>Ga0070671_100000970_pt1 | contig 21012 bp, 21 predicted proteins | sample KBSS73metaG_FD_65341 | JGI IMG/M metagenome (GOLD analysis project Ga0070671, IMG submission 65341) | Switchgrass rhizosphere microbial communities from Kellogg Biological Station, Michigan, USA - KBS S7-3 metaG | ecosystem: Host-associated > Plants > Roots > Rhizosphere > Soil ...
GCCGAACAATATATCTATTTGCGCCCCGACGGCCGCACCGCGATCAACCGGATGACGGTCAAGAAGGTCGGAATCACCTTCGCGACGGTCGAAGAGGTGATCCGCAAGGTCGGCTAGGTAGTTTCAAAGAGCCAAAAGGGTGCCGGGACCGGTGTCTTTCCGCGAGCCCCGAACACCCCCACCCAACCCTCCCCCTGAGGGAGAGGGCTAACGAGCGTCTGTCAGGGCCTGATCTTCTCCTCGATCGCGTTCCAGACGTGGATGGTGAAGAAGCCCTGCGGGTCGGTCCAGGCGGCGAGCGGTTCCCAGCCGGCGGCGCGGGCGAGCAGCTGCGCTTCCTCGAGCCGGTATTTGTAGCTGTTTTCGGTATGGATGGTCTCGCCCGCGGCGATTGCGAAGCCGCGCCCGGCGACGGTGAATTCGACGTCCTGCTTGGCGACCAGGTGCATTTCGATCCGCCCGCGCGCGGCGTCCCAGTCGGCGCGGTGCGCGAAGGCGTCGACCGGGATCGTGCCGTCGAGCTCGCGGTTGATGCGGTGGAGCAGGTTGAGGTTGAACGCCGCCATCAGCCCGGCGCTGTCGTCGTGCGCGGCCTTGATGATCGTCGGATCCTTGCGCGGATCGACGCCGATCACGAGCAAGGCGCCGGGGCCGAGCGTCGCATAGAAACTGCGCAGCAGATCGACCGCGCCGCCGGGCCCGAAATTGCTGATCGTCGAGCCGGGGAAGAAACCGAGCCGCGGCGCGTCGCCGGCGACCTTGCCGAGATAGACGGGAAGCGTGAAGTCGCCGGCGACCGGCGCGACCTTGATGTCGGGGTGCGCGGCGGCAGTGGCGCGCGCGGCCTCGGCGAGATAATCGGCGCTGATGTCGACCGGGATGTAGACCGGCGGCCGCACCGCATCGAGCAGCAACGGCGTCTTGGCCGAGGAGCCCGAGCCGAATTCGACCATCACCCGCCCCTCGCCCGCGAGCGCGGCGATGTCGGCGGCATGTTCGCGCAGCAGCTTTGTTTCGGTGCGCGTCAGATAATATTCGGGAAGCACGGTGATCGCCTCGAACAGCTCCGAGCCACGCTTGTCATAGAAGAAGCGCGCCGGAATCACCTTCTGGCGCTGGGCGAGCCCGGCGATTACCGCCTGCGCGAAATCGGTCTGTGCCTGTGTGAGCAGATCGCTCAATGCCGGCCCTTCCTGCGGATGAGGCGCCCGCATGCGGCATAGTCGCGGTCAGGGCAAGAGCTGCCCGCACCGCCAATCAGTGCATCAGCGCGGCGAGGATGATGCCGATCAGCAGGTTCGCGGTCAGGATCAGGCCGATGATGACGGCCGAGAGGCTGATGTGCGGCACGATGCTGTGACCTTCCTGAGGCATGTTCATATCTCCAAGAACCAGGGCCCGACTGCGCTGCCCCAGACGGAGTGCGGACGTCGGTTGTTGGCTTGGAACGGAGGGCCGGTAAGGTCAGCAACGGTGCGTCCAAGGTGGCGGGTGGTGCGGCGGAGGTGCCGGTCGTGCGACGGAAGTGGTTGGGAAGGCGACCAAATATCACGCCGCCAGCGTGGCGGAATCGATGACGAAGCGGTATCTGACGTCGCTCTTGAGCATACGCGCATAGGCCGCTTCGATCTGCTGCATGGGGATGGTTTCGATGTCGGCGACGATGCCGTGCGCGGCGCAGAAATCGAGCATTTCCTGGGTCTCGGCCAGCCCGCCGATCGCGGAGCCGGCGAGCGAGCGGCGGCCGCCGATCAGATAGAATATGGTCGGTGACGGATGCGGCGTGGGGGGCGCGCCGACCAGCACGAGCGCGCCGTCGCGGCGGAGCAGCGCCAGCGACTGGTCGAGATTGTGCGACGTGCCGACGGTATCGAGGATCATGTCGAAGCTGCCCGCATGCTTCGCCATTTCTTCCTCATTATTCGTCACCACCACTTCGTCGGCGCCGAGCGCAAGGATATCCTGCCGCTTCGATTCGGAGGTGGTGAAGGCGACGGTATGCGCGCCCATCGCATGCGCGAGCTTGACGCCCATATGGCCGAGCCCGCCGATGCCGACGATGCCGACCTTCTTGCCCGGCCCCGCATTCCAGTGGCGCAACGGCGAATAAGTGGTGATGCCCGCGCACAGCAAAGGCGCGACGCTGGCGAGCTGATCCTCGGGATGCGTCACCTTGACCACGAAATGGTCCTTGACCACGATGCTCTGCGAATAGCCGCCGAGCGTGTGGCCGGGCGGATCCTGGGTCGGGCTATTGTAGGTCAGCGTGTGGCCGGGACAATATTGTTCGAGCCCGTCTTCGCAATTCTCGCAGGTCAGGCAGCTGTCGACCAGGCAGCCGACACCGACCGTGTCGCCGACGCTGAACCGATCGACATGCGCGCCGACCGCGGTGACATGACCGACGATCTCATGGCCCGGGACGCAGGGATAATGCGTGCCGGCCCATTCGCCCCGAACCTGATGCAGATCCGAATGGCACACGCCGCAAAAGGCGATCGCGATCTGCACGTCGTGCGGGCCGGGCGCGCGGCGGGCGATGTCGATCGGCTCGAGCGGCTTGTCGGCGGCATAGGAACCATAAGCTTTGACGGACATGCGGATCTTCCTGTTTCGGGAGTGACGGGGTCGTGGGTTCATAGGGCAACGCTGCGGAGGCGGGCAATCGGGTTGGACGGTCGAATCCCTTCCGCGCCTTCACGATAGCCTCTTCCACCGCTTTCATCAGGCTCCCCTTTCCTGGTTTCCGGGTGGATCTTTAGGGGGTGAAGTTGATGAAATTGAAGGTTGCCATGCCCTCGACTTTTTAGGCCCTTGTTGTCCCATCGCTGCCTTGCGCGATGCCTGGGAATTTTCCAGATTGCGGTCAATGATCGCGACCTCATCGAAGTCGCGATAGTGGAGCTTCATGCGCGATTCGATGAAGTCGGTGGCGGCTTCGGGACCGGCGCAGACGCTGTCGACCAGGGCATCATATTCCTCGGCGACGCGGCGCGGCACGTCATCCTGTTGCCGGTTCGAAAGTGCCAGGCCATCGAGCCGGGTGAGCACGGCCATGGTGAGGCGGTTGTCATAATGGTGGCGCTCGCCCCACACCTCGCCGTCACGGATGATGACGTCGACGACGCCATTGATCGCGCGCGACACGACTTCGTCGGCGATGCGGCGGCGCGCGAGCAGCAAGGCGGCGCGCCAGGCGACATCGAACGCGCGGCCGCGGGCGCTGTTGCGGAAGGCATAAGCGCCCTGCACGCTCATCCCCGCCGCGCGCGCGGCATCGGCAACCACGCCGGTCTGGGCGAGGGTGTGGAGGAAGATGTGGATGCGGTCGGGGGTCCAGCCGTCGAAGCGGGGGGTGCGGGGTGGTGGGTCCGAGCCTTCGGCGGGGCGGAGGGTGGTGGGGAGGATGGCGTTGTCCGGGGCGATGGGCGCGGACGGGATGTTCTTTGTATGTTCCATCGCTCGCGCGTAGCGGATTATTTCCTACAACGCAAGGGAACGACGGATGTATCCGTCGTAAATCCCCTATTCGGCTGACGATCAGTCCTTCGGACGCCATTCGACAGGGATCGTCAGGGTAATGTCCCGAGGCTGTCCATTCCGTATAATATGGATAGAGAAGGGTCTGTCGCTCTTTGTCGCTTCCCGCCACGCCGAAATATCATAAGGCTGCCCATTCACTTGGGTAATCAAGTCACCTGGCAGGATGTCAGCATAGTAGGCGGGCGATCCATCCCGCACAAAGCGGACTGCGAATGCTCTGCGCGTTTCCAAGCGAGAGACTTCTTCTTGAGTGAGTTCGCGAGGCATGATCCCAGCGCCGTATTTGGGCACTTCTCCGAAATAGGCCGCTATCTTACCGAAACGCTCGACAGTAACCGGAATATAGGTCGTTTGAGTTCCGTAGGTTGTTGTAGTTCCCGAATAATTTCCAGTAGCCATCCCGCCCGAGCCCATCACATTTGCAGTTCCAGTTGTAATCGAAGTGGTGGAGTTCGGGGTTCTTATCGGAATGGAGGAAGTTTGGGAGGAAGTTACAGCTGCGTTTATAAAAACATAACGCGCTTTCAGTTTTCTCGCGAATTTCACGGCGTCGCTAGTCTTGCCATTCCCGGATTCGAACGCGCTGTATCCATATGGCGCGTACCCCATGCGCCACATCCTCTCCATGTCCTGTTCAGGATCAGCGGACATCGGCATGACTTCTGGGTCAACAGTCGACGGAATTAGCGTCTCAGAGCCAGGCCAGCGTTGAAACGCGTCCTCCCAGGCGTTAGCGCGAGAAGTTGACCCTATAACGAGCAGCGAGGCCGCAATAGCTGTTCGAACAAACATTCGTGTCATTATTGCCCCCCCCCGCAGTTCAGCGATCCAAGTTCGACTTACTGCAAAGCTTAATGCACAGAAAGATACTAATCCGAGGGCATAGGGTACGTACGATGGGAATTAACGACGAGGAAGGCCGTCCCTTAAATGCGATGATCGAAGTCGCCGCTGGTCAGATAATTCTCCATAGTCGGAGCGGCACTGGAAGGTCAGCGCGCAATCCCGATTACAAGGCGGCGTTTCTCACTATTCTCACTCGACTTCGACGAGCCGGCCTAGCCCCCGACATTTTCCTCGATAGCCGAATCGTACAGGAGGTACCGCTTTCGTCTCGGCAAGTTTGGTGGGCCAAAGATCTAGCCTCTGAAGCATCGGTTTTCGCAGAAGTCGTGCGCCGAATGAATGGCTTCCCCGGAAGTCGAAGCCGCGGGGCCTGGCGACGCCTGATGCTTCGCATTCAGGGCGTCTCTCAGAATTATCTTTCGGAAGTGATTGGCCAGCGAAATGGTTCACCTGAGACTTACGTTAGGGAGAACGAGCATCCTACAGCGCCCCAGCCCCGCATATTTGCGTCAGGCGTCTACGGTTCAGACTACGATTTGTGGAGCGCATGGTCCTTCACTGACAGAGGAACGCGCGACAAACTCGCGGCTATTTTGAGGCCCGAGGACTATGTCCTTGCTATAGGTATGATGAGAGAGACTCCCGAAATGGAGCGCGGGCGTCTGCTCGCCCTTATCAAAATCGCACCGCAACTCGTGGACACTCCATCCCTCGTAGAACCTGGCCATTGGCAGCGGTCGTTGGAACGCTTTGGCGAAAGGTGGATGCACGCGTTTCCCATTCGATCAGTCGAACGTTTCGACAGCCTGCCGCGCCGATCGGACATACTTCCTCGCATTGCTGACCAAAATTTGTACAGGCTGGTGGGGCGTCATTACCTGGAACTCGACAACGACGAGGTCGAGCGCGTCCTTGCTTTGCCTCGAACTGCAGAACCTAATATCTACACTACACCCGCTTCGCAGTTTGCGCGAGGGCTGCTCAATGTGCGCTCTGGGCCACCTCCCTACCTGGGCGTCAGGACGCTGACCAGCAAGTCAGGACCGGCCGCTACGTACATCTTGGAACTGCACGGCGAAGACTCCAACATCGTGGATACTAGACTACGTCTCCAAGCTCATGCCAAGGTGATGAAGGTTGGCTTCTCGCGAGACCCGGCTCGACGGTTGCGTGAAATAAACGCCTATTTTCCGTGCGAAGAATCGCTTTGCTGGCGGATTGAGCGACTTCAATGGCACGATAACGAGGTGAATGCATGGGCCATGGAACAACGCATATTCAGCATATTAGCGGAGAGGCAAATGCCTCGAATAAAGGGTGAAATTGTAACTGCCCCCTGGAGCGCGATCGACGAAGTGTGGCGAACCGCCCTCGCCACGACGGAGCGACCAAAGGGCCCGATTAAGATTGCCTCGTCTGCCTAACATTGCCTGCGCTGCGCTCCAGACAGGATAGGCGCACCTGCCAATTGACTGACAGGTTGCAGTTATCCCCAACGTTCTGTATTCGTTCCACGTGCTGGGTGACCGAAATGGCTTGATGGCAGGTCAATTCCGTAGGAATGAGACGCGATGCGATGGAAGCTCATTGATCTGTTCTGCGGCGCTGGTGGGATGTCCCTCGGCTTCGTAGACGCACGCTTCGGTGGGGGTTTTGAATGTGTTCTCTCGCTCGACAATGACGCATCGGCCGTTGCTACTCACAAAGCAAACATCGGCGGCATGGCGCTCTGCGGCAACATTGAGACCTGGCTTGAAACCTCCGAAGTACCCCAGGCAGACGTAGTTATCGGCGGCCCCCCGTGCCAAGGATTCAGCCTCCTAAATAAGAAGCGTAGCGGCGATGCCCGACGAGCCCTTTGGGAACCGTACTTGGACATCGTTGTCCAATCGGGCGCCCGCGTCTTCATCATGGAGAATGTCGCCGAGTTATACCGTTCGCCGGAGCTCATTGAAATTCGCGCGCGTGCTGCTCAAGACGGATTTCAGACCCAAGCGGCAATTTTGAACACGGCCAATTATGGCGCGCCACAAACACGTCGGAGAACGATAGTTGTAGGCTGGAAAGGCACATCTTGGCTGCCCCAGTTCCCACCACTTCCCACTCACGCAGAACCTGGCAAGGGCTCCAACTTGCCGTCCTGGCGGACAGTACGAGACGTCATCTCGGACCTTCCTGCTCCCACGAGCGATTTCATAACGGGCAATGCGCCTCTCGACATACACATTAGACGGAACCCGACGGCAAAGAGTATTGCGCGATACAAGGCCGTGCCTGAGGGCGGTAATCGCTTTCACCTCCAAAAAAATGCTCCAGAGCTTACTCCGCAATGTTGGATCAGAAAAACGTCTGGGGGCACCGATCTCTTCGGCAGATTATGGTGGGATCGCCCTTCGGTGACAATACGCACGGAGTTCTATAAGCCGGAGAAGGGACGCTATCTGCACCCTGATCAGGACCGCCCGATAACACACCGGGAGGCTGCTCGCTTGATGGGTTTTCCGGATGATTTCCGGTTCTGCGGAACCAAGGTCGAGATAGCGCGCCAGATTGGCAACGCAGTTCCTCCTCCATTCGCTGGCGCTTTGGCGCGAATGGTGACAGACATGCTGGCGCCCATAGCCAAGAGCGCTTGACGATCGCATGGCTCGTCGTCGACGGGACAGTATAACGAGCGCGGCGGACGTAGATAAGGTCAAGGCACTTCTTGTTACTTTTAGCGAGAAGCTGAACGAACCTAATCTGCGGCAACAAGTTCGCAGCCTAATTCCGGTGGTTCACGGTGTCCGTGATCTCGGGAGCGGACTAATCTCATCAGATGTCGCTAATTCTGCCCGGGATAGAATTCTTACGTATTTTCAACGGTACCCCATGACGCTCATAGAGGGGGACGAGCTTCTGGTTGTCTCCGGGATCGGGGAATGGGCGCGTCGCGTTAGAGAGCTTCGTGTTGAGTTTGGCTGGTGGGTTTGCAGCGGTGTCACGTTTAAACAAATGGCCGCCGAGGACCCCGATTCAGCTTCTGCTATTGCTGACATGTTAGGGGTGGCGCCAACTTTAATAAGACCCGATCAATATGTCTTGGCCAGCGAACAACAAGATCGCGACGCGGCCTATCGGTGGAATTTGATCAACACGATCCGCAAGAAAAAGGGACTCGCGGTCAAAGCGCGCCTGCTGGAATATATGCGCGCCAATGTCGGCAGTGCGGTTTCAATCGAAGAGCTGCGCTATCTAGCTGGCGACAAAAGCGAATGGGCGCGCCGCATGCGCGAGCTGCGTACAGAGGATGGATGGCCCATCTACACCCGGATGCAAGGACATGCGGACTTACCGGTCGGAACCTACGTGCTAGATGAAGATAAGCAGGCACCGGAACATGATCGCCACATTCCGGATGATGTGCGTGTCGCAGTACTTGATCGCGACGGGTTTGCCTGCCGGGTGTGCGGTTGGCGACGGGAGCAGCTTAGGAAGGAAGATCCACGCAAATTTCTGGAGTTGCACCACTTGATCGCGCATGCTGAGAAAGGTGAGAACAGCGTCGATAATCTAATAACCCTATGCAACGTCCATCACGACCAAGTTCACGCCGGACGTTTGACGGTCGAAATTTGACACCATGGATCGCGTCTCGATAACGCAACGAAGCGAGAACATGCGACGCGTTAGGGCAAAGAACACCGCGCCCGAATTGGCGGTACGGCGAATGCTGCATGCTATGGGCTTGAGATTTCGCCTTCACAGGACTGACTTGCCGGGAAAGCCCGATATAGTTCTACCTCGACATAGTCTTGTCGTATTCGTCCACGGATGTTTCTGGCACCGCCACGAACAATGTGTGCGGTGCAGCACACCGGCGACCCGACAAGAGTTCTGGCTCCCAAAATTCGCTGCAACCGTTGAGCGCGATCGTAAGAACATAAGGTCACTGGAAGAAGCTGGTTGGAAGGTACTTACAATATGGGAATGCGAAATTAAGAATGCCGAACAAATCGAGCACTTCGTTCAGCTAGCGCTACGCGCAAATCCAAAAGCTGTTCATAGACACGGCAATCTTCACAAAACTACATCGAACGATTACATGACGTGTAGACCGTAATTCGACAGGTACCAACAGGCGCGCGCAAGTCAGGTTTCGGGGTCGCTTGCAAACCAACTTGTCATTTCTTCGGCCAGGCGCGGCCCGAACAATGCGCCAGGAACATGGAGATGCATACGACCCCTTCCGACTTGCGACCGCGCGTCTCGAACCACCTTTTCAAATGCAGCAGAGTCCCCTCGCGCTAACTCCAATTCCAATCGCAGATCCTCGGCGTGAGTCGTATCACCAAGTCGTTCGTAGGCCTCTAGGCAGCGCTCAGCTTCCCGTGCCAAAACGCCAGTCCGGCGGCTTTGTCGTCGAGAATCCATCCAGGCCTCGCCCCCTCGCTTCAACGATAGCGTTGCAGATCCAGCTACGAGGGCACAAATGCCCGGTGAGAAAAACGGCATCGGAAGGATGTTGATTGCACCATCCAAAACGAGGCCTGCAACGGCTGCCCCAACGACCACGGCCCAATCGGACGGGCTATTGAGACGATCCAAAATCGCTTTAGCGTCATTTATCATACGTGATGGTGGGCTTAGCTACGGTGACTACATACCCGGCCTTCTGAACCTCGGGATGTTCAACACCGCCTGCATACGCAATATGCGCAGGAACTGATAAATGAGTTGTGCCCCTAGTGCCTGCTCTCAAAGCAAGAAGGGCGTAGACAAGGGTAACAAAAACCCAAACCAGAAAAACTATGCCTAATAATACCACCGCGGATTCAACCCAAGCGGTCGCTATCAGGCCTGATAGCAACGCTGGCGATAGAGAATCGATCCTACGCGGCGGCACGGATAGATTGTGCTACCATCATCCAAAGGATGCAAGCCATTGTTAGCGTCGCGCTTCCTATCGTAATTATGATCCTAAGCCATTAAGCTAGTGTCATGTAGATACTAATCCATGTCGCTGTCTTGCCGGAGAACTGGGCGCCATTTCCTCCGCCGCCGCGAGATCCATGAAGTTGCGCGCCGCTCCGCGGTTCTGGTCGACCTGAAGCAAAGTCGAGTCGGGGGCGCCGCGCATTTACATGTGCGCCGGCGCACCAATCGCAGCCGAGCGTTAAGCCCCATCGTACGGCTCGCAGGCAATGCCGTCCGAGTCACGATCGAGAATTGGGCGATAGCCCGGCTGGCCCCTATAGATGGATGTGACGCCTGCCGCCTGCGCGTCTCTGCAGTAGCGATAGTAAACCGGCCTTTCGCCAGCGATACTAGCCGAGAAGCCGGCCAGCTTTTGCAGTCCATGCGCCGGCTCGCCCGCGAAAGCGCCGAGCGTGCCGAAAAGAATGCCCGCGCCGACCGCAAATGCCATGACCTTGACAAGCAGCACCCGCTGACGACGCCTTTGCTGCGCCAGATAATGAGGTCCCAGCTTAACCGGAACCGCGCGGAACGGCTTTCGGAAAGTCATGCAAATAACTTAGCGTAAAAGGGTAAAGGCTCCCTTTCAGCGCTATCGACCGATCACTCGTCCATCTCCTCCGCTGCCGCGAGATCCATAAAGTTGCGGGCGGCTTCGCGGTCTTGTTCGTCCTTGAAGGCGTCGAGATCGGGGGCGGCGCCGAGCATGTACATTAGGGCCCAGAGGGCGAAGCGATTGCCGCGGTCCTTTTCGAGCGCAAAATCGACCTGCATATGTTCGATGCCCGCGGTCAGCGCGGCGGGGGTGATGGCGGCGAGATCGGTGGTGCCAAAATAGCGCTGGAGCTGGTCGGAGAAGTTCATGGGCGGGTTGTAGTGGCGGGAGATACCCTTCGACAAGCTCAGGGTGAGCGCGAGGGGTGGGATTAGTTCCGTTCGGGCTGAGCCCGTCGAAGCCCTTTCCTTTCCAAAAACAAGGAGGTCCTTCGACAGGCTCAGGACGAACGGTGTGGGTGAGAGCTCAGCGGGAGCGTGGTTGGGTAGGGCGTTTGAGATTGCCCACCCCTGCCCATCATGACGGCCTCTTGGCTCGCCTGGAAGGCGAACCTGCTGTCATGATCGCAAGCGGTAGGGGAAATCCGAACGGTGTGGGTGAGAGCTCAGCGTGAGAGCGGCGGGGTGGGATCGTCGAGGTCCTGGCCGCGCTCGGGCGGTTGCCAGTCGGGTGGATCGGGGTCGCGGGCGGCGAGGCGCAAAGCGAGGCCGATGCCGGTGCCGATCCCGATCGCGATCGTCAGGTCGGCGAGCACGGTCAGCGCGATGGTGAGCAGCATGAGGAAGAGGTCGGCGCGGGGCAGCGCCAGCCGCTCGCGCCAGCGGTGCGGCTCGGTCATCGACCAGGCGGTGACGATCAGCAGGCCGGCCAGCGCCGGCAGCGCCAGCGCCTCGGCGAGGAACGAGGCGCAGGCCATGACCGCGAGAATCACCAAGGCATGGACGATGCCGGCGACCGGCGTGCGGCCGCCGGCGCGGACATTGGTCGCGGTGCGCGCGATCGCGCCGGTCGCGGGCAGGCCGCCGAACAAGGGGGACGCCAGGTTGGCCGCGCCCTGGGCGAGCAGTTCCGCGTTGGAGCGATGCGCGCCGCCGAACATGCGGTCGGCGACGATCGCGGACAGCAAGGATTCGATCCCGGCCAGCAATGCGATGGTCACGGCGGACGGGAGCAGAGCAAGCAGATCGGCAGCGGCGAAGTGGGGAAGCGCCGGCCATGGCAGGCCTTCGGGCAGGCTGCCGTAGCGGGCGCCGACGGTTTCGACCGCGGGCAAAGCAAGGACGGCCGCGGCGCTGGCCAGCGCGACGACCAGCACCATGCCGGGGAAGCGGGGTGCGAGCCGGCGAAGCAGCAATATGCCGGCGATCGTCGCGACGCCGAGCCAGAGGGCCGGCCATGTGATTGTCGCGCGTGCCGCCCATAAGGCCGCGAGCTTGGCCAGGAAATCGGCGGGAAGCGGCGCGGTGCTGAGACCGGCCAGGTCCTTGAGCTGGCTGGTGGCGATGACGATGGCGATGCCGATCGTGAAGCCTTCGATCACCGGTTCGGGAATATGCCGGATCAAGCGCCCGGCGCGCAGCAGGCCGGCGGCGACCAGGATCGCGCCAGCCATCAAGGTGCAGACCAATAGCCCGTTGTAGCCGTGCGCGGCGATCACGCCGTAGACGATGACGATGAAGGCGCCGGTCGGCCCGCCGATCTGAACGCGGCTGCCGCCGAGCAGCGAGATCAAAAGGCCGCCGACGACCGCGGTGACGAGCCCGGCCGCGGGCGGCGCGCCCGAGGCGATCGCGATCGCGATGCTGAGCGGCAAGGCAACCAAAGCGACGGTGACGCCCGCGAACGCGTCGCCCGCGAACTGGCGCGGGGTGTAGCCGACGAGGGTGGTGAGCAATTTGGGCTTCATGGCGCCTCAGTCACGGGTGGCGGTGCTCTTCCTCCTGGCAGGGTTCGGCCTCGGTCTGGATCGTGCAATGGCCGATGGCGAAGCGGTCGGCGAGCATCGCCTGGACCGCGGCACGGACATCGTCGCTGTGCGAGGGATCGGCGATCTCGATATGCGCGGTGCAGCTGACGTCCTCGGTGGTCAGCGACCAGACGTGCAGATCGTGGACGCCGGCGACGCCGGGCACCGCGCCGATCGCGCCGCGGATCTCGGGCAAATGCAGCCCGCCGGGAACGCCCTGGAGCAGGACGTTGATCGTGTCGCGGAGCAGAACCCAGGTGCGCGGCAGCACCCACAGGCCGATGCCGACCGCGACGATCGGGTCCATCAAGGTCCAGCCGGTGAAGCGGATCACCAATGCGCCGGCGATCACGCCGACCGAGCCGAGCATGTCGGCCCAGACCTCGAGATAGGCGCCCTTGACGTTGAGGCTGGCGTCCTTCCCGGCCATCAGGATGCGCATCGAGGCGAGGTTCACGAACAGGCCGATGATCGCGACGACCAGCATGCCGGTCGAGTGCACGGGCTCGGGCGCGCGGAAGCGCTGCACCGCCTCGACCAGCACATAAAGCGCGACCGCGAACAGCATCAAGGCGTTGAAGGCGGCGGCGAGGATCTCGAAGCGGCGATAGCCGAAGGTGCGCCGATCGTCGGGCGCGCGCTGGCCGATGCGGATCGCCATGAGGGCGATGACCAGAGCGGCGACATCGGTCAGCATGTGGCCGGCGTCGGACAGCAAGGCGAGGCTGTTGAACATATACGCGCCGACCACCTCGGCGACGAGATAGGTGGCGCTGAGGGCCAAAGCGATGGTCAGCATCTTCGCATTGGCGCCGGCGGCATGGTTGTGGGCGTGGCCGGGGCCGTGATCGTGGCCGTGATGATGTTCGTGCGGGGGCATGGGGATGCTTATCGCGGTGGGAGGACGCTTCGACAACCCTTCGACGGGCTCAGGGTAAGCGCGGTGGGTGGAGTGCGCGGGACTAGCGCCGGGCGACGATGATGCGCGAGGATTGCAGCATGGCGATCCGGGCCCTGAGCTTTTCGGTTTCGGGGTCCCTCGGCATCATTTCGAGGACGGCTTCGGTTTCGGTGCGGGCTTCCCTTGGCTTGCCCATTGCGAGCAGGGTCGCAGCGATGTCGCGGCGGACCGGGTACCAGAAGGCGGGCGGATCGGTGAGCACGCTATATTCCTCGCCCTCCTGGAGCCTGGCGGCGTGGCGGAAGGCGGCGAGCGCGGCGGGATAGTCGCCGTCGAGCGTCGCGGCGCGGCCCTGCAGCACGAGGCGGGCGATGTCGATCGTGCGCGCGGCGGGGAGCGAGTTGTCGTCCCAGCTTAGCTTGCCCTGCGGGGTGAGCATGGCGGCGGCTTCGGCGCGGACGGCGGCGGCGTCGCCGCGGCGGGCCTGCGCTTCGCCGCGGGCATAATGCCAGTAAGCTGCGGCGTAGCTCAGGTCTTTGGCGGGCGGCGGCGCGGCGAGCACGCTGGCCGGATCGGCGAAATGGCCGAGCGCGAAATAAGCGGTACCGGCGACCATCTGGATGTAAGGCGAGCGGTCGCCGCCCTTGGCGGTCGCGGCGCGGGCGACGAGCGGCGCGCTGAGCGCAAGCGCGCTCTTCGCGTCGCCCGAGATAAGCGCGGCACCGACTCCGTAGCGCACGTTATGGGCGTGATAGGGCAGGTCCCAGACGCCGTCGGGCTGCGGCAGGCCGAGGCGTTTGGCGTTGGCGATGCCGATCGCGACCGCGCGCATATTGGCGTCGACCGCGTCCTGATAGCGGCCGATGTGGTAATAAGTGTGCGAGGGCATGTGGATCAGGTGGCTCGCGGCCGGGGCGAGCGCGGGCAGGCGATCGGCATAAGGCTCGGCGCGCTCGGCGATGCCGGCCAGCTCGGTCGCGTGGATGTAGAAATGGATCGCCGGCGTGTAGTCTGGATATCGGGCGAGCACCGGCTCGAGCAGCGCGACCGAGCGGAGGGTATAATCCTCCTTCTCCGACGCGATCAGCCAGGCGTCGGCGGCGAGGACCTGGATGGCGTCGTCGTCCGGATAGTTGCGGGCGACGCGGTCCATCGCCTTGGCGAAGGCGAGGTTGCCGTTGGCCTTTTCGTTCGCGGGATAGCGCAGCAGGAGGGCGGTGGTGAGCGCGACCTCCCTGGCGGGACCGCCGGCGGCGAGGCGTGCGGCGTCGGCGGCGCGGCGGGCGAGACGGCGCGCCTCGACCGGGTCGATCGGATAGTTGATCGTCGGGCCGGCCGACCATGCCTCACCCCAGGCGCACATCGCGCAGGCGGCATCGAGCCGGGCGCTTTCGGCGAAGGCAGCGATCGCGGCGCGGTGCGCGAAGGCGGAGGCGAGTTGCATGCCATTGTCGAAGAAGGCCTGCGCGGCGGGGACATCGGTGCGGACCGGGAAGCCGCCGCTGCCGTAGCCGGGAAGGATGGCGGGATGGGTGGGCGCGGTGGTGTCGCCGGAGCAGAGCGCGTGGGCTGGAGGGCGTGGCGGTTCGGACGAATCGGCCGGCGCGAAGGATGCGGCGAGCGGTGCGGAGAGAGCGAGGAGGATCAGGGGCCAGCGCATCGGCCCATGGTACACGAAGCGAGGGGGTGCGCTAGACCGACAGTTCCAGATGGAGGTGCAGCGAGGGCGCGCGGATGCTGAGGGCGAAGCCGAACCATTTGTCGCGGCCGGCGGATTCGGCCGGCGTGCGGGTGCCGAACAATGCGACGAGCAGCAAGGCGATCAGGGTCAGCACGAGCGTGTCGCGCGCGACAAGGGCGCGATCATCGCGCGCCGGCCTGCGCCGCCCTCCCCGCTCTGGACCCTGCTGTGCCATCGGACCCGCTCCTTATCCGTGCCGCCATATTAACCGGAGATGACAGTTTCGCAAAGGCGCGTTTGCGCGCGGGGCGTGCCGGGATCAGCCCGATTGCCCCGCAGCGAAGGAGGCGGTGTCGAAATAATCGCGCCAGGCGAGGATCTTCCCATCCTCGATCTCGAATATACCCATCAACTGGATGGCGATCTTCTCGGTACCGTCCTTGCCGATGATGCGGTCGATGCGCTCCGTCAGTACGCGATCGCCATCGACCGCGATGCTCAGCAGGTCGACCTTGATCGTGCCCATGTCGAGGCTTTCCGCAAACTGGTCCAGCAGCGCGAGCGCCGCGTCGGGACCAACCGTCCTGGACATGCCGACATTCTCCCAGACCGTCGCGTCGGTGAAATAGTCCCGATAGGACTGGAGCATCGCCGCATTGCTCTTGCTCCAGGCGCCCAGAAAAGCCTCGACCGTCTCCCGTGCCGTCATAGCCCTCTCCTCTCGAATCGATTGCTTGCCGGTTTGACCATATTTCAGGCCGATGGGATACAGCGCCCTCATGGGCCAGTCCGGGCGGTAATGGGGGATCTTGCGCAATGCTGGCGGGACTGGCGCGGCGACTGGCCGACGTCCGCAATATATTCGATCGCAGCGTCGTCATCGGATTGTGCGGGCCGCAAGGCTCGGGCAAATCGACGATGGCGGAGCGGCTTGTCCCGCTGCTCGGGGAGCACAAGCTCTCGACGGCCATATTGTCGATCGACGATCTCTATCTGACCCGCGCCGAGCGCGAGCGCCTGGCCGCGCAGGTCCACCCGCTGCTGGCGACGCGAGGCCCCCCCGGCACGCATGATGTCGGGCTGGGCATGGCGGTGCTGGGTCGCCTGCTTGCCGGCGAAAGCCTCGCGCTGCCGCGCTTCGACAAGGCGATGGACGACCGCGCGCCGGAAAGCGAATGGCCCCGGTTCGCGGGCCCCGCCGATATCATCCTGTTCGAAGGCTGGTGCGTGGGGGCGCGGGCGGAGCCGGACGCGGCGTTGCTCGTGCCGGTGAACGAACTGGAGGAACGCGAAGACCAACATGGAATATGGCGCCGCCATGTCAACGCGGCCCTCGCCGATTACCAGCCGCTCTTCTCGCGGATCGATTTCCTGATCCAGCTTCGCCCGCCGGGCTTCGAGACCGTGCTTGGCTGGCGCGAGGAGCAGGAGGCAAAGCTTCGCGCCTGCTCGGACCCTTCGACCGCGCGCGGGATCATGAGCGCGCGTGAAGTGGTGCGCTTCATCCAGCATTATGAGCGACTGACGCGCCACATCATCAAGGAGATGCCCGCCCGCGCCGACCTGGTGATCGATCTGGATGCGCAGCGCAGGCAGACAGGATAAGGCCGGAGTGATGACCGCGCGATCGTCGAACGGGTGGACGAAGGTCAGCTTCCCGCTTGCCGCCATCGCCTATGGTGCGCGGCTTATTGGGGCGCTTTGCGCGCAATACCGAGTTCCATCAGTTTCCCCAATTGAATAGAGCATAGGACGGGTCCGAACGATCCCGCGACGATCCGCCGGGGATCGATGTGGCCTCGATGCGCCGAATATCGTCGAAATCATGGACATAGCCGCGCTTGTCGATGGCCCAGCGATCGTCCCGGAACGACCAGCGGTCGAGATAGCGGCCGCGCGTCGTAAGCTCGTTCAGATCATCGTCGTTTTTCATTCGCAAGGCTGCGGTGACATAGCTTTCGCTCACGGCACGATCGCCGCGAAGATCCACGATGATGCTCGTAACCTGGTGTGAATGGCTGATGCACGCCGCATGGGATTTCGTTACCCAGTCGACAAAAGCCCTGCCGCTTCCCTTGAAGATGGACGCACCATAATCCGCCTCGCCATCCTCGTGCCAGATCGAATAACCCAATTCGACGTCCATCCTGTCCATCGCACGGCAATAGCGGTAGATTTGCAACTGAATGGCCTGAATGTCGTCGGCTCTCGATCTGCCCGCCATCGACCCCTCCGTCTTTTCTCCGACGAACCATATGCGGGTGGCGGCATTGTCCGTCAACGGCGGGAAGAAATTGCATCACAAGGTGCTGTCAAAGCAAACGCACCAGGCTGGCGAGAGCGAGTGCTGCAGGGCAGGGAGTTGCATGCCTCGTCCCAGAAAATCAACCAATCCGTTCCGGTATTTCCACTCGTCACCCGAGGTGATCCGCCTGGTAGGTGCTGATGTATGTTCAACGCGCATACCCGGGAGACAGCGCGCGTCGACGATCAGGCGAAGCGCGCACGCCGACCCCAACCGACTATTCGGCGAGCGCGAGGGCTATGGACATACGCAGCAAAGTGGTAGAGCTGTTCAGGGGCGCGTCAGGCTCCGCCGATCCCCAACCTCCGGCTTCACTTCTGCCTTTGCAGGAACACAGATAACCGAACTTCTTCATCCCCGTTTGTCGTTGAGCGCCGTGGCGACTTTCGATTGGACATTCGAGCAAGATCTCGAATTCTGGTCGCGGGCAGGCCTGCGTTGCGTTGGACTGTCCGACCGAAAGTTTGAAGCGGTGGGCTTGGAACACGTGGTGACCGAACTCAAGCGCCGGAATTTTGCTATTTCATGCGTCGCGTCCGGCCCATTCACGCTGCTGGATCCGTCGGCCTGGGAAGCTGAGCGGGAGACCATCTTCCGCTGCATCGATGTTGTTCATGCGCTGGGGGGCGGAGCGGTCTATGGCCCGCCCGGCAAAGGGAAATTTGACAGCTGGGACGACAACGCAGCGCGCTATGCCGAAGCGGTTGCGCCATGTATCGCCTATGGCGCGAGCCGAGGGGTTAGAGTGGCCTTCGAACCTACCCTCCGTCCCCAAATCTCCTTTGTTCACAATATTCGCGATTCGCTGGATCTCGTGGAGCGAAGTGGCGCCGACGTGGTCATCGATGTCGGAAATTGCTATACGGAACGGGATGTCAGGGAGTGGATCCGGCGAGCCGGCGAGCACATCGGCCTTGTGCAGATCAGTGACGTGGCGATCGGGACGATGGAGAGACCGCGCGCCGGAACGCGTGGTCTGCCTGGCAGCGGCGAGCTGCCGATCAAAGAGTTCCTCCGCGCCGCGATGGATGCCGGTTATGCAGGGCCGTTCGAGATCGAATATCTGGGTCTTGGCGAGGTGGATCAGCCTGCCGTTCTGGCGAGCCTCGCCCGAATGAACGCTTTGCTCCATAGCCTTGGTGCCTAGACACGGGGCATCGCCGTGTTTGGGGGCAGCACCCAGATATGGTGTCCAGAAACCTAAGGCGCGGGTCTTTCCGCCGAGTTTCGAATTCCGTCGCACCGATTGGCTCCTGCAACGTATTGGCTGGGGCGGCAGGATTCGAACCTGCGAATGCCGGTACCAAAAACCGGTGCCTTACCACTTGGCGACGCCCCAGCAGCGCGAAGCGCCGGACTTATAGCCCGAAGCGGCCGCAGGGAAAGGGCGCGCTGCGCAAAAATGCGGCATCGTCCGCAGGGTTCGAATTTCCCGCACCCCGGCTGGTCACGCACTCTTAACCCGTTGGCCATAGTTCCACCCAAGCTTTGAGAAGAGAGTCCCGGACATGGCGATGAGTTTGAAGAGGAGGCCGAAATTCCCTCCCCGTCCGCCACGATTCGCCACGGCGATCGCGTCATCCCTGCTGCTGCCGGACGATCGCGAAGTTCCGGCGCGGATCAAGAATCTCTCCGAAAATGGTGTGATGGTCGATGTCGACACGGAGCTGCCCGACGATGTCGACTTCGGAATTTCGATACCGGGCCACGGCATCTTCCGCGCGCAGGTGCGCTGGAAACACGACGGCTGGATCGGCGCGCGCTTTCACCACCCGCTGGACCTCGGCCAGTTCGATACGTGACTAGACGATCCTGTCGGTTGCGCGCACCCTAGTCATAAACGTGGCGGCCTGACGCGAGCGGCTCGCCTTGCGGGCCTTCCTGCCTCCAGCCGTAGTTGATGTGCCCGAGCAAGCGCGCCAGCCACGGATCGTTCCGGTCGATTCATCGCCGCGACGGGGACTGGAGGGCCGACAGCTTCCGCGCGCGCTCGACATGTTCGTCGGCGATCCTCGACAGCCGTTCCTTTGTCTCGTTATCGGAGCATTGTAACGCAAGCTGCCGGCAGCGGTTTGCGTGCGCCATCAGATATTCGATCTGATCGTCAATCAAGTCCGATCTGCCCCCGCGGATGAACATGCTCAGGCTAAGCAGTCAGCCTGCCGAAATGCAACTGCGAAGGTGTAACTGGTAAAATGGGTTAGGAGGGAATGCCCGCAACAAGGGGCCGGACCGCAGCCACAGTGCTTTCCCGTGCTGTGCTGCCGGGACGTGGACCATCCGCACCGCCAATTCGTCGCGCGCGGGTTAGCTGGAGAATGCATCGACGAAAGTGGAGCACACCACCGCTCGGACAACAACCGCCACCACAAGTGGAACAAGAATTACGTTGCCATATGACGTGGCGGCATCATCACCATGCGCGGGTCTGCACATGGCACCATCGCCGCTGGACGGCCTGCAGCCTTGGCTGAACGAAAAGGGGCAGCCCCGATAATGCGGCGCTGCCCCTGCTTTCGTGCCTGTTGGGCCTAGGGCGCACCGGTCGTAACGGTCGTGGTGGTGCTTTCGGTCGTGGTTGGGCGTACCGTCGTGGTCGTCTTGCGCCGCGCGACCTTCTTCTTCGGCGCCGCCTTGGTGTGAACGGTAGCAGCACTGGACTTGGTCGTTTCGGTGGTCACTGTCGTGGTTGCCGGTGCGACGATCACCGGCGGCGTATTACGCGCGGCCTGGGCATCGGCAGCCGCGGCCGCAGCCGCCTGTTCGGCAGAATCAGCGCGCGCATCGGCGGCGTCTGCGCGTGCATTCGCCGCACTGGCGTCCTGCGCGGCATTGGCGGCGTCGGCGGCATTGGCATCCGCGGCGGCATCGCTCTGCGCCTTGGACTGGCCGATCGCTACGTCGGCGGCCTGCTGGGCGGCGATCGCGGCCTTGAGCGCCTTCTGCTCCTTGCCATCCTTGAACTGCACTTCGGCATAGCTGAGCGCGGCCTCGGCGCGCGCGAGCGCTTCGGGCGAAATCTTTCCTGCCTCGACCGTCTTGGCCGCGTCGATCTTGGCACGGGCCTCGGCGATCAAGGTGCGCGCCTGATCGCGATCGCCGGCGAGCGCCGGTGTTACGGCGAGCATGAGCGCCGAAGCGGCGACCATGCCACGCATCATATGTGCGAGCGTACGCATGTGTTTACTCCTAATTGTGACTGTGGCCACTCAACGGGGCGCACTGGCACGGGTTCCGGCGAGCATCGTGCCAGCTCGGCCTGTGGCCACCATCCGTCGCGAAGAAGGCACGGTTCCTCTCGCCGCAACGGCCGGGCAACTTCACATGTTGGAAGAACAGGATGTGCTTATCCTTCCCACGGGCATTTCAGCCCGACAGCAACGTCGGCAAAAAATAGGCGCTAACCATCTAAATTCACGACTTTTTAAGCCATTCGCTGCAGTGTCGGATCACTGTCAAAAGGTGCGGGAATTGGAATCGTGAGCGCGACTTTGGGACGAGACCTGGACGCAATGAACATGGCTGGCGCGGCACCGAACGGCGGGGAGAAACCAGGCGACGTTCCGCGCCACGCGCAGCGCCTGTCCCTCACAGCCGACATTTACCTGCGCAAATCGGGCTATCAGAAGTCGGGCGTCGTCCTGCTCGACGTGTCGCCGGTGGGCTGCAAGGTCGAGCTTCCCGAGCGCGTCGCGCAGGGCCAGGCGGTCTGGGTGACCCTGCCCGGGCTGCAGCCGATCGAGGCACGCGTCGCCTGGGTGCACAATTGGGAATCGGGCCTACGTTTCATCGATCCGATCCATTCCGCCGTTTTCGACGCGCTCGTGCTGCGGATGAAGCAATAGCGAGCAACGGTTAGACACCCTTCGACAAGCTCAGGGTGAGCGCTTATTTTTGCATTAGCCTGTTTGATGGAAATATAGTTGAGCAGGTCCCCCATTGCGGTCACCCTGAGCTTGTCGAAGGATTGGTGCACGGATAGGCTGCATGATGCCGTTTTACGTCTATATTCTTCGCTGCTCTGACGGCACTTATCACACCGGTCATACTGACAATCTTGGGTGAGCGCGGTTTTTCGGAAACTTGGAACAAAGTGCCAGAACTGAGCGGCGTAATCTCCTCGCGTCTATCCTGACCAGATCACATCCCATATCCAGCGTTACCGTCAGAATCCGTATCGCTTTGCATCGGCTGCGAGCTCTGCTCGTGCCGTGGATGGCGGCTGGCGTTGGCATTCGCCTGGGCGATGATCTCCAGT
>Ga0070671_100000971_pt1 | contig 21003 bp, 21 predicted proteins | sample KBSS73metaG_FD_65341 | JGI IMG/M metagenome (GOLD analysis project Ga0070671, IMG submission 65341) | Switchgrass rhizosphere microbial communities from Kellogg Biological Station, Michigan, USA - KBS S7-3 metaG | ecosystem: Host-associated > Plants > Roots > Rhizosphere > Soil ...
CCATCCGAAGGGAGAATTTTCCGGACGCTACAGCAAGATGCACCTGGTTCCGTTCGGCGAGTATGTGCCATTCCGGCGGCTATTTTTCTTTGCGGGAAATCTATTGCGCGAGGTGGGTACGTTCGATGCGGGTGCGACTCGGACAGTGTTTGCGGTAAATGGGCATCGATATGGGACGTTTATCTGCTATGAGTCGATCTTTGGCGATGAGGTTCGACAGTTTGTGGATCAGGGCGCGGATGCCCTGATCAACATCTCGAATGATGGGTGGTATGGGGATACGAGCGCGCCGTGGCAGCACCTGAATATGGTTCGCATGCGGGCTATCGAGAACCACCGGTGGGTTTTGCGGGCTACGAACACGGGTGTTACGGGATCGATCGATCCGTATGGCCGTGTTGTGGAGGCTGCGCCACGGCATGTGCGGACAAGTCTTCGCGCAGGTTTTGGCTATGAGCACGACGTGACGTTCTATACGGCGCACGGCGATCTGTTCGCTTACGCTTGTGCGCTGATTACTGCTGTGGCTCTGGGTTGGAGCCTGCGGGCGCGGTTTGCCGTAGACTAGAACAATGCTGAGTGATCTGGAATACACGTACTCCCCGGTGCGCGAAAAAGTTCGCGATCTGCGGGAGTATCTTTGACTCCCCCCGCCTGAAGCGTGAACTCGCTGTTATTGAAGAGAAGACCTCCGATCCCGCCGTCTGGGCCGATCCGGCGCGCTCGCAGCCGTTGATGCGCGAGCGCAAGCGGATTGAGAATCTGTTGGCAGATGACGCGGAGCTTGCGCGTCGCTCGGACGATATCGAGGCGTACTTCGAGCTTGCCAAAGAGGGCGAGGATACGGAGGGCGATCTGGCGCGCGAGATTCCGGCTCTGGTGGAGTTTGCCGAGAAGCTGGAATCGAAGACGATGCTCTCGGAGGAGACGGATCCGCTGAACGCGATCGTGGTGGTGCATCCGGGGGCAGGCGGAACGGAGTCGCAGGACTGGGCCGAGATGCTGATGCGGATGTACATCCGCTGGGGTGAGCGGCAGAACTTCAAGGTGGAGATTAATGAAGTTCAGGATGGCGACGAGGCGGGCATCAAGTCGGTGACGTTTACGATCTCGGGCGAGTTTGCTTATGGTCTGCTGTCGGGCGAGACAGGCGTGCATAGGTTGGTGCGCATCTCGCCGTTCGATTCGGCGAAGAGGCGACATACGAGCTTTGCCTCGGTTTTTGTTTCGCCGGAGATCGATGACACGATTGTGATCGACATCAAGCCGGACGACTTGCGGATCGATACGTACCGGTCGGGCGGCAAGGGCGGTCAGCATGTGAACACGACTGATTCGGCGGTGAGAATTACGCACCTTCCCACGGGGCTGGTGGCGGGCTGCCAGAATGAACGGTCGCAGCATAAGAACAAAGAGAAGGCGATGAAGCTGCTCCGCTCGCGGTTATATGAATACGAGCTTGAGAAAAAGAAGGCTGTGAGCAAGAAGCTCGAGGACTCGAAGCTGGATATCAAGTTTGGCTCGCAGATTCGCAGCTACGTGATGCAGCCGTACCGTATGGTGAAGGATTTGCGGACTCGGGTTGAGGTTGGGGATGTGGACCGGGTGCTGGACGGAGATCTGGAGCCATTTATTCGCGGCTATCTAAGGGTGCGTCGCGAAGGGGGAGTTCCAGCAGCGGTGGCAGTAGACGATGATCTGTGACCGGCGTCGATGCTGGCGCATCTAACTTTCGGCGGTGAGGGGGAGATGCATGGCAAAGACGGGAGAGACTGCTGGGTCGGCCGAGATTCGCAAGGAGCTTCTTGCCTTGTTGCGCGGCGGTCAGGCGCACGTCAGCTTTGATGACGTCGTGAAGGACTTTCCGGCAGAGTACCGCGGGATCGTGCCGGAGGGGCTACCTTACTCAGCATGGCAGATTCTCGAACATATACGTATTGCACAGCGCGATATTCTGGACTTCAGCGCTCCTCCTACGGGTGGCTATCAGCCGATGGAGTGGCCGGCGGCTTATTGGCCGGAGTCAGCGAAGCCGCCTTCGGACGCCGCATGGAGTGCGTCGATCGGGGCTATTCGGAAGGACATGGAGAAGTTCGAGGCATTGATCTCTCGACCGGAGTCTGACCTGTATAAACCTTTTCGCTGGGGCGAAGGACAGAACCTGCTTCGCGAGGCGCTACTGGTTGCAGATCACAACGCATACCATTTGGGCGAGCTTGTTGTGTTGCGACGTCTGCTCGGCATATGGAGCAAGTAGGTTGAAGAATCCATTGGAAGGCGAACGATGAATGAGCCAGAAATAATCCGCGCAATGCTGGGCCGGCCTCCAGCAGAGCCACGGACAATTGCCGTTGTGGGGCTTTCGGACAATCCGAACAAGCCGAGCAACTTCGTTCCCACGTACATGCAGCGACATGGCTATCGCATTGTTCCGGTGAACCCGCAGGTGGAGAATGTTCTAGGCGAACGGTCGTATGGTTCGCTTAGCGAACTGCCGGTAAAGCCGGATGTGGTGAATGTCTTCCGTTTGCCAAAGTTTATTCCCGGAATTGTCGACGAGATGTTGCAGCTGGGATTTGAAAACATCTGGGTTCAGCAGGGAATCATCCACTTAGAGGCCGCCGCGAGGGCCGAAGCCGGTGGCATACACGTTGTGATGGATCGCTGCATTATGGTTGAGCACCGCTACGCAGACCTTTCTTAAGTGCTTCGTTCTCGTCTAACCCACAGCCTACAATTGAGATTCATGGATATTCGCCGTCATCTTGTAACGATTGTTCTCCTTGTTTGGGCTGCATTTGGCGGCAGGTCTGCCTTTGCGCAGATTCAGGTGGTGGGCGACGGTGGTCCGGGCCCGGTGAAGGCGCAGCACCTGACTGTGGAACTGGTGTCGCTGGCGCCGTCGATTGTGCCGGGTGGCACCCTGGATGTTGGCCTGGTCATCACACTGGAAGAGAAGTGGCACGTCTACTGGATCAATGCGGGCGATTCGGGTGAGCCGCCGCGAATCAACTGGACGTTGCCCAAGGGAATCACGGCTGGGCCGATGAGATTTCCGATTCCGAGCCGGCTTCCTTTGGGGCCGTTGATGGACTTCGGGTATGAGGACGAGGTTGCGTTTCCCGTTCAGCTGACAGCAGCGGGCAATGTGAAACCGGGTCCGATTCATCTGGACGCGAAGGTGGACTGGCTGGTGTGCCGTGAGGTCTGCATTCCCGGTAAGGCCCACCTGGGACTGAACCTGACAGTTGATCCTAAGGCGACGACCCTTGGTCAGCCCGTGGGCGCACTGGGTGAGGCGTTGGGGTTGCTGCCCAAGGCACTTGCATCGGGAATGAAGGCGACGGTCAAAGGTGGGAAGACGGAGTTTGTAATCGACCTGATTACGGGCGAACGCGCCGTTGATGCTGAGTTTTACCCATACGATCAGGAGCAGATTGCGAACGCGGGCGAGCAAGATGTGGAACCGCTTTCGGATGGCGTGCGATTGCGTGTGCCACGTGCGCCTGAGCTGACGAAACTTCCTACGCAACTCCATGGCGTGATCAAGCTGGATGAAGAGCATGCATTTGATGTGACGGCTCCGGTGGTTGCGGGCGAAGTTCCGCGCCCTGTAAATGGCAAGGCAACTTCTGGTGGGACTACCCAATTGACTGCAGTGACTGCGCTGGGGCTTGCTTTCGTTGGTGGCATCATTCTGAACCTCATGCCTTGTGTTTTTCCGGTGCTCTTCCTCAAGGGGTTGGCGCTGGTGCAGTCTTCAAATGAAGATCGCGCTCGATTGCGAAAGCATGGGCTTGTCTACACACTGGGGATTCTGGTGTCGTTTTGGGCGATTGTGGCTGTTCTGTTGGCAGTGCGTGCTGGAGGAAGCCAGGCGGGATGGGGATTCCAACTGCAGTCGCCTGTCTTTATCGCGCTGCTCGCCGCGGGCCTGTTCTTCTTCGCGCTTTCCCTGGCTGGACAGTTTGAGTTGGGGCTCTCGTTGACAAGCGTTGGCGGTGAGCTGGCAGAGAAGCAGGGCTACACGGGAAGCTTCTTCACCGGAGTGCTGGCGACCATTGTGGCAACGCCATGCACGGCGCCGTTGATGGGAGCGGCGGTCGGATTTGCGCTCTCCCAGCCGACATGGATTACCTTCGCTGTTTTCACGGCGCTGGCACTCGGTCTGGCCGCTCCCTATCTTGCCCTGAGCTTTCAGCCTGCCTGGACACGGATTCTCCCGCGGCCGGGTGCGTGGATGGATGTCCTGAAGCAGCTGACGGCGGTTCCGCTGTTTGCGACGGTGATCTGGTTGACGTGGGTCTATGGGCATCTTTTCGTTGGCGAGGGTGTGGATCGCGTGGCGCGATTGCTGCTGTGCTTCCTGCTGATTGCCGTGGCTGGATGGGTGCTTGGGAGATGGCCGGCGCTTTGGGGGAGCTCGATTGCCGCTGCCGCGATCGGTGTCCTTGCGATTGTGATTCCGCTGCACCAGCCGAAGGACACGACGCTGAGCTGGCAGCCATATTCACAGCAGACGCTGGACCAGGCCCGCGCAGGAGGTCATCCGGTGTTCATCGACTTCACGGCTGCATGGTGCCTGAGTTGCCAGGTGAATGAGCGGATTGTGCTGAGGTCGCCGGAGGTACAGCGCGAGTTTGCAGATAATAAGGTGACCCTGATTAAGGCAGATTGGACACAGTACGACCCTGAGATCACTCGGCAGCTTGCATCAGTGGGTAGGAGCGGAGTGCCAACGTATGTGATTTATCCGCCATTGAAAGGTGAAGCTGACGTGCTGCCAGAGTTGCTGACAAAGGACATTGTGCTCAATGCGCTGAAGAAGGATGTGAAACAGTGAGCACGCAGACGGATGAGCAGAAGATTCGCGAGTTGATCGACAGTTGGTCGATGGCCACGCGGGCAGGGGACCTGACGGCGATCTTAAACCTGATGACTCAAGACGTCGTTTTTCTGACGTCGGGCAATGTTCCGATGCGGCGGGAGGATTTTGTTTCAGCTTTCAATTCAATGGCGGGTGCAGTAGAGATCGATGGTCGTTCCGCTGTGCAGGAGATTACTGTGTCCGGCAATATTGCGGTTTGCTGGAACCTGCTGGAGGTAAAGGTGACGCCGAGGGCCGGAGACGCGACGATGAAGCGCGCCGGGAACACGCTCACCGTCCTTCGGCGCGATGATGATGGGCAATGGCGCATCTGGCGCGATGCAAATATGCTTGCGCCTGCGTAATGTGACGGCCAGTATTGCGCTGGTGGTGGGTTCAGCCACAAAATAAGTGAACGGAGGTGACTGTATGTCTCAACGGCGTCTTCTCTCCCTCGTTCTTGGCCTGTCCTCTCTTCCTGTCTTCGCGTTGACTCCAGGGTCGCCGGCGCCAGACTTCAAGGGCACCGATTCAAACGGTGCAGCCCACACGCTTTCTCAGTATCGAGGTAAGTACGTTGTGCTTGAGTGGGCGAACAAAGGCTGCCCATACGATCAGAAGCACTACCTGAGCGGCAACATGGAATCTCTGCAGAAGGACTGGACCAGCAAGGGAGTTGTGTGGCTCTCGGTCATCTCTTCGGCTCCGGGTGAGCAGGGCAGCGTTTCGCCGGCGGAAGAGAACCAGTACCTGAAAACAATGAAGGCTGCTCCTACCGCAGCGCTGCTCGATTCGGATGGCACGATCGGGCATCTGTATCAGGCTAAGACGACGCCGCATATCTTCGTGATCGATCCCAGCGGCAAGCTGATCTATCAGGGCGCGATTGACGATAAGGCGACGACGGATCAGGCGGATGTCAAAACAGCGCGCAACTATCTGAATGATGCGCTGAATGCTGCGATGGCAGGAAAGCCGGTGCCTGTGGCGACGACGCGGCCGTATGGCTGCTCCGTAAAGTACAAGGATTGACCGAGGGTTTCTAGCCGCGTTTTTCGGACTTGATGCGGGCGATCTCTTCCATGCGTTGCGCAAGGAGCTTTTCGCGTCCTTCGCTGGTGGGTTGGTAGTAGCGGCGACCGGCGAGTGATGGCGGGAGGCACTCCATGTCGGCGACTCGGCCTTCAACGTCGTGGGCATACTGATAGCCGCGACCGTAGTCGAGTTCTTTCATAAGCTTTGTCGGCGCATTGCGCAGGTGGAGCGGAACGGGCTCAGCGGCGGTGGCCTCAATGTCGCGGCGCACGGTGTTGTAGGCAGTGTAGACGGCGTTGGATTTGGGCGCGAGCGCAAGATAGACGACTGCCTGTGCGAGGGCGAGTTCGCCTTCGGGGTGGCCAAGGAAGTGCATTGCGTCCTTGGCAGAGAGGCAGAGGTTGAGGGCTTCGGGGGCGGCGAGGCCGATGTCTTCGACGGCCATGCGGACGACGCGGCGGGCGACGTACATGGGGTCTTCGCCTGCCTCGAGCATGCGGCCAAGCCAGTAGAGCGCGGCGTCGGCGTCGGAGTTGCGCACGCTCTTGTGGAGAGCGGAGATGATGTCGTAGTGCTGCTCGCCTTGCTTGTCGTACAGGAGTACGCGGCGCTGCAGGGCCTCGGCGGCAATGTCTTTCGTAAGGGTATGTTCATGGCGCCCTTGGGCGAGTCGAGCGGCTACTTCGAGAGCGTTGAGCGCGTTGCGGGCGTCTCCGCTGGAGTAGGAGGCGATGGTGGCGAGGGCGTCGTCATCGGCAGTGATGCCCCAGGAGCCAAGGCCTCGATCAGGGTCGGTGATCGCGCGGCGGAGGAGGGCGACGATCTGGCCTTCAGTGAGACCGACAAGGGTGTAGACGCGGCAGCGCGAGAGCAGCGCGGCAATGATCTCGAAGGATGGGTTTTCTGTGGTTGCGCCGATGAGGCGGATGGTCCCCCGCTCGACGTAGGGGAGGAAGGCGTCCTGCTGGGCTTTGTTGAAGCGGTGAATCTCGTCGACGAAGAGGATAGTCCGCGAGCCAAGGTGCGAGGCCTTTTCGGCGTCGGCCATGACCTGCTTGATCTCCTTGATGCCGCTGAGGACCGCAGAGAACTCAATGAAGCTGGCCTGGGTGCGATGGGCGATGATTTTGGCAAGGGTTGTCTTGCCAGTACCGGGGGGACCCCAGAAGATCATCGAGGTGGCATCGTCGTTTTCGATGGCGACGCGGAGCGGCTTGCCAGGGGCGAGTAGGTATTCCTGCCCGACGTACTCCTCGAGTGTGCGCGGCCGCATGCGTTCAGCGAGTGGCGCTTGGTGTGAATGGCCAGCGGCAGCGGCGATCGGGGATGTGTCGAAGAGGCTCACCGGTGTGCACCTGTAGGACGACGCCGAAGCGGCCCAGGGATGCGTTCCTGCGGTGAGGCTTCTGCGGATGGCGCGGCCGCTCGTTGCCGCGAGGCTTCGTAAAGAAGCAGCGATCCGGCAACGGCTGCGTTGAGACTCTCCACAGGACCAGGGCAGGGAATTGTGATTCGAGAGGTGGCGAGCGCAAGCCATTCGTCTGCGAGGCCGACTCCTTCGTTGCCAATCATGATGGCGCATGAATGGGTGAGATCTACTGCCTGCACCGACTGAACGCCGTCACCTTCGCTCCCAACGGCTGCCATCAGAGCGATTCCGCGTGTCTGGATTTGTGTCACATCCACCTGTGTGACTGCGACGATTGCAGTGCGAAAAATGCTGCCGACGCTGGCACGTAGTGCCTTCTGATTCCATGCACTGACCGTTCCGGGAGTCGTGAGGACTCCGGCTGCTCCGAAGGCCTCAGCGGAACGAACGAGGGTTCCGAGATTTCCGGGGTCCTGAAGGCCTGCTGCGATCAGGATGAGAGGCGACGGCTGATCCAGAATGTTCTCGAGCCGATATGCAGGGGGACGGATGAGGGCCGCTATTCCTTGTGGTGAACGAGTCTCGGCTGCGCTGGCAAAGGCATCCTCGGTAAGCCGCACAATCTCTGTGGATCGTGAGAATGGATGGGAGAGTTCACGCCGTTCGCTGATGAAGACGATTGCCGGGGTGATGCCGCTGCGTAGCGCCTCTTCCAGCAGGTGGTCGCCTTCAATTGCGACGAGGCCTTCGCTCAGGCGAGTGTTTCCGGAGAAGGCAGCCCGCAGTTGTTTCACCCGCGCGTTTGTTCGACTTGAGATCGCTGCTGCCGGAACACCCATTCTCAGCATCTTACGCCGTTCTGATAACCGTCCTTACCTTGAGCACTTAAGAGTGGTGTGCTATGTTCCGAGATGGCCGCACACGGCACAGGAGCTTTGCGATTTGACGGCCGAGATCCTTCGTATTCATCCGGATGAACCTGAACGCGAGCTTGTTTTGCAGGTTGCCGCAAGGCTGCACGCAGGGCAGGTAGTCGCGTTGCCGACCGACACTTTTTACGGTCTGGCAGTCGACCCAGTGAATCTGCGCGCGGTGGATCGGATCTACGAGTTGAAGTCACGCGCCCGGCATAAGCCGCTTTCGCTGTTAGTCCACGATGTGGCGCAGGCCTACGAGTTGGCCCGTGGGTTGGATACGGCGTTCGACCGTCTGGCAGAGCGTTTCTGGCCCGGACCGTTGACATTGGTCGTAAAGGCAGGTTCAAAGCTGCCATTGCGCGTGACTGCAAATACGGGCAACGTGGCTTTGCGCGTGCCTGAGGCAGCTATTCCGCGCGCTGTGGTGGCGACACTGGGCCTGCCGATTACGGCCACCTCGGCAAATCTCTCAGGAATGCCGGAGTGTACCTACGCCAATGGAGTGCGAGAACAGCTGGGGGACAAGATTCCATTGATCGTCGATGGAGGACCTACGGCGCGGGCTACAGCTACAACCATCGTCGATCTCTCGGGCGGAGGAAATTCGTGGATGATTCTTCGCGAAGGCGCCATCCCGACACATGAGATCGCCTTGGCGCTTCAGTCCTAAGTAAGATGGTGTCACTAAAAACTGCTCACGCCACGAGGCGTAGATACCGTACACTCGGTCTTTATCTGCCATGATCGTCCCGGCATCCAACATACGTCGTAAAGGCTCCTCTACGGGACGAACACTGTTTCGCAGCCTTGTGGTTGCGCTTCTATTTGCGGCGGTTGCGTGGAGCGTCTATGTTGCGCGACAGATCTCTGAAGTTGCGAATCTTGATGAGGCGCAACAAGCTGATGCGATAGCCGTATTTGGAGCGGCGGAATATCTCGGCAAACCATCTCCGACGCTTCATTTTCGGCTCGACCATGCGGTCGATCTCTACCGTATGAAGATCGCTCCTGTTGTGATTACTCTAGGGGGCGGCAGCGATAAGGACTCAGGAAATACAGAAGGTGCAGTAGGGCGCGACTACCTGCTCGCTCATGGAATTCCTTTCGGAGACATCATTGCGGAGACGCGCTCTACGGATACAGAGCAGCAGGTTCACCTGCTGGCGGCGATTGCCCGGGAGTACAACCTGAGGCATATTGTGGTGGTGTCGGATGGAACCCACCTCTTCCGGATAAGAGAGCTATGCCGTGACGCTGGCCTTGATGTGTATACTTCGCCGCGAGCGACTGTTGGGCACATCAGCAACTACGACCTGAGCATGCGTTATGTCCATGAAATTGTTAGTTATACGGCGATGAAGGTAAACCTGGACATTGGCTGGCCGCGTAAGTGGCTGGCCGGTGGGGATGACTAGCTGAGGGTCATCGCGAGCAGAGCTGCGAATAACGTTGAGCTGAGATTTACAAGATCGTTTCCTATCCATCCACGGCGCTCAAGAGTTGCGCCCAAGAGGCTGTCGAAGAAGAGACCTCCGCAGGCACTGAGCCAGACCGTCGCAGTTCTGGGCCAAAGCGAGTGGTGCAGCGCTCCGAAGACGACAACGATGGCTGCAGCTGCGAGACCTGCGACTGTTCCGATGATCGTGATACCGCCATCGGTTCCTGGGGCGACCGCGTTCCAATTGGTGAGCAGGCGTGCAGGGCCGCCCGCGGCCTGACCAACCTCGGACGACACGGTATCGGCGGCAGCCTCTGCAAGCGCAGCGATACAGCCCGAGTAGTAACCGGCTGCGGCGAAAAGCCCTGCGACGCCGAGATTGGCGACGATCTGTGAGGCCTGCCGGCCACGCCGTGGCTCAGCGAGGCCACGGGCTTCTTTCTTGCGGCGCCCCAGCTTCGTCGCCACGAAGGTGAGGACGAAGACGGCCACAAGCGCGGCAAGCGCTGACTGCGATTCAGGATAGGGAGAATAGGGCGTCCACGCCTCGGGCGACTGGGCCAGGATGAAACAGATCAGAAAGCCGAGGATTGAGGCCCCGGAAGTTGCGGCGCGAAGGACATAGACCAGGATTGCGAATCCGGCACTGAAGAGTAACGGCGTTGTGAGGGACCAAAGAGGAAAGCCAAACTTGAGGATGGCAAGAGGCGGAGTAATGGCGCCGGCAATGAGCAGTGCACCGACGATCCAGACCAATATGCGGGATTGGGCCCGATCTCTCGCTTTGGGAATGGCTTTACGCCAGTACTCCAATTCCTCGGCCACGCCGATTCTCCAGTCCTTAGTGATTTACAATCAGATACTAGAGCACAGCCAACACCAGCAGCACCGCGGGAGCAGTTTTGCATTTAGCAAGAATCGAAGCAGAAGGAAATATCCAGGTCCGGTCTAACCGGCGGTCGAAGTGGATTCGAGCCAGTTCTCGTCTCCGGCCCGTCTACTCATTTGCCTTTGGGGCTGCGGTGCTGGCATCGCTTACCGGGTGCGGCAACACCTACCGTCCCGTTGTTACGGCGATCAATCCAGTAGGCCCGGCATCACAGCCGCAGAGGTACGCTGTCGCAGTCTCGAATCCAGGATCAGGATTACCAGGACTGGTGACGATCGTGGACTTCTCGGGTGATACGGTATTGATCACCGCGAGCGTTGGCGTCGCCCCTTACTACTTCATTCTCAACGCGGGTGGAACCACAGGGTACACGCTTAATGGCGATGGCACCGTCACCAGCTTCGATGTCTCGAACCAGCTTCAAACCAGAGATGTCATTCAAACGACCCTCCTGAGTGGAGCTGCTCCAAACAGCATCTTTCCCGATGCGGCATCGACGTTTATTACCGAGACCTATACTGGAAAGCCCGGCGCCGCGCCCGCTGTAGCCCAGTTGAAGGGGGCTCCGCCGACTCTAAGCCAGGAGCTTCCAGTCGCTACCGGTTTTACGCCTGTGTACATAGCTGGGTTTTCGGGCTCGCCCCGAGCCTATCTGATCAATCAGAGCACCGGCGGTGGCAACGGACAGGTTGCGGCTATCGAAACGACGAGCAACACGATCTCAAGCACAATTCCGGTGGGCAATGCACCCGTTTATGGCGTCATGACAGCTGATGGCAAGCGCGCCTTCATCCTGAATCAGGGTGACAGCACGGTTTCGGTCATCAATTCGCAAAGCAACCAACTTGATCCCGTTCCCGCACCGGCGGCCAATCCGATTCCAGTGGGGGTATCGCCGGTATGGGCCGATCTGGCTCCGACTCTCAATGAGTTGGTGATCGCCAATGCAGGCACCGGAACGTCTCGAGGATCGGTTACCGTCGTCAACATCCCCCTCTGCTCGGCAGCGGCACTTCCGGGAAATCCGAACTGCGATGCAAATAATCCGATTGATGCGAACGGGTTCGGTCAGGTGCTTGCTAATGTTCCGGTTGGAGTAAATCCGCGCATGGTGGCTGTGCTGCAGGATGGCTCGCGCGCCTACGTTGTAAACCAGGGCGACAGCACTGTTTCCGTTGTGAATCTCAAGACGAATACGGTTACGACCACTATTCCTGTGCCTGCAACGACGCACCCGAACTTTATCGCGGCGATCTTTGGCACGCCGACTGGCAAGGTCTATGTCACGTCGCCCGAGTCAGACCGAATGACGATTATCCGCACAGATACGGACACAGTCGAGACGACAATTCCGCTACAGGGCAAAGGCGTGATGGTCAGGGCGCAGCTCCCGTAGTCGGCTAGCTGCCCGCGAGGACGATTGGCATCGTGGGAGTCTGCGATCCGCCGTCGTCTTCGATCGTGACGCCGAATGCTTTCGCTTCGATTCCTTTGGGAAGCGGCGGCAGCACTACGCTTGCATTGCCACGTGAATCGGGATGGAAGGTACCTGCTGGGATTGGGTCCTGGCCATTGGCAGGGATGAGCCAGAGTTCGTAGGTCTTATAGGTTTGCAGCGGCTCCAAATTGCTAGCGACGAAGATGAGCGCGCCGCGATCGGCCACGTAGGTGGCCCGTCCTTCGGGAACCGGGGGCGATGGCGGCGTGGCGGTTTTGGTGAGCGTGACCTTCCGCGCTGAGGGATCCGTGATGGTGTCCATCAACTGTTTTGCACCGGCGGTATCCGTTGTGAGACGGTCAATTTCTCCGGCCTGTGCGGACAGCCTAACCCGTTGGGCTTCTCGTTCGTGGTAAAGGCTGCCAGCCATGATGGCGATGCCAGCGGCGACTGCCCAGCCAATCCAAGGAAAGACCTTTGTGAAGGCAGTGCCGAGCATGTTCGGCCGGGGCTCGTCATCGACATCAAGGTAGCGGCCACTGCCGACGCCTGTAGTGCGGCTCTGGCTGCGAGCGGCATAGCTTTGGAGCGGAGGTGTCGCCGCCTCGATCCGCTCGACCCTCTCAACCGGCGCGACTTTCTTTTCGCGCGCAATCTGGTGGAGGAGTCTCTCGCGAGTGAGCGCGGGAGGAGAGTGCATCTCAACCGTGTGGGCGTAGGCTGCCAGATCGCCTTGGAGGTGGGCCAGTTCCTGACGGCAGTAGGTGCAGTCGGAGACGTGAGCCGCCATCTTGGCGTACTCATCACGAGGCAGTAGCTGCATGGAAAACAGCGCCAAGTCAGCTGGTTCGTAGTGTCCGGCTGCGCTCATGCCAGGAATGCCTTTCTTAGCGTCATCAGCGCGCTACGGATTCGTGTCTTCACCGTGCCTAGTGGGTCACCTGTCATCTCTGCGATCTCAGTGTGTGTCAAACCGTCGAAGAAGGCCATCTCAAGAGTCTTTCTTTGCTCGACGGGAAGCTTCGCCATGACTCCGCGCGCTCTTTCAACCATGGTGTTTCGCTCCGCTTCGTTCGCGAGATCGTATTGTGAGGCCAGGGAAAGATCGTCGATGGTCTCGGAAGGCCGTTTTCGTCGCAGCGCATCGATCGATCGATTTCTAGCGACGACGGTGAGCCATCCTCCGAGGCTGCCGCGCACTGCGATGAATCCCTCCGGACTGCGCCATATCTGCATGAACACTTCCTGGAGAATGTCTTCGGCGGAGGCTGGATCGCGCAGAACACGCAGGGCAACGGAATAGACGATCTTTGAATAGCGATCGAATAGCGATGCCATAGCGTGTTCGTCGCCTCGTCGCACCTGCGCAAGCAGTGTTGCATCATCCTGCGACGATTGCGGCGAGGCGTTAGCGAGTCCCATCTCTCTATACATCAGTACGCACCTGCGGAACGGGCGGATTGCCGAGTGAGCGATATCCCTTGTCCTAGCCACTCTAACCCAAGTGAAGCGACAATGTACCTTAACGAAAGAGCGACCTCGGTTGCCCGCCATAATTCATCTATGAAGAGCCGCCTGGACAAATTACTAGTCGATCAGGGACACGCAGCCTCGAGAGAGCGGGCACAGGCGCTGATTCTCGCAGGACGGGTCCTTGTCAACGAACAACGGATCGATAAGCCGGGCTCAACTATTCCGGCTGACGCAGCAATTCGGCTGTTGGGCACCGATCTAAAGTATGTCAGTCGCGGCGGCCTGAAGCTGGAACATGCTCTCACCCACTGGGCTATATCGCTCGCAGGCATCCATGCAGTGGACATTGGCACCTCTACTGGCGGGTTTACCGACTGTATGCTGCAGGCGGGTGCGGCTGCGGTGCTTGCGGTCGATACGGGGTACGGGCAGATCGCGCAGAAGTTGCGAGATGATGCTCGTGTCACGCTCCGAGAACGCACTAATGCCCGGCTACTAAGTACCGGTGAATTGCTTAACGAGAATCGTCCAATTCCCCTGTTTCTGGTGATGGACGTGTCCTTTATCTCTGCGACGCTTGTGCTGCCCGCTGTGCTTGGGGCGCTGAGCACTCCGGATGAGCCATGGCAGGGAACAGCCGTTGTTCTCATCAAACCGCAATTTGAGGCGGGGCGTCAGCATATTGGTAAAGGCGGCATCGTTCGCGATCCAGAGGCGCGGAAACTGGCGATCGAACGGGTTAGCGACTGCGTCGTTGATCTTGGGGGAACCAGCATCGACGTGATCGATTCGCCGATCCAGGGCATGGAAGGCAATCACGAATACTTGCTGAGGGCGGTCTTTCGCGAGCGAGCTCCGGCAGGGAAGCCGGTACACTAACAACAATGTTCAAGGCCGCCATCATCTCCAAGCCTCAGAAACCCGAGCTTGCCGCGATCCTGCGTGATCTGATTGCATGGCTCGAGGAGCACAACTACGAGCCACTGCTCGATCATCAAAGCGCAGCGTATGTGGATGCGTCGAACGCCATCGAGCGATGCGATCTGCATCAGCATCAGCCAAATCTTGTCATTGTTCTTGGAGGCGATGGCACGCTGCTCGCGGCTGCAAGGGCCTTCGCGCATTCGCCAACGCCGATCCTCGGTGTCAACCTGGGCTCATTAGGCTTCCTTACAGAGGTTCCGCTCGCCGATCTCTATTCTGCGCTTGAATCATGGTGCGATAACTGCGCCAGCATCGAGGTTCGGGACATGATCCGTGCGGAGTTGCGCCGTGGAGGAGATATCGTCAGGCACTGGGATGCGCTGAATGACATCGTCGTCTCGAAGGGTGCGATTGCACGTATGTCAGACTTTTCGGTTGAGATCGATCAGCAGTTTGTTGCTACGATGCGAGCCGATGGAATTATTGTTTCAACCCCAACAGGTTCGACGGCCTATAATCTGGCGGCGGCGGGACCGATTGTGATGCCTTCGGTGAACGCACTTGTTGTTACGCCGGTGTGTCCTCACCTCTTGACGATCCGGCCCATTGTCGTGCCGGGCGATGCGATGGTTACGATTCACATTGAAGGAGTTCCCACGCTGACCTATCTCACAGTCGATGGCCAGGAGGCGGTGGAACTTGAGTTGGGAGACGAAATTCGGTGCTGCCGTTCGGAGCACAGCGTGCGTCTATTGCGTCCTCGGCGGAATGGGCTCTTTAGCGTGCTGCGCAGCAAGCTGAGTTGGGGCGAGCGTTAGTCGCTCCTAACCCTATCGTTTAAGTGTGACTACGGGCCCACCGACCGGGTGGCAGAAGACTTTTCCGTGGCTCAAGGCGATCTTGCGTTGCGCAAGTGCGGCCATCTCGGGGTCGTGGGTGACCATTACGATTGTGTGTCCGTGTGCGTGCAGGTCCTGCAAAAGCCCAGCGACGATCTGCTGGTTGGCGGCGTCGAGATTTCCGGTGGGCTCGTCAGCAAGCAGAATCGGCGGATTGTTAATTAGCGCGCGTGCGATACAGACGCGCTGCTGCTCCCCCCCGGATAGCTCGCTTGGCAGATGTTCGGCGCGCTGTCCCAACCCGACGCGCTCAAGCGCGGATTTTGCTTCCTTCTCGTCGGTCATTGAGTGGAAGTACTGCGCCAGCATGATGTTCTCGAGCGCGGAGAGGTACGGGATCAGGTGAAACTGCTGGAAGATGAAGCCGATCTTATCTGCGCGAAAGCGGTCAAGTTCGGCGGCCGACATGGTCGCAACGTCTATGCCGTCGATACGGAGCTGTCCCTCGGTGGGGCGGTCGAGGCAGCCGAGGAGATTCACGAGTGTACTCTTGCCTGAGCCCGAAGGTCCTGTGACTGCTACCCATTCACCGGCTACGATGGAGAAGGAGGCGTGATCCAAAGCCCGCACCACACCGGCGTGACCTGAGTATTCTCGTGTCACGCCGTTCAGGGCGATCACTGCGCAGTCAGGTCGCGTCTCCAGGTCAATCAGGTTATCCATCACAAGACTCTCTTTTATCATCATTCGTTACTCACCCTTCAAAAGAGCCGCCGGTTCGAGTCGGCGAAGTACGCGGACAGGGAAGAGCGCTGCCAGCACGGCAATCAGAATATTCAGAAGAAGAACGAGAGGCAGTACTCCAAGACGCGGCAGCGATGCGGTGTGGAAGTTGAGCTGGCTAATCGTCCATGCCGCTGCCGATCCGATCATAAAGCCCACCGCTACTCCAGCCAGGGCCAGCACCAATGCCTCGAGCAGGAACATTGCCATCAAATGCATCTGCGACCCCCCTAGCGCTTTCATCAGCGCGAAGTCGCGACGTCGTTCAAGTACGCTGGCTGAGAGTGTCGCGAGTACGCTGACTGCGACGGTCAAGGCGATCAGGATGACTGCACCGTACATCAAGGCATGTGTTTTGTCGACGATGCGGCTTTCGCCTTCGACGAGTTGACGCACCGGCTCGACTTTCGTCTCGGGAAGCTGTTGTCTGAGGTGAGTGATTGCAGATTCAACCTGCGTTGCACCACCTGGAATCTGGATCTCAATTACGCTGGCTGGGGTGCCGGTCCATGCAGTGAATGCAGTCAGCGGCATGTAGATGCGGCTGTCTTCATCGCCGCCTGTGCGCAGCGTTCCTGCGGAGTGTAGTGTCAACGGCCGGCCCGCGAAGGTTAGCTGTATAGCGCGCGGGTCCGTGATGAAGCTCGCCGCGCGCTGACCGACAAGTGCTGCACTGGCGTCGCCAGCTGCCGGCCACTTATCGACCTGCCACCATGAGTTAAGCCGCCGGACGGCATTGAGATCTATTCCGGAGACAACTACGGGAGTTCCATCGCTGGTTGTTGCTACTGCGTAGGCAAACTCGACGGCGATGGCGCTCTCGCCCGCTGCGTCTTTTGCCCGCTGAAGCGTGTCGAGTGGGATTCCTTTTTCCTGATCCGCGGCGGTTACGACAATGTTTGCCCCGAAGCTGCGAAACTCGTGGTGCAGCTTGGCGTTGAGGTCCGCGTAGAGCGTGAGCAATGCTGTCGCTACGGCAGCGGAGACTGTCATGGCGACGAGTGCGGACAGGCTTCGGGCACGCCTGTGGATAAGCGACCGACGCAGCATCGCTCCCATGCTTAGGCGACTCATACGTCAGCCCTCAGAATGGCCGATGGGTCCATGGTCAGGGCACGGCGGATCGAGGGGGTACTGCCTGCGAGAGCCACGACGAGTGCAAGCGTGACGATGACGGGAAGCAGCACAGGATTCAACGCTGACCCAAAGGCAGGAGCGCCGTTTGTGGCGAAGATTCGCGCCCCGAGCCAGGCTGCGAGTCCAGAGCCTGCAAGGTAGCCGAGGGAACCGGCGAGTATAGCCAGCAGGCCGACCTCTGCGTAGAAGAGCAAGGCGATGGTTCCCTTGCTCGCTCCTAACGAACGCATCAGGCCAATCTCTGCCTGTCTCTCGAGAATGGCCGTGGCCATTGCTGCGCTTACGGCAAAGCCTGCGGCCAGCAGCGCTGCGGCACAGACCAGCCACATCAAACCGCTGATGCGCTTGAGCACGTTGCCCTCGTTCTGCTCGACGCGTCGTACCTGTTCAGCGTGTGCGCCGGGGATCGCCTCGCGAATCTGGTAGGCGATGGAGTTAGCGTATGGTCGGCAGTACCAGACATCTCTCAGCTTTGGAGAGAGGGAATCGGGGTCCTTGCGTGCGAAGGCGTCTTCAGGCTTAGTGCGTGCCGAGACCTCGACGCGGCGGACCGCATTGGGTGTTCCTGCGAGGGTCTGGGCGGCGTTTAGGGGTAAGAGAAGCCCGCTGTCTGTCGCGTCGCCAGTGGAAACGATGCCAGTAACACGAAGAACGTACGTCGTCTTATCTTTCGCTTTTGCCTGAATAACCTCGCCGGTTTTGAGTCTGAGCTGCTGTGCAAGCATCTTGCCGACAACAACATCGGCACTTTGAGGTGTTGTTTTTCCTTCGTCCGGCCATGCTCCGGTAATTTTCCACCAGGGATGGAGCGCGACGGCGCCGGTCCTAAGCGCCGCGCCGCCGCTGGATAGATTGTGGCTGAACCATAGACCCGTCGCGGCGGCGTCGACGGTCCCGGTGGAAGTAGCGCCAGTGACAAGCACCGGCAGCTCTGGTGAGACCCCAGTGATGTTGTTTGCCCAAAAGATTCCGCGAAGCTTCTTGAGGTCGCTCTCTTTGAGGAAAGCTCCGCTGGAGGCGGGCCTTACGTCGACGCCGCCAATTTTCACGTCCAACCGGTCGGCCGCAGGGTATACGACGATATTTGCCCCGTAGACGGCGAGCTCCTTGTGGATACGGTCGCCGATGGTCGTCGCGAGTGCCAGCATCGCAGTGACCGCAGTTGTGCCCAAGAGAATCGCCAGGCCCGCAAGTGTCTTACGACGTCGCTGCCGGCGGAAGCTCTCCATGAGAAGGCGAAAGAACATGGCGTCCGCCTACCGCTCGAAGACCGGAACGAGTGTCTTGAGGTCCGCTGCCTGAATGACAACCTGTCCGCCACTGATCGAACTCTTCAGTGGTATCGGATTGCAGCCTCCCTCCTGGCCCATGGAGGAGGGGTTTAACGGAGACGCGCACATCTTGCAGGTGATTCCCTGGTCGCCGATGTAGAAGCCGACGGGTCCGCAGATGCGGCAAGCGTCGCCTACAGAGACGATATTTCCGTCGGGCTTTTTGTAGAGAAGGAACCGTACTTCGGCGCTCCCGCCCTTGCCGTCGTCAACATGGACGCCGTAACGATGCAACTTATCGTCGTTGACATCAGCCGTGGGCAGTGTGACTTGGCTGCCGACCAGCGTTACGGCGGCTGTGGGCGAGAGCGCAGTCGAGCTCTTGGCGTAAATGAACTCCGCTGTGGACAGGAAGATGAAGAGGAAGCTGGTTCCGACGACTGCGTTCATCCACATCTTTTCGCGGCGCTGACTCCACTCTGCGCGGCGTCGGTCGGCCGGTGTGGCGTTGGAGGCGAGCGCGACGGGAACCCTGCGCTTGTACTCCATCAACATCATTAGTCCGGCCAGAGCCAACATGGTCACGAAGAAGAAGAGATCGTTGCGCACGATGGGCCCGATCAGCCGCATCTCGGTCTCACTGGAGGGGAGCACGCCGTTTTCGCTCAGCTCGTGCAGTCCGGAGACGATGAGCTGAAACGCCACGAAGTAGAGGATGACGGTTGTGACGCGGAAGAAGCGCTGCAGGTTGATCTTTACGCTGCCCCGAATAAAGAGGATCCCGAAGACGACCGAGACGGCCACGCCGAGCAGCGTTCCCGTAAAGCTTAGCAGTTCAGTGGAGTTCAGAGTGACGGCTGAGAGAATCAGCACGGTCTCAACGCCCTCGCGAAGTACCAGGAGGAAGACGAAGAAAAAGAGGCCAATCTTCGAGACGCCTTCCGGTCCGGTGTAAGTGGCGATCTTTTCCTCGATTGAGCCGCGCATCGTGCGCGCTGTCCTGTGCATGAACCAGATCATGCTGATGACGAAGAATGCGGCGCCAAGCATGACCCAGCCTTCAAAGATGTCGGTGTTCAACTGGGTCCGGGCCAGGATGATGGCTCCCCCGACACTAGCTGCTAACGCGGCTCCGAGTGCCCAAAAGACGGTGCGCTTCAGCTCAGATCGGCCAATTTTGGTGAGATAGGCGAAGACAATGCCTACGATCAGCGAAGCTTCCACGCCCTCTCGGAGCGTGATGATAAATGCCTGCAACATAAGGTGGTTCTCTTCCTTGAACAAGCCCACCCGAAGCGATCGGACAAGCCTTCGGCGCATTATTACGGAGATGCCACGACAACACGATTCCCTTCTTCAGTCTAAAGAGGACTAAATTGGTCGTCAATCATTCGGACTAATTTAGTCCAGAATAAAAAAACTTCGAGAAAGACTGATTTGGTCTGATTGTGAGGGGAGATGGTGCGCCCGGAGTGATTCGAACACCCGACCTACTGGTTCGTAGCCAGTTGCTCTATCCAGCTGAGCTACGGGCGCACATTGCGTTGAATGCAACCTTTTAAAAATACCGGAATTCGAGATTCAAAGCAAATTAGGGCGCCGACTTTCACCGGATAGGAATTTCCACTTAAGCCGTTGTCGAACGAGATAATTCGCGTGCCCGCGATCTCATCATGATGCGCTTCGGCCCATATCCACACACTGCCGAAGACGGCACTCAGGCTGCAGTGCGACGACGAGATGAAGAAATGCTGCCTCGCAAACCAGCCACAACTCCGACTGCGAAGTAGGACTCACTGGAAAAACACATAGGCCCGGGCGAGAATGCCGGACCTCATGCTGCTTCGAGTCTTTGGAAATGGTGCGCCCGGAAGGACTAGAACCTTCGACCCTCTGGTTCGAAGCTATTGGCGAGCCGAGCTACCTCGATAGCCCTCAGTGTCCTTAGAGGTTCGTGGATATTGACGATTGTGGACTTTTTGGATTACATCGAGTGGCCGAAACAGCCTTGATATGCCCTATGGGTACCCGGTATTCCCCCCTGTATTTTCCAGAGAGCCGTCGAACGCTCTTCAGGGCGCGGAGATGGTCCGGACCCCCTAAGCGCCCTTGGGGGTCGCGCGTGGAGCAACGTGGTGCGATTTGTAGGCGTTTTATTACCCGCTAAGTAGTGAGGGTGAGGAAGGAGCACATTATTCCTGATTCGTCCGTTTCAACGAAGTCCTGATGGATTGTTGAGCTCGAGATGGCAGTCTGAGTCAGAAAAAAACGGCCATCAATGGGACGATAACGAATGTTTATGGAAATCCAGAACATGTCTCCGTACCTTTTACTGTTGTTTCATACTGAGGACCAAGTATGAGTTGACTGAAAAATGCTTGCGGGTCTTCGGGGTCATTTCCGTCCATGCTCTGAGGTCGTAAGCCACCCACGGCCTTGATCTTGTAGATGGAGTCGACGTACTTCGACGTCATTTTATTGCCGTGTCAGAACGATGACTGGATGGAGGAACTCCAGCAGTTGAAAGCGCAACAAATCACCGTGATGTCGTTCGGCATTTTGCCGCGTTCGTCGTTGAACAATCCCATGTCATAGGACTGCGTTCTGGATCTCGTCCCATCCC
>Ga0070671_100000972_pt1 | contig 20998 bp, 26 predicted proteins | sample KBSS73metaG_FD_65341 | JGI IMG/M metagenome (GOLD analysis project Ga0070671, IMG submission 65341) | Switchgrass rhizosphere microbial communities from Kellogg Biological Station, Michigan, USA - KBS S7-3 metaG | ecosystem: Host-associated > Plants > Roots > Rhizosphere > Soil ...
TCCCGACGTGACGCCCATGCGACGCGGCAAATGGTGGGCCGCCTTGCTCTGCCTTGCCGTGGGTATCGGCGTAACGCGCTGGATTATCGCAGGTGCGCCGCCCTTCTCATCCTGATCTCATTTGCCCGTAACGAGCTTAGCCGAGCCGATCTGACCTTTGATCCCGATCGCCGATGCGTCCGGCAGGCTTTGGTCAAGAGTGATACACGGTTCCTGCAGGCGCGGTTTTGCGCAAATCTGCCACTTCTCCCCAGCATGAATTGAGATGCTGCGGATATTCCAATCGGTCTTCACGGTGAGCCTGGGTTCGTCGATTACATACTGATCGCCGGCGAAGTTCGGGGTGTCATAAAGGATGAGCTGGCCCGACAGCGCTCCGCCATTCGATTGTGGTTTCGCACCGGTTACGGCGGACATTGCGGCGAAAATGGCAAAAAACGCATATTTCATCATTGCCCCCTATGAAATGCCGCGTGTTCAAGGGTCATACGAGCAGGACGGTCGACAGGCGTCAAGCGACTGCAATCGCACTGGTAAAATCGACCACCCCCTCTATTCGACAGCATCCCCGGCAATGTGGAGCAACTGTGACTGAAGCGGTACCAATCGTCGACGCAGGGCCGCTCCCTTTCTCGCAGCTCCTGATGCACATTCTCAATGAGCATGGCGGCGATCGGCTGAGCTTCAGCGAGCTCGCCGCACGATTGCGCGACCGCGCCTGGGGCGGCCTTCTGCTCATCTTCGCGGCCTTCAATCTGCTGCCGCTGCCTCCGGGCGCGACGACGGTTACAGGCCTTCCGTTGTTGGTGATCACGGCGCAGATGGCGATCGGCCGGTCACGGCCCTGGTTCCCCAGAAAGCTCGATCAACGCGGCATGGGGAGGGACCATCTCGCAAAAATCGCAGCGAAGATTGCGCCTTGGGAAGAGCGCGTGGAGAAAATCTTCAAGCCGCGACTGTGCGGCCTCACCAGCCATCGGGCTGCTCGGGTCATCGGCCTGATCAGCTTTATCCTGTCGGTCATTCTGTGGTTGCCCATCCCACTCGGCAATCACGCGCCGGCCCTTGCGATGACGTTGTTCGCGCTGGCCCTCATCTATCGCGACGGTGCGCTGGTCATTCTCGGAGCCGTCGCGACCGTAGCGAGCTTTGCCCTGGTTTCCGTCACTCTGGGCGCCGCCGCCTGGGCAGTCGTGGCCCTCTGGCATCAGCTGGTCGGTCTGCGCGCCGGCTTGGGCCTCCCTTGAATGAGACCGGCATCGCGGCCACATCGCGGACATGCTGATCCATACCGAGCAGACCCCGAACCCGGCGACCCGCAAGTTCCTTCCCGGCCAGACCGTCATGGAAGCGGGAACGCGCGACTTTGCCGATGCGGCGAGCGCCGAAGCCTCGCCGCTGGCCAAGGCCCTGTTCGACAGCGGAATGGTCGAAGGCGTCTTCTATGGCCGCGACTTTATCTCCGTGACCGTCGCGCCCGGCGTCTCCTGGACTGACCTCGAACCGCTAGTCCTCGAAACATTGCTCGACCATTTTGTCAGCGAAGCGCCCTTGTTCGTCCCCGGCACGGCGGCCGGCATCCATGTCGAGTCCTCTGACATCGAAGAGGATCCCGCCGATGCCGACATCATCGACCAGATCAAGGAATTGATCGAAACTCGCGTCCGCCCGGCGGTTGCCCAGGACGGCGGCGACATCGTCTACAAAGGCTATCGCGACGGGCATCTCTATCTGTCGATGCATGGCGCCTGCTCCGGCTGTCCCTCGTCGACCGTCACGCTGAAGCGCGGGATCGAAAGCCTGATCCGACATTACGTGCCGGAAGTGGAATCGGTCGAAGCGGTTTAACTTTCTGGGGCTTGCGGCGTTGAGCCGCATGTGCCCACTATCCCACCCATGCTTCTGGCCTTCGACACGTCGAGCGCCGCCTGCACCGCCGCCTTGTTCGACGGATCGGGCAAGTGCATCGCACGCCGCGACGAGATGATCGGACGCGGCCACGCCGAACGCCTTGTGCCGATGATTGCGGAACTCATGGACGGCAAGGCGGCCACCAGGATCCTCGTCGGCGTCGGCCCCGGGAGCTTCACCGGCATTCGTGTTGCGATCGCCGCGGCCCAGGGGCTCGCGATTGGGTGGAACGCCAAGCTCGAGGGAATGTCCTCGCTCGCGCTGCTTGCAGCGGGAGCGGGAACCGATCTGCCGATAGCGGCCGCCATTGCCGGCGGACATGGCGAGCTCTTCTTTCAGGAATTCGACGGCAGCACGCTCGAGCCGACCTCCGAGGTTCGCAACGCCAAACCGGCCGAAGCGGCGCGGATAACAAACGCCGAATTGGTCGCCGGATCGGGGGCAAGCCAGCTCGTCAAGGAACGCGGCTGGGGCGAAATGCGCGATCTCGTGCCGTCCGCTTCGAACGCGATGAGGCTTCCTGAATTGCTTCGCAGCCTAGCGCCCAAACCTGTTTACGCCCGCGCGCCCGACGCTCGCGTTCCGGAGGCGGCCTGATGGCGACGGTCGAGCAGGACTTGCGCATCGAGCGCGGATCGTCGGCCGACCTCGATTCCGTGATGTCGGTCATGGACTCGGCATTCGGCCGCCGCTTCGGCGAAGCCTGGACGCGATCGCAGCTCGCGGGAATCCTACCGATGTCGGGCGTGTCCATGGTGCTCGCCTGCGACGACCAGACGGGGAAGACCCTCGGTTTCTCGCTGTTTCGCACCGTCGCTGACGAATCGGAGTTGCTTCTCATCGCGGTGGTGCAGGACCGCCACCGCTGCGGCATCGGCCGTCGACTTCTCGACGATTATCTCGAACGAGCGCGAAACGATCGGGTCGCGCGGGTGCATCTTGAAGTCCGCGACGGAAATCCGGCGGTCGCAATGTACCGGACTGCGGGTTTTTCACCAGTTGGCCGACGTAGAAACTATTATCATGCGCCTGATGGACGCCGCTTCGACGCGATTACTCTGGCCCATCAACTTTAGATAGGCTTTTGTATTTCTACTTAGACTGTGCGATGCATTGCGCAGGACCCGTGACGAGCGTAATATTCTAGTCCTCATGCAGCACGGGACTGCATGCCTCTGCTCGAAGTGGAATAGTTAAATGGCTGATCTTGAAACCGCCGAGGACACGCTCCTCACGCTGACGGCCGATATCGTCGCAGCGCATGTCAGTAATAACAGCGTTGCCGTGAATGACTTGCCGAATCTTATTCAGAATGTGCACACCGCCTTGTCGGGTATTTCCGGAAGCAGTGGCGGCGCGGAGCCGAAACCTGAGCCGAAGGTTTCCATCCGGTCGTCTGTCAAGCCGGACTATATCGTCTGCCTCGAAGACGGAAAAAAGCTGAAGATGCTCAAGCGGCACCTTTCGACGCACTACAACATGACCCCCGAGCAATATCGCCAGAAATGGGGCCTTTCTGCCGATTATCCGATGGTCGCGCCGAACTATGCCGAGCAGCGTCGCACGCTTGCCAAATCGATCGGACTGGGCACGAAACGACGCCGGACGCGCGCCAAATAATCGTCCGCTGGACGTTGCCGGGCCTGATACCTAGTTTGGCCCCATGACGCGCACGATCGACATAGAGGCGCTATGCGCTGACAAAGGGCTTCGCATCACCGAGCAGCGCAAGACGATTGCGCGAGTGCTCGGTGATAGCGAGGACCATCCGGACGTAGAGACGCTGCATGCGCGCGCCGCTGCGGTTGATCCCAACATCTCGATCGCAACGGTCTATCGAACCGTCCGACTTTTCGAGGAGGCCGGCATCCTCGAGCGACACGAGTTCGGTGACGGCCGCTCGCGTTATGAAGCGGCGTCGGAGTCTCACCACGACCATTTGATCGATGTCGAGACTGGCAACGTCATCGAATTCGTCGATGAAGAGCTAGAGAGTCTCCAGAAGCGCATCGCCGAGAAGCTCGGCTTCCGCCTCGTCGACCATCGCATGGAGCTATACGGCGTCTCTCTCGACCGCGACCGCTGAGACTCGCGTTCGTATGAACGCGCGCGCCGCCCTGCGCATTGCCGGATTGGGCCTGCTGTTTGCGCTGATGGGGCCGATCCACATCGTAACGAAGCTGCTGCTCGGGCAATCGCCCTGGCCGTCCCGGTTCCTTGCTGCGGCGGCGTGGATCGTGGGGGCGCGGGTTAGGGTCGCCGGAGAGGATATCCACGGACACACTCTGCTCATTTCCAATCACGTCAGTTGGCTGGACATTCTGGTCATCGGCGGCGCGACCGACGGCGCCTTCGTGTCGAAGGATGCCCTCGGTCACCCGTTCATCCACTGGCTCGCCGATCAGAATAAGACCGTTTACGTCAGGCGCGCTCACCGCAAGGGCGCCAAGGATCAGGCTATTGCCATCGCCAGGGCCCTTGAGGGGGACAAGCCCGTGGTTCTCTTCCCGGAGGGGACCACAGGCCCGGGGACACATCTCCTGCCGTTCCGCTCGACATTGCTGGAGGCCGTCAACTTCGCCGCGAAGGACGTCGCGATCCGGCCTGTCGTGCTCGACTATGGGCAGTCGGCTCCGGAGATCGGCTGGTGGGAAGAACCGGGGAAGGACAATGTCCTGCGCCTGCTAGGCCGGCGTGGCACATTGCCCGTTACCGTCAATCTGCTCCCGCCGCTCCAGCGCGTCGTCGACCGCAAGCAACTTGCTCACGCGGCGCGCGAAGCAATTGGTGAAAGGCTCGGCTTAACCTCTCATTCCCACTCGCCTATAGGCAGTGACGAATGACTCCCAAGACTTTCAAAATCAAAAGCTTCGGCTGCCAGATGAACGTCTATGACGGCGATCGAATGGCGGAGTTGCTAAGCGAACAGGGCATGACAGCTTCTGCCGATGGCGAGGACGCTGACCTCGTCGTCCTCAACACGTGCCACATCCGCGAAAAGGCGGTCGACAAGGCCTATTCCGACGTTGGACGTTTACGACGCGAGGATGGCACGAAGCCGCTGGTGGCACTCGCCGGTTGCGTCGCCCAGGCCGAAGGACCGGAAGCCAGGCGTCGCTCCCCGCTGATCGACATCGTGGTTGGACCACAGGCCTATCACCGGCTTCCGCAAATGGTCCAGCAGGCATCCCGGGGCGGCCGCCCTGTAGACACCGACATGCCGGCGATCAGCAAGTTCGACGCCTTCCCGGCGCGCAGGCGCGCCAGCCCGAGCGCCTTCCTCACCGTCCAGGAAGGTTGCGACAAATTCTGCACATATTGCGTCGTACCCTATACCCGCGGAGCCGAGATCTCCCGGCCCTTCGACGACATTGTCGGAGAGGCACGCCAATTAGTCGAAGTCGGCGCTCGCGAGATCGTCCTGCTCGGCCAGAATGTGAACGCCTGGGCTGACAGGGATCGCGGTCTCGCCGGCCTCATTCGCGCGCTCGCCGGCATCGATGGCCTCGAGCGAATCCGCTACACGACGAGCCACCCGGCCGACATGAATGACGACCTGATCGCTGCGCACGGCGAGATCGAGAAGCTGATGCCGTACCTGCACCTTCCGGTGCAGTCCGGAAGCGATCGCATCCTGAAGGCCATGAACCGCAGTCACACGACTGAAACCTATCTCGCTACTCTCGAGAAGATGCGCGCCTCCCGTCCCGACATCGCCCTTTCCGGCGATTTCATCGTCGGTTTTCCCGGCGAGACCGAGGATGATTTCGAGACTACGCTTCAGATCGTTGATGCCGTGCGTTACGCTTCGGCCTATTCGTTCAAATACAGCCCGCGGCCGGGCACGCCCGCGGCAATGATGGAGGACCAAATCCCGCGAGAGATCATGGACGACCGGCTCCAGCGCCTGCAGGCCCGGATCAATGAGAACCAGCTGGCTTTCAACCGCTCGAAGGTGGGCATCGACACGCAAATCCTCATCGAGCGTGTCGGGAGGCACCAAGGCCAGATGATCGGCAAGACGCCCTGGCTCCAGTCCGTGCACGTCGACACGCCAGCGAAACCTGGCGACCTCCTCGATGTTACGCTGGTCTCGGCGGGGCCCAACAGCATGACGGGCGCAGAGCGCAGCAAGGTGGCCGCCTGATGGCCCGCCGCGATCTCGCCGCCGTTCCGGATACCGCCCGGCTCGAGCTGGAATTCGACCAGCCCTACCTGCTCGGACCCCTGTTCGGGGATTACGACCGCCACCTGATCACGATCGAGCAGCGGCTCGGCGTACACATCGCTGCGCGGGGCAACAAAGTGCAGATTGAGGGCGAGCCGGACGCGGCGTCGCGCGCCCGCGACGTTCTCGTCGGCCTCTACAATCGCCTGGACCAGGGTCACGACGTTGACGCCGAAGCCGTGGAAGCCGTTCTCGGCATGGCCGCGCAGCCGAACCTCGATGGGATCATCCAAGAAGAAGTGACGTCAGCGCCCCGCGTGATGATCCGCACACGCAAGAAGACGATCGTGCCGCGCTCGCCGGTGCAGACCGTCTACATGGAGGCGCTGGGTCGCGACGACATGATTTTCGCGCTCGGTCCCGCCGGCACGGGCAAGACGTACCTCGCCGTTGCCCAGGCGGTGTCGCAGCTGATCACCGGCAGTGTGGACCGACTGATCCTTTCGCGGCCTGCCGTCGAAGCGGGCGAGCGGCTCGGATTCCTGCCAGGCGACATGAAGGAGAAGGTCGATCCCTATCTCCGGCCGCTTTACGACGCCCTGTATGACATGCTGCCGACGGAGCAGGTCGAGCGGCGCATCGCATCGGGGGAGATTGAGATCGCTCCCCTCGCTTTCATGCGTGGCCGGACGCTCAACGATGCCTTCATCATCCTCGACGAAGCGCAGAACACCACGCCGTTGCAGATGAAGATGTTCCTCACCCGCTTCGGCATGCGGAGCCGGATGGTCATCTGCGGCGATCCGCATCAGGTCGATTTGCCCGATCCTTCCAAGTCGGGTCTCGCGGACGCGGTCAACAAGCTCGAAGGCGTGAAGAGCATTGCCACCGTTCGCTTCACTTCCGCCGACGTCGTTCGCCACCCGCTCGTCGGCCGCATCGTCGAGGCCTACGAGGGACCTGGGCGGTGATGCTGGAGATTGCCATCGACGCCGATGGGGAATGGGACAGTAGCGGGTCCTGGGACCAGCTTGTCCGTCGAGCCGCCGAGGCGGCAATCGCAGAAAGCGCATTTCCACAGCTAGCGACCTTCGACCGCCCGGTCGAAATCTCCGTGCGGCTGACCGGCGATGAGCAGGTCCGCGCCCTCAATTCAGAATGGCGCGGCAAGGACAAGCCAACGAACGTCCTCTCCTTCCCGATGGCGGAAGCGGATGAGTTGGCGACAGCAAATGTTGCCGGCCCTGGACTGTTGCTTGGCGACATAATTCTGGCGCGCGGCGTCTGCGAGGCGGAGGCGGCAGAAAAAGGCGTCAGCGTCCAGCAGCACGCGACTCATCTACTGGTGCACGGTACGCTTCATCTGCTCGGTTATGACCATCATGACGACGATGAAGCCGCCGACATGGAAGATCGCGAGATCCGTGCGCTGGACCGGCTAGGGATCGCGAACCCCTACGAGGAAGCGGCCTGATGGCCACCCGGAACGAGGAAGCCGGCGGCTCACGCCTGTGGCGGGGCATGCGGCACCTGATTTTCGGCGAAGATTCCGAACCGACGCTCCGCGAGGAAATTGAGGACGCAATCGATGAGGCGGAGGAATCACGGCCGGTGGCCGGCGACCTTTCCCCCGCCGAACGGCAGATGCTCCGTAACCTGCTGCATTTCGGCGAACAGACCGCCGGCGATATTTGCGTCACTAGGGGCGACATTATCGCGGTTTCTGCGGAGATCAGCTTCGAGGATCTCGTCCGCGCATTCGCCGACGCCGGGCACAGCCGCCTTCCAGTCTACGGCGACAGCCTCGATTCCGTGATCGGCATGGTCCACATCAAGGACGTCTTCATGGCGAACGTGGACGGCTCGCGCGACCGGACCCTCCCGGCCCTCATGCGGGAGCCCCTGTTTGTCCCCGAATCGATGGGTGTCATCGAGCTGCTCGCACGCATGCGGAGCCAGCGCGTCCACCTCGCCATCGTCGTCGACGAGTTCGGCGGGACCGAGGGCCTCGTCACCATCGAGGACGTCGTCGAGGAGATTGTTGGCGAAATCGAGGACGAGCACGACGACGAAACCGAAGGCGGACTGCTGACCATGCTCGAAGACGGCCTGTGGGAAGCCGATGCCCGCGTCGAGCTCGAGGAGCTTGCTCGCGCGGTCGATCCGCGTCTGTCGTCGAAGGAAGATGAAGTAGATACGCTGGGCGGGCTCGTTTTCCTGCTGGCGGGGCACATTCCGTTGAAGGGGGAATGCGTGACTCACCCATCCGGATGGAAGCTGGAGGCGGTGGATTCCGATCCGCGGAAGATCATCCGCGTCCGCCTCCATTCGCCCGAGCCGCAAGGCCGGAGCGACTAGCTTTTCGCGAACAGCTTGGCCGGGTCGGCCATCGCCTTGAATTCGAGAGCATTCCCAGCGGGATCGAGGAGGAACATGGTCGCCTGCTCGCCTGGCTGACCTTCGAACCGGACCGTCGGCTCAATCACAAAGTCTGTGCCAGCCGATTGGAGCCGCTCGGCCAGCCGCCGCCACTCTTCCATTGGAAGCACAAGGCCGAAATGCGGCACCGGCACAGCCTCTCCGTCAACCGGATTGGTGGCACGAGTCCTGGTTGCCTCCGGCGCCAGATGCGCGACAATCTGATGGCCATGAAGGTCGAAATCGACCCAATGATCGGCGCTCCGTCCTTCGGGGCAACCGAGCAATTCCCCATAGAAGCGGCGTGCGGTTCCAAGGTCGTCGACCGGAAAGGCCAGGTGAAACGGCGGAAGGTCCATCCCGCCGCCCTGCTTGGATGACATCTGTTTGTCGAGGCTTTCGTTAACCCGCCGTACCGGCTAGCCCTTCTTCCCGATGGTGTACGTCCTTTACGCGTTCCTTGCCGGCGCAGCGTCGGCCTTCGCCTTCGAACCCACGGGCTTGTGGCCACTGCTGCCCGTCGCCCTTGCGCTGATGTGCGAGTTCATCTGCCGGGCGAAGAGCATGTGGCGCGCCTTGCTTACGGGCTGGGCATTCGGCGTCGGGCAGTTCGCGATCGGTCTCAACTGGATCGCGACCGCCTTCACCTTTCAGTCGAACATGCCGGCCTGGCTCGGCTGGGTCGCGGTGGTCCTGCTGTCGCTTTACCTCGCCATCTATCCGGCGCTTGCGACGGGACTCGCCTGGCGGTTCGGGCGCGACAATCGCGTCGCTTTGGTCCTTACGCTCGGCGGCGCATGGGCGGTTACGGAGTGGCTCCGAGGCACGATGTTCACGGGCTTCCCCTGGAATCCGGCCGCTGCGACGCTCGCACCTACCCCGCTGATCGCGATCACGGCCCTGATCGGAACCTACGGCTTGTCGGGCATCGTCGTGCTGTTAGGGGGCGCCGTCTGGCTCGAATATCGCAAGCAATGGCTGCCGCTCGTGCTGATCGTCGCGGCGACCGGCCTGCTCTGGGTCCTTCCCTCGTCTGCGGTTCCTCCCGACCCGCTCGCCGTCCTCAATGTGCGCGTGGTCCAGCCGAACATCGGCCAGCAGGACAAGTGGCAGGAGGGCTTCAGTCAGGAGGCCGCGCGGCGTCTCGCATTGCTCTCCGGACCGCCGACGAACGAGCCGCGACTGCTCCTATGGCCTGAAGCCGCCGTGACCGATCCGCTCGAGGACGCGCGCACCGATGAGCATCAGGCGATGGCATTGTTCGAGCGTACGCGCGCGTCTTCCTTGCTCGGCCCCAATGACCGCCTGCTCACCGGCGGAATCGCCATTACGTCAAAGGACGGCAGTCACGTCGCAGGCGCAGCCAATAGCGTCTTCGTCCTCGCTCCGGGCGGCAGGATCGCCGGGCGCTACGACAAGGCGCATCTCGTTCCTTACGGCGAATATCTGCCGATGCGGCCGCTACTCTCGGCGATCGGGCTGTCCCGCCTCGCGCCGGGCGACCTCGACTTCACTTCGGGCCCCGGTCCGCGGACGATCGATCTTGGCGGACAATGGGGCAAGGTCGGCTTCCAGCTCTGCTATGAGATCATCTTCTCCGGACAGGTCGTCGACGAGCGCAATCGCCCCGGGTTCATCTTCAATCCTTCCAACGATGCCTGGTTCGGCCGCTGGGGTCCGCCGCAGCATCTCGCCCAGGCTCGTCTTCGGGCCGCCGAGGAAGGAATTCCCGTGATTCGCGCGACGCCGACCGGAATCAGCGCCGTGATCGACGGCCGCGGCAACCTCATCAAGTCGCTCGGCTGGCGAAGCAGCGGCGCGATCGACGCAGTGCTTCCGCCCGCGGCGAACTCGCCGCCCCTTTTCGCCCGGCTCGGCAACATCATCCCTCTCTTTCTGGGATTCCTGCTGATCATCAGCGGCATTGTGCTAGGCCGCCGCCGCCGCTAGAGGGCACATATAAAGCTTTCCTTATATCCCACTTTCAAGGACTCGCCTCCGCTTATGCGCAGCTCGTACCTGTTCACCTCCGAATCCGTTTCCGAAGGCCATCCCGACAAGGTCGCCGACCAGATTTCCGACGCGATCGTCGATCTCTTCCTCTCCAAGGACCCGGAGGCGCGCGTCGCCTGCGAGACCATGACGACCACCAATCGAGTCGTCCTGGCCGGCGAGATCCGCGGCGAGGGCATCATGGATCAGGACGGTAACTGGGCCCCGGGCATCCGTGAGGAGATCGAGCAGGCCGTTCGCAGCGTGGTGAAGAGCATCGGCTACGAGCAGGAAGGCTTCCACTGGGATCGCTTCGACTTCGCCAATCACCTGCACCCGCAGTCCGCCCACATCGCGCAGGGCGTCGATGCGGGCGAGGACAAGGACGAAGGCGCAGGCGACCAAGGGATCATGTTCGGCTTCGCATGCGACGAAACCCCGGACCTGATGCCGGCGACGCTCGACTACAGCCACAAGATCCTCGCCGAGATGGCGAAGGACCGCCACAGCGGAGCCGCGCCGTTCCTCGAGCCCGATGCCAAGAGCCAGGTCACCCTACGCTTTGAGAACGGCAAGCCTGCGAAGGCGACCGCGATCGTCGTCTCGACCCAGCACAAGCCGGGTTATGACAGGGGCGAGAAGCAGGCCGAACTCCACGCTTACGTGAAAGGCGTCGTCTCCCGCGTCATGCCGCAGCAACTGCTCGGCAACGAGACCGTCTACCACATCAACCCGACGGGCAGCTTCGAGATCGGCGGCCCGGACGGCGACGCCGGCGTGACCGGACGCAAGATCATCGTCGACACCTACGGCGGCGCAGCTCCGCACGGCGGCGGCGCTTTCTCGGGCAAGGACCCGACCAAGGTCGACCGCTCGGCGGCATATGCGGCGCGTTATCTCGCCAAGAACATCGTCGCCGCGGGCCTCGCCAAGCGCTGCACGATCCAGCTCGCTTATGCGATCGGCGTTTCCGAGCCGCTGTCGCTCTATGTCGATACGCATGGCACGGGCACCGTCGGCGACGACGCGATCGAAGCGGCGATCGGCAGCATCGGCAAGCTCGGCAAGCTCACGCCGCGCGGCATTCGCACGCATCTCGGCCTCAACAAGCCGATCTACGGACCGACGGCCGCCTACGGGCACTTCGGCCGCAAAGCCGAAGGCGATAACTTCCCTTGGGAGCGCATCGACCTGGTCGACGACCTCAAGACGGCGATCGCCGCCTAGCTGAAGCCACGCATTTGAACTAAGACTGCGGCATGTTGGCCCTTCTGGTCGCTGCCGCAGTTTCGGTTACTGCCGCCGAGCAGGCCGCGATCTTTACCGCGGCCGGGTTCAGCCGGCGCGCAGGCAAGTGGCGTACCGATTGCGATGATCCCAGTTCGTCGGGCTACGATCCCGGCGCGATCGAGACCTACAAGGATCTCAACGGTGACGGCCGTCCAGAGGCCGTAGTCACCGAAGGCGGCAGCTTCTGCTACGGCAGCACCGAGACCGGCTTCTACATGCTCAGCAAGCAGGCGAACGGCCGCTGGGCGAAGATCTTCCAGTCACAAGGCATGGCCGAGTTCCTGCCGACACGGGGCGTCGGCCGGATGCCCGATATCTCGATCGGCGGTCCGGGCTTCTGCTTCCCCGTCGTGCGCTGGAATGGAAAGACCTACGTGCAGAACCGCTACCAGTATGAAGGCAAAGCTTGCCGTCCACAGCGCTGAGCGCCGTTAGTAGTGACGGTCCCGCACGCCGATGCCGTGCCTGAAGACCAGATCGCCACCCTTCCAACCGCTGTAGACCAGGATCAGCACGACGATCCCGGAAAGATAGATTCCGGGTGATGCGATCGAGTCCGGATTCTTGAGGCGGAGCACGAGGTTTACCAGCTCAAGAGCGACGGCGGTGACGTTTGCGAGCATGTGCTTGATCGCATCGGCACCCTGAATTCTCTTGTCGCCGAGAAAGTCCGTCAGGCCCGCGACCGCGGCGAGCGCGGCCATGACGAGGCCGATGATCAGGAGCCAATTGCTCGCCCCTGCAAGACCCGTGTTGCCGCGTACATAGAAGATGTCGCAAACGAACGTCAGGATAAAACAGACGATCGGGAACGGGATCAGCATCGGGTGGATGGGATGACCCCCGATCCTCGCCGTGCTGCGCGGATGGCCTTCTCCATTCATTTTCGCTCTCCTCGTCAGGCGTGCCGGACTGCGGGTAGCCCTGCGGCATAAGTCACCCGCCAGACTGTGTTTCCGACGTCGTCAGCAATCAGCAGGGCTCCAGTTCGGTCGACGGCCACGCCGACGGGCCGACCTCTCGCTTTGGCGTCCGGACCCAGGAATCCGGCGACGAAGTTCATCGGCTTGCCCACCGGGCGACCGCCCGCGAAGCGGATGAATACGACCCGGTAACCGTTATACGACGTCCGGTTCCAGCTGCCGTGCTCGCCGACGAATGCACCGCCTCGGAAGCCCGCCGGGAAGCTCGACCCCGTGTAGAAAGTAAGCCCCAGCGGGGCGACGTGCGAGCTAAGCGCATAATCGGGCGGAATGGCCTTCGCGACGAGGTCGGGACGCTGAGGCCGCACTCGGGGATCCACATGCTGGCCGTAATAACTATACGGCCAGCCGTAGAAGGCGCCTGGCCGGACCGACGTCATATAGTCCGGCACGAGGTTCGGCCCGATCTCATCGCGCTCGTTGACGACTGTCCAGAGCGTGTTGCTGCCCGGATAGAAAGTGAGGCCGTTCGGGTTCCGAAGGCCGCTCGCGAAGACCCGGTAAGCTCCGGTCTTGGGATCGATTTCCCACACTGCGGCCCGGTTCGTTTCAGCCTCGGGCCCGCGCTCCTGTACATTGCTGTTCGACCCGACGCCGGCATAGAGCTTCGACCCGTCGGGGCTCGCCGTCAGGCTCTTGGTCCAGTGATGATCGATCATGCCGCCGGGCAGGTCGATCACCTTCTCGGCGGGAGCGGAGATCGCCGTTTGTCCGGGGGTGAAAGTATAACGCACCACGGCGTCAGTGTTCGCGACGTACAGCTCGTTTCCGACGAGCGTGATTCCGAACGGCGCGTTCAGATGATCGACCAGGACCTTTCTGAGCTCGACCTTCCCGTCTCCGTCCGCGTCGCGAAGCAAGGTGATGCGTTGAGGCGGTCCGCCGCCGGGACCGGAGGTCTCCTTGCCTCCGCCACCGCCGTGCGCGATCGACATGATGAAGTCTCGGACCGGATCCTTGGGGCGGTCGATCGGCTCGGATCCCTCCCGTTGTCCTTCGACAACCAGGACATCGCCGTTCGGGAGGGGATAAATCATCCGCGGATTGGATAACCCGGTGGCAAGCGCCTCGATCTTGAAGCCGGCTGGTACGACGGGCGTTTCGCCCGGCTTCCAGCCAACGACCTTCGGCACGCCGACGGCAGCGACCAGCTCTTCCGACGGCTCGGGCAACAAAGGGTTGGGACCTGTTTGCTGGGATGGGTCGATGTTCGATTGCGGATCGCCGCAGGCCGCGAGGGTGACCAGCGCGGTTCCGATGAGGAGCGGGCGGATCATCGGACGAACTCCAGCGCATCGCGAGACAGCCATCCGGCGATCACAATTAACAGCGCGCCGATGACGGACAGGATCAGGCCGGGTCCGGCCACCGCCGTCCAACCGTCCCGAGCATGGACCAGCGAATTGACGAATTCGACGACCCAGGCCGCCAGCAGGAGGCCGAACGTCGCCCAGCCCAGCACATGATTGGCCGCGGCGCCCCGGAGCAGGTCGATCAGCAGCACGATTCCCGCAATGGCAGCAAAGACGAGGCCGGCGGCAAGCAGCCAACTCGAGAAATTGGACCAAAACCGGGTCCCTCCGCTGTCTAGGTACGTCCAGTCGGTGAGCGCTGCTCCGATGAAGCAGACCACCGGAACCGGCAGGAAGATGTTGTAGATGGGATGCCGAACGATCGAGATCGGCCGAATGAAACGTTCCGCAACGGCTTCCGCCATGGCTCCTCCTCTTTCTCCCGCGGCGGTTCGACGCCAAAACTGCAAAGAGGTTCCAACGACAGTTGTAGCCTGAAGGGCCGTCCCCTAGGGCCGCGCCTCGCCATGACCGCGTTCAAGCAAGGTGATCCCCTGACCCTCAACCGGCTGTACGGCCGATCGAGCGGCCACAAGCTGCGCCAGGGCCAGCAGGAACTTGTCGAGCGGCTGCTTCCCCAAATCGAGGTACCGGCCGACGGTGAAATCGCCGCGTCGCGCCTGTTCGACGAAGACCGGCCCCTTCATTTCGAGATCGGCTTCGGCTCGGGCGAACATCTGGCCGACCGCGCCGACATGCTGCCCGATCATGGCTTCATCGGCGCAGAGCCCTTCCTCAACGGCGTCGCGACGGCGCTTGGTCATATTCGAGACCGGCATCTCGCGAATGTTCGGTTGTGGCGCGGCGACGCGCTCGAAGTGCTTCAGCGGCTCCCTGACGGCAGCCTGAGCTTTCTCTATTTGCTCCACCCGGATCCGTGGCCGAAGGCTCGCCATGCGAAGCGGCGCATGGTCAACGATCGTCCGGTCGAGCTCTTCGCGGCGAAGTTGAAGCCGGGCGGCGAGTTCCGCCTCGCCACCGACGATCCGACCTATCTCAACTGGTCGCTGATGATCATGCAGCGCCACCTCAGTGAGTTCGAGTGGCTGGCCGAGCGGCCGCGTGACTTCCTGGAGCCTTCAGGCGGCTGGATCGAGACTCGGTACGGCGCCAAGGCGCGGCGCCAGGGGCGGCGGCCCTATTATCTTCGCTATCGCCGGGCCTGAGCCGGGGTGAGCCGCAGCAGCCTTCCGTTGCTGCCATCCTCCAGCAGGTAGACTTCGCCTCTGGGCCCCTGATCGACGGCGCGGATGCGATGGCCCATGTCCCATTGGTCGGCCTTGCTAGCCTGGTCGCCGCGGATCCTGACGTGAATGAAAGCCTCTCCGGATAAAGCTCCGATCAGCGCATCGCCCTTCCACTGCGGAAAAAGGTCCCCTGTGTAGATCAGCAGGGAACTCGGGCTGATCGACAGATTCCACCACACCCTCGGCTCTTCGAAGCCGCGGCCCTTGTGATCGTCGGGAATGTCGCGACCGTCGTAATGACTTCCATAGGAGGCACGCGGCCAGCCGTAATTCTTGCCCTGGAGGATGAGGTTGACTTCATCGCCTCCGCGCGGCCCCATCTCCGTCTCCCACAACCTGCCGTCCGGCGTGAAGGCCAGGCCGAGGGCGTTACGATGGCCCATCGAGTAATAGACCCCGCCGATCCGCTGGCCTTCGGCGGTCATGTGGATGATCTTGCCTAGGTCGCTGTTGCGGTCCTGTGCGGGATCGAACTGGAAGCGCTCGCCGCTGCTCACGAACATCGTTCCATCCGGCGCGAAGACGATCCGCTGCGAATAATGGGCGCCGCCGCTCACCCGCGGCTGTTGGCGCCAGATCACCTTGAAGCCCTCGATCCGGGGCTGCCCGTTGCCAAGGATTAGCCGCCCGTAGCCGACCGTACCCCCGCTCCTGTCGCCCTGCCCCGCCTCGCTGAAGCTCAGGTAAATTCGCTGATTGCCCGCGAAATCGGGGTGTACGACCACATCGGCGAGCCCTCCCTGTCCTTCGACATGGACCGCCGGAACGCCGGCCACCTCTTGCCTCCGACCCGTCGCGACGTCGATCAGCCATAGATGCCCGCGCTTCTCTGTCACGAGCGCCATGCTGGTCCTGGCGACGCCGGAGCCCGGCAGGAAGTCCATCGCCCAAGGCGCGTCGAACGTCGTCACCTCGCTGATTTGGAATGGTGCCGGCCCCGACGTCGTGTCTGCGCTCACTGAGGGCGAAGTGCCGCAGGCTGCAAGCACGAGGCAAAGGCTGTATCGGGCGGGACGCATCTTCATTAGGATTGCTCCGTTCTAGCCAGATGAACCGCCACCTGTCTTCTATGCACGAACCACCCATGACGATGCGTTCCTGCAGTTTGCTGTCCCTTGCGACAGCGGTCCCGCCCTACGTCGTCGAGCAGTCCGAGGCCAAGCTCCACGCTCGCGAGGCGTTTGGCGGCAAGAAGGCGCTGTTCGACCGGCTTTCGGGCGTATTCGACAATGCCGGCATTGCCCGGCGCCACACCGTTGCTCCTCTCGATTGGTATGTCGACGGCCATGGCTGGCATGACCGCAACGCCGTCTATCTGGAAGCATCGGAACAGCTATTCGTCGACGCCGCCACCGCGGCAATCGAAAAGGCCGGCCTGAAGCCGCAGGACATCGACGGCGTGGTGACCGTTTCGACGACGGGGATTGCGACGCCGAGCCTTGAAGCGCGCGCCGCCCAAAGAATGGGATTCCGCAGCGACATCCGGCGCGTGCCGGTGTTCGGCCTAGGCTGCGCGGGCGGCGTTAACGGCCTTTCCATCGCGTCCCGCCTGGCCCTAGCCGAACCCGGCAGCATCTGGCTGTTCGTTACCGTCGAGACCTGCTCCATCTCGATCCGCCTCGACAGCGACGACCCGGCCGCCGTCGTCGCGACGGCTCTGTTTGGCGACGGCGCTGCCGCAGCTGTAGTAACCAGCGGCGTCCACAGCCTGGCGCATATCACTGGCTCCGCCGAGAAACTCTGGCCCGATACGCTTCGCATCATGGGCTGGGACGTCGAGGACCCGGGCCTCGCGGTCGTCTTCGATCGAGCCATTCCCCCGTTCGTGGAGGCCGAGCTGGCCGAAGCCGTCGACGGCATGTGCGCCGAGCTCGGCGTTCAGCGAGGCGAGATCGACCGTTTCTGTTGCCATCCCGGCGGGGTGAAAGTGATCGACGCCATCGAGAGCGCTCTCGACTTCAACCAGGGCGAGCTCAATCTCGAGCGCGAGGTGCTTCACGACTACGGCAATATGAGTGCCCCGACGGTTCTATTTGTGCTTGAGCGCCTGCTCGCGCAGGGCCTGCCGCCAAAGGTGATGATGACCGCCTTCGGTCCCGGCTTCACCTGCGCTGGAATGCTTCTCGAAGCCCCGTGATCGCCAATATCGCAATCCTGTCTTTCGTCACGTTGCAGCGCCTCGGCGAACTGTGGCTATCGAAGCGAAACACAGGCCGGCTCCTGGCCCGCGGCGCTCGGGAGCATGCGCCGGCTCATTATCCACTGATCGTTACCGTTCACGTCGCGTGGCTCGCGACCTTGTGGTGGCTCGCACCGACGCAAGATATCGAAGGCTTCTGGCTAGCGATGTTCGTGCTGATCGAGCTTGCACGCATCTGGGTGCTGGCCTCGCTGGGCCCGCGCTGGACCACCCGGATCATCGTGCTGCCGGACGCGTCGCTCGTCGCTCGCGGGCCTTACCGGTGGATCAGCCACCCGAATTACCTTGTCGTTTCCGCCGAAATCCTTGCCTTGCCGCTGGTTTTCGGACTCTGGGTCGTGGCCCTGGTCTTCACGCTGCTCAACGCCGCCGTGCTGACCGTCCGCATCCGCGCCGAGAACGAGGCATTGGGCCGCTGAACCTTCGCTTGCGGTAGGTTCGACTCCCGCCTATATCGCAGCTCTCTCCTCGACATCGTCAGATGCCTGAGGCTGGGGCCCCACGGCTCCGGTCCGAGAGACGTTTGGGCTTTCCATGGAGTTTGCGTGACCGACGTCGCGAACATCGCGAAGCTGATCGAGCCGGAGGTGAAGAGTCTCGGCTTCGACCTCGTGCGCGTGGCGATGATCGGCGGAACCTCCGATCCGACGCTCCAGGTGATGGCCGAGCGGCCGGACACGCGCCAACTCAACCTTTCCGACTGCGAGGCGATTTCCCGCCGACTGTCCGACTGGCTCGACTCGAACGACCCCATCGAGGGCGGCTATCGTCTCGAGGTTAGCTCGCCGGGGATCGACCGCCCGCTCACGCGTGCCAAGGATTATGCCGACTGGGCCGGCTATGAGGCGCGCATCACGCTCAACGAGCAGCGCGATGGCCGGAAGCAATATGCCGGAACGCTTGAAGGCGTGGACGGTGACCATGTGAAGCTCACAGACAAGAGCGGCGCTTCCCATCTGCTGCCATTCAGCCAGATTTCCTCGGCCAAGCTGCTCTTGACCGACAAGCTCATCAACGCCACCGCGCCGCTCAGCACTGAAGGCGCCGACACCATTCAGACCGTAGAGGAATAACAAAAATGGCTACCGCACCCGCTGCCGTCAGCGCCAACAAGGCAGAGCTGATCGCGATCGCCGACGCGGTCGCGCGCGAAAAGCTGATCGACAAGGGCATCGTCATCGAAGCGATGGAGGACGCGATCCAGCGTGCCGCCCGCGCTCGTTATGGCGCCGAGAACGATATACGCGCCAAGCTCGACGCCGAAACCGGCGACCTGCGGTTGTGGCGCGTCCTCGAGGTCGTTCCGGAGGTCGAGGATCACTTCAAGCAGATCGACGAGAAGGCGGCGCAGAAGCTCCAGAAGGGCGCTGCCGTCGGCGACTTCATCGTCGATCCGCTGCCCCCAATCGAGTTCGGCCGGATCGCTGCCCAGGCAGCCAAGCAGGTCATCTTCCAGAAGGTCCGTGACGCTGAGCGCGAGCGCCAGCACGAGGAATTCAAGGACCGCGTGAGCGAAGTCATCACCGGCGTCGTGAAGCGCGTCGAGTTCGGCCACGTCGTCGTCGATCTTGGCCGCGCCGAGGGCGTCATTCGCCGCGATCAGCAGATCCCGCGCGAAATGGTCCGCGTCGGCGACCGCATCCGCTCGCTGATCATGTCGGTGCGTCGCGAGGCCCGCGGCCCGCAGATCTTCCTGTCCCGCGCCCATCCCGACTTCATGAAGAAGCTGTTCGCGCAGGAAGTGCCCGAGATTTACGACGGCATCATCGAGATCAAGGCCGCTGCCCGCGATCCGGGCAGCCGCGCCAAGATCGGCGTGATCAGCCACGACAGCTCGATCGATCCCGTCGGCGCCTGCGTCGGCATGAAGGGCAGCCGCGTCCAGGCGGTCGTCCAGGAGTTGCAGGGCGAAAAGATCGACATCATTCCGTGGAGTCAGGACACGGCGACCTTCGTCGTCAACGCCCTCCAGCCCGCGACCGTCAGCCGCGTCGTCATCGACGAGGAAGAGGGCCGGATTGAGGTGGTCGTCCCCGACGATCAGCTGAGCCTCGCGATCGGCCGCCGCGGTCAGAACGTACGCCTGGCTTCGCAGCTCACCATCTCGCAGATCGACATCCTCACGGAGGCCGATGCGAGCGAGAAGCGCCAGCGCGAGTTCGTCGAGCGTTCATCCCTGTTCCAGAACGAGCTCGACGTCGACGAGACCTTGTCGCAGCTGCTGGTCGCCGAAGGCTTCACCAGCCTCGAGGAAGTCGCTTACGTGACGCTCGACGAGATCGCGTCGATCGAAGGCCTCGACGACGACATCGCTTCCGAGCTGCAGAGCCGCGCAACCGAAGCGCTGGAGCGCCGCGAGGCCGCTGCACGCGAGGAGCGCCGTGGACTTGGCGTTGAAGATGCTCTTGCGGAATTGCCGCACCTGACCGAGCAGATGCTCGTGACCCTGGGCAAGGCGAACATCCGCACGCTGGACGATCTCGCCGACCTCGCGACGGACGAGCTGATCCAGAAGAAGCGTGTGGAGCCGCGTCGCCGCGAGCCGAGCAACCGGCCTGAAGACAAGGGCGGCATCCTCGCCGAATACGGCCTCAGCGAAGAGCAGGGTAACGAGATCATCATGGCCGCCCGCGCCCATTGGTTCGATGATGAGGACGCGCCAGCCAAAACCGAGGAGGCCGCCGATGCGGACCCCGCGGAATGACGATCTCGCACTAGACGAGCTTGACCCGCACGTTCCCGAGCGAATGTGCGTCCTCACCCGCCGCAAAGGCACTCGTGACGAGCTAATCCGGCTTGCGCTCTCGCCGGATGGCGAGGTTGCGCCCGACGTTCGCGCCCGCGCCCCTGGTCGCGGCGCATGGATCGGCGTCACCCGTGGCGAGCTCGATCAGGCAAACGCCAAGGGCAAGCTGAAGGCGGCGCTACAGCGCGCATTCAAGACGAACGAGGTTGCAGTGCCTTCCGACCTCGGTGAGCGCGTCGAAGCTGCGCTCAGGCAAACGGCGCTCGACCGCCTTGGCATGGAGGCCCGCTCGGGCAAGCTGATCAACGGCGCCGAGCGAGTCGAGACCGCCGCCCGCGGCGGCAAGGTGGCACTCCTCATCCACGCAGGCGATGCGGGCGAAGACGGCCGCCGGAAAATGGACCAGGCCTGGCGCGTCGGCGGGGGCGGCCCGCAGGGGGTGATATTCCCCGAGCCGCGCACTATCTTGTCCATGGCACTTGGGCGCGAGAATGTGGTACACGTCGCCCTGACCGATCCCGCTGCCGCTTCGCGTGTTACCCATGCGCTTGCCCGGTGGCGGGCTTTTACTGGCCCCGATCGAGGTCTTGAAGGTGGAGAACCCACCTTTGGGACCGGCTCGGCTGAAGAAGATTTGACGAAGGGATAGAATGGCAGACCAGACCGAAAAACCGAAGCTTGGCACCCGGCC
>Ga0070671_100000975_pt1 | contig 20971 bp, 19 predicted proteins | sample KBSS73metaG_FD_65341 | JGI IMG/M metagenome (GOLD analysis project Ga0070671, IMG submission 65341) | Switchgrass rhizosphere microbial communities from Kellogg Biological Station, Michigan, USA - KBS S7-3 metaG | ecosystem: Host-associated > Plants > Roots > Rhizosphere > Soil ...
AGATCGAGATCGTTGCGTGCCATGTCTTCCAGCATCTTCAGGTCGGAATCCTTGAGTTCATAGCGATAGACAATAGGCTTTGCCGGTTTTACCGGGGTGCCCCTTTTTGCAATGGGTCTGCCGGCCCCCGGTTTTGACTCTCTTGCGAAGGTGACGTGTCCCGAGCGTGTTACTCCAGCAGGCACTGGCGCCGGGCTGGAACGAGGAAGGTCGATGCTGATGGCCCCAACGGTATCGGCAACGTTGATGTTGTTATTGGAGACGGCGGTAGAAGACCAGCGCGGGCCCCCGAGTCGAACACCGGCGTACAGCATGCTGGCTTGAAACTTTGAGACCCCAGAGGTAAGCATGGCCTCGTAGAAGATCTCGTGGACACGCTGCCATGGACGGTTGCGACGGTCGCAGAACCAGTCGTGGATGATCGAGGCGTTGCGATATCTGCCTTCGAAGGGAGCGCCGATGAGAGTCCAGAGAGTGCGGGGAATCGAGGCACCGTCGACCTTAGCGCCAGAGGGAACGTCCCAACGCTGGCTGAGATAGTCGATGTAGCTGAACGCTTCTACGAGAGAGACGACGCGACCTTCATCGAGCAGCTCAACAATGGCACGGCCTTCATAACGGCCTTTTGTATTCGGGCTCATGCAGAACAACCTACTGTGAGAGATGGGTCATTGCAATCACAAGTTCGACCACGGGTCTCTACAGTTCGATGTCCCTCAACCCTCCGCCCTGCTGATCGCAATCACAAAATAGTTAGCCGTCGTCGTCCCCACGTTCTTCAAACCATGCATCACGTTCGACGCGTTGAAAACAACGCCGCCCGGCCCCACGCGGCTCAGCTTCCCGTCGCTGTTGAACTCCAGGTCGCCCTCGCGAATAAAGATGAACTCCGAGTGCCGATGCTTATGCGGAGGATGCGGCATCTGTCCCGCCGGTAGCGTAGTCTCATGCACCTCCACCGCCTCGCCCGTCGCCAGAACACCCTGCACCACGGCGCGGCTCGCCCCGCCATTCGCACTCTGCTTCACCGGCAGCGACTCGAAAGTCCAGCTCTTCGATTTGTCCAGCACATCGTTCGTCTTTGCCTGCGCCCCAGCCTCAGACGCCCCTCCCCCAACGGCCGCAAAAGCCGACAGGGCTACCAACAGATCACGACGGTTCAGATTTTCCATGCCCGCCATCCTACCCCACCGGTCCAACCTCTCGCCTAACAAAACGTTGATCCTATTCAGAACTCGTCAACGAGTACTTGAGCCGTCTACTCACGAGGCAGAGCCCACATCGCATCCGAAAACGTGGGCGCACGGTTCGTACTGACACCACCTACAACTTATGCAGCGTTCCGAGGTCAAGCCTGCAGCCCACTGACAAACTCCCGAACCTTCGCCTCTTCACAAGTCCACAAACTGGTATTTGAAGCAGTAGCCTCCTCGAAAAATCGGGATAAACTTGGAGCTCTAGACGGAGGGTGCAACTTACTTGGGCAGGTAAGCGGCTCCTGTTTGATAAGCTCTCCGGGGTATATTTCGACAAGCGGCGGAGAACCTGAATGAGCAATCGCATGAGTGTCTTATCGCGTCGACTTGAGCGCTTCGCGGGCATTTTCTCAATCGCAACCTTCGCCTCCTTCTTAGGCGCGTTCTTTGCCTCAGCCAAAGCTGAAGGCCAGTTGGTATACCTCTGCGCTGGCCTTGCGGCGGTGTGCCTCTTTGCTGCCTTCTTTTTATGGGTGGCGCACGGCTTCGCGTGGGCCCTCATCCCAGAAGAACCCTTAGTCGCAAAAAGGCCGGCAGAGGCATTATTGAAGCCTGCAGCAGCGATGAGGCCCGCAGAGGAGATGAAGCCTGCGGAGATAAAACCGGCGGAGGAGAAGAAGCCCGCAGAGGCGATCAAGCCCGCGCCTGCAGCGGCGATGAAACCTGCAGAGACGAAGAGGCCTGCGGAGGAGAAGAAACCTGCGGAGACAATGAACGCTGTGGAGGAGAGGAAACCCGCAGAGGAAAAGGCGATCACAGAAGAGGATCCTGCCGACGCAAAATACACCATTACTGGAAAGCGCATCTACTGAATCCAGGAACCTTGTCAAACTCCCCGCACTCGCATAAGCTCCGCGCGCGAACGAAGACTCAGAAGACAGGTTTGAATCTCTCGCTTTTCCACAACCCGCCCAGCCAAAAATCCTGTCAAGCCCCAAAACCTCCCAACTCAAACAAACCAAAAGCGATCCACGTTGCCGATTAATTACCATCCATTCGTTAAACTGGATATAAGTTATCAAAAAAGAGCAACGATTCAACAAGCGACGAAGAATCAGGAACATACAAATTAACATAAGAAAATCAGGAAGTTACAGCCAGTCAAAACATGAAGTCCAAACCTAAGTCACATCGTTCGAAGACTTTGCGCAAATAAGGGAGGGGGGAGGTCCCCGAAAACATGCTCGTAGACTCACACGCACATCTCGACTTCTATACAGAGCGCCCCGCTGACCGAGATGAAGTCCTCGCCCGTGCCCAGGCCGCCGGAGTCACGACAATCCTCGCTATCGGAATCGGTGAGAGCCCCGCCACCATGCACCAGGCCCTCGACCTTGCAAAGTCCCTCCCGCGCACTCCCGGCACACCACGCATCTTCGCCACCGCCGGAATCCATCCCTCGGAAACCGCGCAGGCCACCCAAGACGCTCTCAAGAAAGTCGCCGCCCTTGCCGCCGACCCCCTCTGCATCGCCATCGGCGAGATTGGCCTCGACTACTACCACGTCGAGAACCCCGACATCCCCACACAGCAACTCGCCTTCACCGCCCAGACGTACATCGCCTCCACCGCGCGCAAGCCCATCATCATCCACTGCCGCACCTCCGAGCTCGCCACCCTACAGGCGAAACAGAAGTTCGGCCCCGCCGATGCCTGGGCCGACACCCTCGCCCTCATCACCCAGCACTTCCAACCCACTGGCCTCCCGGGGATCATGCACTGCTTCTCCGGCAACGTCGAAGACGCACGACGCTCCCTCGACCTAGGCTTCTACCTCTCCTTCGCCGGAAACCTCACTTACCCCAAGGCGCAGCAGATTCGCGAAGCAGCCGCCTTCGCACCCGCCGACCGCATCCTCGTCGAAACCGACGCACCCTTCCTCGCCCCCGTCCCCTTCCGCGGACAGCGCAACGAACCCGCCTACGTCGCCCACACCGCAGCCGCCCTCGCCGAGCTGCGCGGCATCTCACTCGAAGAGCTCGCGGCCACCACAACCGAAAACTTCCACCGCCTCTTCCCTACTACCCGCGAACCGGCGCAAGCCTGACATAATAGAACCCGGCAAATTCAGGAGAGAAATACAGACATGGCATCCGATAACAGCTTCGACGTAGTCAGCAAAGTTGAGATTCAGGAAGTAAAGAACGCGATCGATCAGGCAAGCAAGGAAGTCCACTCCCGCTTCGACCTCAAGGACTCCAAGTCCTCCATCGAGCTTCAGGGACAGGACACCATCCAGCTCGCCTCGCAGGACGAGTACAAGCTCAAGGCCGTCATCGAAATCCTCTCCCAGAAGCTCGTCAAGCGCGGAGTCTCCCTCAAGAACCTCGAGTACGAGAAGATCGAGCCTGCCGCCGGCTCCTCCGTCCGCCAGAAGATCAAGCTCGTCCAAGGCATCCCCTCCGAGAAGGCAAAGCAGATCGTCGCCCTCATCAAGGACTCCAAGAAGAAGGCTCAAGCCAGTATTCAGGGCGACACCGTCCGCGTAGTCAGCAAAGACCGCGACGTCCTGCAGGAAGTCATGAGCATGCTTCGCGGCAAGGACCTAGGCGTCGAGCTTCAGTTCACCAACTACCGCTCAAATTAATTTCATCGGCTCGAAAATCCTGTGCGATCTTCGAGCCGGTGTCCTTGTAAGGTGCACATCCTGTTACTCTGAATCCAGAGTGAGCACCCTCTCCATCGCGACCGCTGCCGAGGTCTTCGACCTCCTCCGCGACGACCTGGCCGCCATCGAGCAGGAGTTCTCGAAGCAGTCTGCCTCGAACGTCGCCGTCATCACCGAGATAGCCCAGTACCTCATCGCTGGCGGAGGCAAGCGCATCCGCCCGCTGCTACTCCTGCTCGCAGCCAAGGCTCTCGGCAACACGAACCACAGCCGCATCCGCCTCGGCGCCGTCGTCGAGATGCTCCACACCGCCACCCTCGTCCACGACGACATCATCGACGAGGCCGACACCCGCCGCGGCCGCCCGTCGTCCAACACCACCTGGGGCAACTCTAAGTGCGTCCTCGCCGGCGATTGGCTCTACATGCAGGCCTTCTCCGCCGCACTCGAAGAGCGCAACTTCCACGTCCTCGACCTGCTCATCTCGCTCACCCAGCAGATGGTCGAAGGCGAGCTGCTACAGATCGAGAAGCTCGGCCACCTCATCAATGAGGAAGAATACTTCGACCTCATCTATCGCAAGACCGCCTGCCTCTTCAAAGTCTCCATGCAGCTCGGCGCAGCCATCACGCCGCACAACTTCGGAGACGCGACGGTCATCGAATCGCAGCTCGGCGAATACGGTCGCAACCTCGGCCTAGCCTTCCAGATCGTAGACGACGTCCTCGACCTCACGGCCACCGAAGACGTCCTCGGCAAGCCCGTAGCCTCAGACCTCCGCGAAGGCAAGGCCACGTTAGCCGTTATTCACGCGCTCGAGCGCGGCACCGGAGCCGACCGCGAAGCCATCCGCACCGTTCTCAACGACCGCAGCTTCGCCCACGTCTCCCATCCACAGATCCTCGAGATCCTCCACCGCCACGGCTCCATCGAGTACGCGATGGACACAGCCTGCGCCTACGCCGAGGCCGCCCGCCAGTCCGTCGCCGAACTCCCGGTCTCCGAGGCCAAGCGGGCCCTACTCTGGGTACCCGGCTTCGTCACCACACGCGACCGCTAGCGACTACGGCTCATCCTCATCCATATCCTCGTCGGGATCGAACTCATCGTCCCCTTCGGGGTCTGTCTCCACCTCGAGGTCCTGGGCCTTCATCTTGCCGCCGCTCTGCTCGATGAGCACCTGGATCCGCCCTTCGGCTGCATCCAACTCCTGCTTGCAGCTCTGCGACAGCTTCATGCCCTCCTCGAAGAGCCGCACCGACTCTTCAAGCGGGAGATCGCCCTGCTCCAGCCGCTCCACCACGGCCTCCAGATCGCTCAACCTGCGTTCGAAGTCCGCCATCTATACGCCGCCTTCCACCAGACCCAGCACCTGTGCCGCTGCGATGTACTTGCCAAACGGAGCGCTTACCTGGACCCCCTGCACCATCGGCCGCGCCTCAGCCAGCATCTCCTGCGCGATGCGAACGCCTTCTGCACGCGCGGCTTCTGGTGAGGAGGTATTCGCCATCCGAGCCATGATCTCGTCCGGCATGCTCACCCGCAGATCGTTCTTCATGAACTCCGCGTTGCGCAGGCTCGTCAGCGGCCAGATACCTGCGATCACGGGAATCCGGAAGCCTTCGATCCTACGCAGAAACTCCTCGAGCACGCGCATGTCGAATACCGGCTGAGTGATCGCAAACTCCGCGCCCGCCTCAACCTTGTAAGCGAAGCGGCGAACCTCCTGGTCGATGTCCGGAACTCCCGGATTCGCAGCAACTGAAATTGTGAAACCCGTGGACTCGCCGATCGAGTTCTTGCCGATGTCCAGCCCGCAGTTCAAGTTGCGCACGATGTTGACCAGACCGATTGCGTCCACATCGAACACGGCCGTCGCGTCTGGATAGTTCCCCAGCTTCGGAGGGTCGCCCGTGAGACAAAGAATATTCTTGAGTCCGATCGACGAAGCTCCAAGCAGATCACTCTGAATGCTCAGCACATTCCGGTCGCGACAGGTGTAGTGCAGGATTGTCTCGATGCCCACATTCTGCTGAATTTGCACGCACAGGCTCTGCGCACTCATCCTCGCACTTGCACGCGGAGAATCCGGAATGTTGATCGCATCCACTCCGAGTTTGTGCAGTTCCGCAGCTCCCGCAATCTCTTTCGAGCAGTTGATTCCCTTCGGCGGGACGATCTCCACCATCGAGACAAACTCGCCCGCTGCCACCATCGCTCCAATCTTCGATCGCTGCGCCAGCGGCGGAGGTGCAACCTTCGTTGCCGTGGTCGACTCCACGCGCCGCTCCATCACCTGCGCTCCGGCTTCCATGGCATCCATCGCCCGCAGCGCACTCTTCATCGCGCGCGTATAGCTCGGCGTCGTTCCACAACAGCCGCCCACCAGCGACGCACCGGCCTTTACCAGCTTGCGCGTAAAGCTAGCCATGTACTCCGGCGAGGTCAGATAGATCGTTCGCCCTTCCACGGCACGTGGAATGCCCGCGTTCGGCATCGCAACCAGTGGCAGCGTCGTCACCGGACGCATCCGTTCGATCACGCTCAGCACCGTCGCCGGCCCTGCACTGCAGTTGCAACCGATCGCATCGGCTCCAGTCGCCGCAAGCCGTTGTGCTGCTGTCTCGGCCGAGGCTCCGTCGAGACAGTTGCCTTCCTCATCGACGGTCACCAACACTATCACAGGAACATCGGGAGCTACTTCGCGAGCCGCTTTCACTGCCTGTTCGGCCTCTACCAGCGAGGTCATCGTCTCGATGCTCAGCAGATCGACTCCAACTCCTGGGCCGCCCTCCACAAGCGCAGCAATCTGCTCTGCAAATGCCGATCGCGCCTCGTCTAGCCCCACCTTGCCCAGCGGTTCCAGCCGAACGCCCAGCGGGCCAATCGCGCCGGCGACAAAGGCCTCCACCGCTTGCTTCTCGCGAATCTGGTTGACGCACTCTCGTGCCAGCCGTGCGCCTGCCATGTTGATCGCGCGAACTTTATCTCCGAGTCCATAGTGCTCCAGACGGTAGATGTTTGCGCCAAAGGTGTTGGTCTCGATAACCTCTGCGCCTGCCTGCAGGTACTCTGTGTGGACCCCGCGCACCATCTCAGCCTGGGAGAGGTTCAGCTCGTCATAGCAGCGGTTGATGAAGACGCCACGAGCGTACAGCATGGTGCCCATCGCGCCGTCGCACAATACCGGTGCGCCCTGAAACAGCCTTCTCACACCCGCGTTGCCGTTGCCCGTACCATCCACAGCTTTCGTCATCCTCTTCTCCGGCATATCCAATCCATCTTAAGCTACCGCTCAGCAGCGTTCCAAATTCATCTGCTATTGCCATGGCCCCTCGCGCTCTCACGAGCATTCGCTTTGTTATACTTGGGCTTGGACCCGTGGTCTCAAAATCCACGTCCCCAGCGCAGTTCCCGGAGTTTGTCACCGTTGAAGAATCGTAGTTTCTTTTCTCAGTCGTTCTGCGCCCAGGTATTCTGCGGCCTCGTCATCGCGGTCGTTACTCTTGGGATCGCATCCTGCGGCACGCGTTATTACAAGTTTCCGCAGTACACCTTCGCGAATCGGCCGATTCCGCCCAGCAAACTCGACACTCGGGTGATGGTTTCTCTCACGATCAACGGCACCCAGGGAAGTCTGCAGATACTCGACGCCAAGCGCGACATCCGGAGCAACATCTTCGACGCTAACTCGTCCTTTCACATCGCTGGCTTCGCCGCCGGACTCCCCACCCAGATCTTCAACTTTCCCGAACAGGTCACCGGCTACGTCTACTCCAACTCCGACGGCAGCCTCGCCAGGATCGACTACGGTAAGGAAGCAGTGGCCGGCAGCGGCGGCACGCTTGCAGGCAAGTCCGACTCCATCGCCGTGCCGATCAACTTCAACCACGTTTACGCGGCGTCTTCAGCCTTCGGCGTGATGATCGTCATCGATAACACGCTGGGCCGCACCTTTGCGCTCAACGTGCCCAACATCTATCGAGTTGCCGTCAACCAAGGCGACAGTGTGGTGCTGGCCATGGTGCGCAACTCCAATACGCTTTACCGACTGGTCAAGCTCAACTCGAACCAGCCCGCCGTCCCGGGTGCTATCGACTGCCAGCCCTTGAATCTTCCAGTCTATTGCGTTGTGCCGGTCCCGGACAGCCCGACCAAGCCGAGCCTTGACCGGCCAGTGGGAGCATACTTTTCGCTCGATGGAGCAACGGCGTATGTCCTGAACTGCGGCCCGGAGTGCGGCGGAACCACGTCCAGCGTTACCCTCCTTCAGCAGGGGGCGTTGCGCGTCGACAACTATCCCACCTCCACCAACTATCCCTCGCCGGTCATCAGCAGCGTACCTGTGCCGGGAGGCGCCACCACCGTACTTGCCGACGGGAATACGCTCTACATCGCTGGCCAGCAGCTTCTGGCCGATGGCTTGTTTACCGGCAATCTCTCCACGATGGACCTCGCGACCAATACCGTCACCGGCAAATACGGGATCTCCGACGGCTACCACACCAAGCTTCTCTTCGGTGACGACAACACCCTCTGGATCGGTTCGCAATCCTGCGCCACCGGCGAACGCGCCAAGCTCAAGCAGAACTACAACTGCCTCACGCGCTTCGATCTCGGCTCAAAAGCCGCAAAGATCGTCCCCGACGTCAATCCCGCAGATGCCAACTCCCACGTCCCTTTCCCGAATGCCAATGAGAACCAGTACTACTACGGCGATCTCACTGGCCTTTGCTGGGTTCAGAATTTGCACAAGATGTACACCGCCTACGGTGGCCAGATTCACGCCTTTAACACTACTGACGGCTCAGAGATCGACAACTCTCTGATCACAATTCAGGGCACGGCGCTCGACGTCGCATTCATGGACGCGATCACGAACGCAGCAAACTAAGGCAGCGTCGGTCGTAATCTCTCTTCGATAAACTGGAAGGCCAGAATGGCTTCCAGCCCTAATTCCATGCCCTCTACTCCGGTAGACATTCTCGCGATCGCGGCGCACCGGGACGATGTCGAGCAGACCTGCGGCGGCACACTGCTCGCGATGCATGCGCTCGGCTGGCGGACCGGCATCCTCGATCTCACACAGGGTGAGTCCGGAACCCGCGGCACCGCAGACGAGCGCCGTGCCGAAGCCGAGGCCGCCGCCAAAATCCTCCACGTCGCTCACCGCGAAGCGCTCGATCTGCCCGACGGCAACGTGGAAAACACGCAGCCCAACCGCCTCAAAATTGCCGCCGTCCTCCGCCGCCTTCGGCCTCGCATCGTCATACTTCCCTACTGGCAGGGACGCCACCCGGACCACTACACTTCTGCCACCCTCGGCTACGAGGCCTGCTTTGTCAGCGGGTTGACAAAGCTCGACATCCCCGGCGCTCCGCATAGGCCCTACAAGATTCTTTACGCCTCGCTCTACGCCGACGTCCGCCCATCCTTCGTCGTCGACATCACTCCTTACATCGAGCAACGACTCAAGAGCCTGCTCGCCTACCGCTCGCAGTACGCCAACCAAGCCACAGGCGACACGCTCTTTGTTCCCGAGGACGACATTCGCGAGCGCACATTCTCGACAGCGCGGCACTATGGTCTACTCGCCGGAGTTCGATATGCAGAGCCCTTCGTCCAAAAAGAGGTTGGTCTTGTCGATGATCTGATGCTCCTACCGGTTCAGTCGATTTAGACGCCGCTTGCCGCGAGTCACTCGCTGACTTTAATCTCCTGCTGCACTACCTTGCGCGATATCTCCGACGAGACTGCCGTTCGCAGCGCAGCCTGTTCCTGCTGAATGTCGTCCGGGTTCGCCACCAAAACTCTGTTCTTCCCCTCCCGCTTTGCGCGATACAACGCGGAGTCGCTATGGTCCATCAGGCTCTGCCAAACCAGCCCCGAAACTTCCGACGATGCCACACCCAGACTCGCTCGAGTCGACACCGTCTCGCCCCGATAGCGGATCACCAAGCCCTCCATCTCCTCGCGCAACCGCTCGGCTACAGTCACCGCTTCGGCTAGCGAGGTCTGCGGCAGAAGCACGCAAAACTCGTCTCCGCCCATCCGCGCCACTGAGTCATGGCTACGCACCGTCTCCTGCAATACCCCCGCCACCGCTTGCAAAATCACGTCTCCGCAACTATGCCCCTTCGTGTCATTGATGGCCTTTAAACCATCCAGATCCATCATCACAACGGCCAGAGCCCCATTCATTCGTCTGCACCGCTGTATCTCTCGCATGGCGACCCGCTTCAGGGCCCAACGGTTCAGCAGGCCAGTCAACTCGTCCACCTGTGCGCGCCAAAGCAGTTCCACTCGCATCTTCGCCGTCGTCATCGACATGAATCCGAACGCTATCGCGGCGCTTGTTATGAGGCAAGCCATCTGCCACAACGGAACAATCCGTGTCGTCTCGTCAGCAAACTGCGGCAAGTTGACGTGCGACGCTACGATGGCGCGAAGCAGAAACACCAGCGCATATCCCGCGAGCGCCACGCTGGTCATCCACCCTACTGGCCTGGCGTCCTCACCTGAGAAGCGATAGATCAAAACCGCAACGATGACAAATTGGATCGCCAGCGTCACATACAACACCATCGCCAACATCAGTCTCTTCTCGGGATGGACGATGAAATAACCGGCGACGACCACTAGAGCCGCTACGAGACCATATTGAGCACCGCGCAACAGCTGGCCCCGCTCCAGCAACTCTGCGAACGACTGATGCAACATCAGTACACCCAGCACCGCAAGCACAGCGCTCGCTGCGGCTGCATAAGTTGAGGGAACCAACTGCAGCCAATCAACGCCCACCAATAACATGGACGCCCCACGACACAGGTTCGATCCTGCAAACCACATCGCGCCCCGCGTCCCACCCACGTTTCGGGAGTTCAACAATATGACGCCGGCATACAGCGCGAACAGCAATACATTTGCCAGCACAAGCGTCGTTGTATCCATCGCGACCGCCCAACCCAGGGAAGCCAACCCCACGTTCTACTGCGCCAAGAAAAACATCGGCTTAAGGTGTGATGCGAACTGTGTACCTCAGCAGAGTCACCCTTCAACACCCAAGTCCTAGTCAAGACAAGAGGCCCAAACATCCTCTACTAGTGTTAAGCGTGAGAAGCATACTCCCAGGGGCCACCGATTCGTCAAAAAAACAACATATTCGATTACTATTCAGGTCCTACCCGTCCTGCCTCTGGAAGCCGAGTCCTCACAAACTGCAGCACAGCATCAGTTACATAGATCGGCGGTTTCATCTCCAGTACTGGCGTTCCCTTCAGAAGTTTCAACGAAACTCCCTTCCACCCCGGCTGCCCCACTACTCCTTCCGGAACCAGCACAGCATCTGCACGATCCAAGTACAGCCTAGCCGACTCCTTGAAGTCCTCAACCGCCGGGTCTAACACACTCAGGTAAACATCCGGCCGCAGAAATCGCAGAATGCTGTTCGACTCGATCACTGCATTTTCCGCTCGCTCCAATTCCTTCCGAATTCTCGGCATGGCCTCGGATAGATAGCCGGTCCGCGTTCGCACCCATAACGAGCGCACCGCACCGGCGGCGAGATATCGCGACGAGTCCGTTCCGCTCACTCTGTCCTTTTCCTCGCTTACCGCGATCGTGTGCTCAGCCGTCTCGCAGTCACAAGGTTCCCCGTTCGCAGAGCACATCCCGTGTCCGAACTGCGTAATTTTGAACGCCGTCCACCTCATCTCCGGCAGTCCGCGAATCAACCCTTCCATCACGCTTGTCTTGCCGATGTTACGTGAGTGCCCGCCTACCACGACGATTGCCATAGCCCCCGCCCTATCGCTGCCTCAACCGCGCCAAGTCGCGCAGATATTCCTTCAGCGGACGCGCAGGCCGACCCCAGAACACCTCGCCTTTTCCCCGCATCTTCTTTCCGCTCAAAACTCCCGCACCACCTCCTAGAATTACGCCCTCTCCCACCGTCGCGTGCTCGCCAATTCCCACCTGCCCTCCCAGCACTGCGCCATCCTCCACCACGCTTGAGCCTGAGATTCCCGTCTGCGCCGCGATCACAACATTCTTTCCGATCACGCAGTTATGTCCGATATGCACTAGGTTGTCGATTTTCGTCCCCCGCCCGATCCTCGTCTCGTCCAATGCCCCGCGGTCGATCGTCGAATTTGCTCCGATCTCGACCATGTCCTCTATGACAAGACGTCCTTGCTGCGGAAACAGCACATACTCCCCGGTCTCGCTATCACGCGCATAGCCAAAGCCCGTGGACCCCAGCACCGCCCCCGCCTGTACCACAACTTTATCTCCTAACACCACGCCCGGATAGATCGTCACCCGCGCCTGGATATCGCAGTTGGCACCGATCCTGACCCCGTCTCCCAGCACAACTCCCGGCCCAATCGCGGTCCCCGAGCCGATGATCACATCCCTTCCCACCATAGCCGTTGGGTGCACCCCGGCCTCCATTGTCTTGTCTGCAAGCCTGCTCGCCCCCACCGAAAACGCCAACCGCGCATCACGAACCCACAGGATCCGGGCATCATACGGCTGCCCGTCTCTCTTCAGCTTTGCGTTCGCTAGAATCGCTCCTGCCTTTGAACCCACTGCAGCATCCAACGACTCCTGCTCCATGGCAAACACCACAGCGTCCGCCGATGCCCCCTGCAGCCCCGACACACGCGTGATCTCGCCTCCATCCGCGGGCCGCCCCTCCGCCTTCACCCACTCTGCAAGCTCGCGCATCATCGCCATCAGTAGATACCCTCTTCTCCCGCCGGCCGGGTCTTCCATCGCCGGTGCATCCATAGCCACTGCTCAGGATACTGCCGTACATACTCCTCAATCTTCGCCGTGAACGCTGCCGTATTCGCCAGCGCGTCCTGCTCCGCATCTCCAGTCGTCACTACCGGCAGTGGGTCGCCGAAATGCAGAACGTACTTCTGCGCCGACTCTTCCCACAGCAAAAACCCCGGAACAACTGCTGCGCCTGTCTTCGCTGCTACCCGAGCCATCCCGGACGCCGTACATGCCTGCACACCGAAGAAGGGCACAAAAAAACCTTGCGGCGGAGTCATGTTCGTGTCCATCAGGATTCCTACCGTTTCCCCCGCCCGCATCGACGCAATCAATCCCCGTGCAAAGTCATCCTTGTGAATCACTCGGTTTCCATGCAGACACCGTACATGGTTCACGAAACGATCCACCAGCGGATTGTCCAGGCGCCGTATGACCATTCCCATGGGATAACCCATGAGCGAGTGGTAGAAGCTCGAGAGCTCCCACGCCCCTAGATGTCCCGTCAGAACCAGCACACCGTTGCCTCGTTCCCGCGCTCGAAGATAGTTATCCAGCCCTTCGTACCGGATAAATCGGCTAGCGCCCTCCGGTGTGTACCGCGGCATCAGGCAGAACTCCGCCAGCAGCCACCCCAGGTTGCGATACTCCTCGCGCAGAATCCTCTCCCGCTCAGCCGTGCTTTTTTCAGGCAGCGCCAGTTCCAGGTTGCGAAGCCCCACACTCCTCAGGCGCCCCAAAGCCCCATAGGCAAAACCGGCAATCCCAGCGCCAATCGCACGCGCTACACCGCGCGGAAGCATCCCCAACGTTCGCACCAGAAGCCATACCGCTGCAAACTCCGCCCGCTCACGGGCACTCACTGGCGCTGGTGCCGGCTTTTTTTCTATAGCTTCGCTCAAGGCCTCAGTCTAAATCGCGGGCTACGGTCGCCGCTCCAAAAACAAGAGGAGCGGCCTAAGCCGCTCCTTCGCTTTACTCCATTTTCTTATAACTACTTGTTCTCGGCCTTCGCAACTACGAAATACTTCGCAACGGTGCGCACGAAGGGCCGAGCCTCCTCGGGGGTGGCCTTGTTGCCCTTGAGGATGGTGTCAAAAGGCACTGCGTCGCCATAAATTACACGTGTGTCGTCCTCGTTCTGCGATAGTACCGAGCCGTCGAGATCGATACCGGCAAATAATCCCTTACTCCGTGAGTAAGTCAGCAACTCAGCGTTCATCTTCCAGTCCGTACCGGCCTGCGCGTTGCGTCCCACCGGACCGGCCGAAGCAGCCGCATCTGCTCCGATCTTGAACTTGTTCTTCAGCATGTCCTGCATGCCCTGATCGTTCATCGCAACGATGATCAGGTCAGTCGCCTGGCCGCCAATCTGGAACCCGAAGCTTCCTCCAGCTAGCTGAACAAACACCGGCGCGCTCCATCCCATAGGTGTGCGGCACGTCGCCACACCTTGCCCATATTGAGCACCCACGACGAAAGCCGCCTTCTTGTAGCTAGGGATTACCGTGACGCAGGTCGCACCCGCCAGAATGCTCGACGGGATGCCCTTGTCGGGAGCCGCCATAATCTGCGTGACTACCGCCTGCGCGTCCTGCATGCGCTCCACCAGCTTGGCCTTATCGCTGGCCGCAAAAGCAGCCGACGAACTCATCGCCAGTGCTAATCCACAGGCAATCACAGACAAATGCTTCGTTTTCATTCTCTTCCTCTTCTTCCGTTCGTGGTTCTGGAAACAGCCAAGTAAATCGCTTATTTCCAATAGGATATGTGATGGCCGGAACGAGGAAGGCGTTGCACGAACCGACCTGGGTACCCCCACGGCGAAAAAATGGGGGTTGTAGAGAAGTTCCTGGATCGCCAGGCTCGCTCTCTACAACCCCTCTCCCAGGTCTGTGTTGCTTGATAAGAGAGTGCAACACTTCCGCGGTCCGTACAACGGTACGGAGGTCTGTAGACTTTCGCGTCGAAAAGATTCATGGAGAGGTAACCAAACTGCAGTTCTAAGCTATTACTTAGCAACCAGATTCCTGCTGACCGCCTGCATGGTCAGGGCGATGCGATTCTCCACCCCCATCTTGCGCATAAGCCGCCCAACATGTGCCTTTACAGTCGCCGCATCAATTCCCAGTGCATCGGCAATCTCCCGGTTCGGCCTCCCCGCCACAAGTAACTGCAGCACTTGACTCTCGCGCTCCGTAATCTTCAACTCCACTTGAGCCCCTCTGGCTTCTGCCGCCGATGCCTCCAGCAAACGCGCCAGCACCTTCCGCGGAGCCCACACAGAACCATCGCGCACAATCTCGATCGCCATTCGTATCTCGTTCTCGCGGGCGGTGTGTGCCAGGTATCCCTTCGCCCCCGCTCCGATCACGCGCTGTATATACTCCTGACCGTCTTCGAGGCCGATCACAATCAGCCGAAGATGTGGCCGCGATCGCCGGAACGTCTCGAGCAATTCGAAGAGATGATCCGTGCACGCAGCATCAATCAGAATGAGCGACACACCGGAAGCGTCAAGCGCCCCGGGAACCGAAAGAGAGATTACTTCCGTCCGGCCGTCCTCCGCGAAGATAGACTGCAACCCCAGCACACGCAGAGGATCCGTGGCAATCAACCCGATTCGCAGCTGGTCTGACGGTGTCTCTCTCATTGGCGTCACAAGACCCGGGAGTTCACTCTGTTTGAGCACTGCAGGCGGTAAAGGCCGAAGCACCTGCCCCGGCCCCTCCACTAAAGCTTAGGAAGAACGATTCCCTGCTGCTTCTGATATTTGCCTTTGCGGTCCGCGTAGCTCGTCTCGCAACTTTCATCCGACTGAAAGAACAGAATCTGGCAAAGCCCTTCGTTCGCATAAATCCGGGCAGGCAGTGGAGTTGTGTTCGATATCTCGAGCGTCACAAACCCCTCCCACTCCGGCTCAAACGGCGTCACATTCACGATAATCCCACACCGCGCATACGTTGACTTGCCCACACAGATAGTTAGTACATCGCGCGGAATCTTGAAGTATTCAATCGATCGCGCCAGTGCAAACGAGTTCGGCGGAACGATCACACTGTCGGCCACCACCGTCACAAACGACTTCTCATCAAAGGCCTTCGGGTCGATGATCGCGTTATTTACGTTGGTAAAGATCTTGAATTCGTCCGAAACTCGCAGATCGTACCCATACGAAGACAGCCCGTAGGAGATCACGCCCTCTCGAACCTGCTTTTCACTGAACGGGGAGATCATTCCGTTTTCCTTCGCCTGCTGGCGAATCCAACGGTCGCTCTTAATAGCCACTCGCCTCTGCTTCCCTTCTTCCTCGAGACTCAAACTTCTTCTAACAATTTATCCCGAATGATTCTCTCCGCCAGCCCTGGCTTTGTGGCAAAATAGGCGCGGCAGTTTGCGGAGACCGGTTGCGTCATTAGATTCTTCATCTTACGGCAGCGTTCTGTCGTTGACAATCCGGCCCCGACTTTCTACCATCTCGTTACTAAACCAGGTCAGTACCCGTAACTTATTCAAAATTTACAGCCCAAAAAAGGACGGCGGCCCAGAATGATAAAGCAGGATCTTATACAAAGGGTTGTTGAGCGCACCGGCCTACCACGAATAAAAGCAGAGGCTGCGGTGGACGCTATCTTCGAGAGCATGAAACAGACATTGGTCGCCGGGGATCGCATTGAACTACGCGGCTTCGGCGTCTTTACCGTCAAGCCGAGAAAAACCGGCATTGGCCGCAACCCACGGACAGGAGCCGAGGTCACTATCGCCCCCGGCAAGGCCGTGCGCTTTAAGCCCGGCAAAGAGCTGCATCTGCTGGACTGACATCTGCCTTCTCTGGACCTCGCTCGACCGTGGGCTCTTACAAGACGCTCACATCAGGTGAACCGCATCTACGTCGACCACCAGGTTGCGGCGTGGGATGCTTCGCGATTCTGCGAATGCGAGCATTGCACGTAGTACCGCGCCTAACCCCTGCCTCTTCTCTGCCTTCAGCACGAAGTGGTAACGGTAAATGCGCTTCAACCGCGAGATAGGAGCCGCCGCCGGCCCCAACACCCGGACCTTGTCTAACCGCGCCTGCTGGAACCATCGCCCCAACTCCGCCGACCACCCAGTAGCCTCTTCCAGCTTCTCGCTCTGCACAACCACGTTCGCCAGCACTGCGTACGGTGGATAGTGCATCCACCGCCGATACTGCATCTCCTTCGCCACGAACCCCGGATAGTCATGCGCCGCCGCAAACTTAACTGCGTAGTGGTCAGGATGATACGTCTGCACCAGCACCTTCCCACGCAGCTCACCACGCCCCGCACGCCCCGACACCTGCGTCAGCAGCTGAAACACTCTCTCCGCCGCGCGAAAGTCTGGAAGCCCCAGAGCAAAGTCCGCACCCACCACGCCCACCAGCGTCACGCCATGAATGTCGTGCCCCTTCGCGATCATCTGCGTCCCTACCAGCAGATTGATCTCGCCCGCATGCAGCCGCGCAAGTAGCCGCTCCATATCACTTCGGCCACGCACCGTGTCGCGGTCCATCCTACCTATCCGCGCATGCGGAAATATCTCCTGCAGCCGCTCTTCGCCCTGCTGCGACCCCGCTCCCAGGTAGTACAAATGCTCGCTCTCGCACTTCGGACACTTCTTCGGAACTCCACGCCGAAATCCACAGTAGTGGCATTCCAGCCGCTGCCCCGGCTGCGCAATAGCGTCATTGCCCGTCACCGGCTTGTGATACGTCATCGAGATCGCGCAGTTCTCGCACTCGATCTTCTCGCCACAGCTCCGACACATCACGACAAACGAATACCCTCGCCGGTTCAGCAGAATAATCGCCTGCTCGCCACGCGCAATTGTCGCCTCCGTTTCTTCGATCAACCGGCGCGAAAAAATCTGCTCCTGCCCCGTCTCACGAAACTCATTCCGCATGTCGACAAGCTCGACCTCCGGCAGCGGACGATCCGCCACGCGCTGCCGCATCTCCACACGCGCATATCGCCCCTTCTCCGCATTCGCCCAGCTCTCGAGCGATGGTGTCGCCGATCCCAGCACCACCACTGCCTCATTCAGCTTCGCCCGCATCACCGCTACGTCACGCCCGTGATACCGCGGAGTCTCCTCCTGCTTGTAGCTCCCATCATGTTCTTCGTCGACGATGATCAGCCCGAGCTCACGCACCGGCGCGAACACTGCAGAGCGCGTCCCTACCACTACTCGCGCCTCGCCCCGCCGAATCCTGTGCCACTGCTCCGCCCGTTCATCCGGAGTCAGCTGCGAGTGCAGCAGCGCCACCTCATCTCCAAACGCCGCCACCAGCTGCCCTGTCATCGCAGGCGTCAGTCCAATCTCCGGAACCAGCAGCAGCGCTGATTTGCCCGCATCCAGCGCGCGCCGCATCGCCGCAAAATACACCGCCGTCTTCCCCGACCCCGTCACGCCATACAGCAGATGCGGCGCAAACCCACCCTTCGTCATCGCCGCGGCAATCGTCCCCAGCGCCTCCATCTGCGCCTCGTTCAAAGCGTGCTCATGCGCATGCTTCTTGCCATGTGTCCCCACACCGCCGAAGTGGAACGCCTCCGCAACCTCCTCCACCCGCACCAGCTCTCTCTTCACCAGCGTTCCCAGCGTCGACTCCGGCACACCCACACGTGCCAGCGTCTCCCGCAGATCGCGAACACGCATGCGTCCACCCACTGCAGCCAGCTCCGCAAGAATCGCCGTCTGATTCGCATTCAGCTTCGGCAGCCGCGCATCCTCTACCAGCACCGCCACCTTCTCCAGCCGACGCGCATCGCGTTCCTCAGCCACCGCCTCGCGCATCAACCACTTTTTCTTGACCATCCCCTCAAGTAGAGCTTTGTTCGCGCTTGTCGCTGATCGCAGCGCTGACATCTTCGCCACCTCGCCACCCTCCAGATAATTCAGCACTGCATACTCGCGGTTCTGCTCCTCTGGAGAGAGCTTTGACCGCCGCGAAGCCCCCTTAGCAGCTCCCTCATACAACACCTTCCGCCCCACCTCGGTGATCCGATAGAAAAACTGCCTCCGCACCTCCGCACCCAGCGGCAACATCCCGCGCAGCACCTCGCCCAAAGGAGCCACATAGTACTGCGCGATCCACCGCGCCAGCTCCATCAGCTCATCCGGCAGCAGAGCCGCGTCATCCAGCACCTGCTGGATCGGCTTCAGCTCCACGCCCTCCGGGGCAGTTTCGTGTACCCGCATCACCACGCCCATCAGCCGCTGTCCGGCGAACGGCACAAGCACCCGCGCCCCCACCACGGGTTCAACTCCGTTCACCGCATAGGTAAACAACTGGTCTAACGGAACCGGCAAAGCGACATCGACGTAACGAGACACAAGAATCAGCATAACCGCCACAGCAGTTTCGCTGTCTAACGGCCGGTGTCCCGCGATCCACATCCCATCTGCGGAGAATGCATGCTTTGTCGAGTTATCACCACCGCTCTCTGCCTCATAACACTCGCGCATGCCCAACCACCCAACGCTAAGACCGCCATCGCCTCACTCACTCGCGACATCCCCAACCTCATGCAGCAGACCGACATCCCGGGCCTCTCCATCGCTCTCATCGAGAACGGCCGTACCTCCTGGCTCCGCAGCTTCGGCACCGTAGATCCCACAACCAACGCTCCTGTCTCCGACCACACTCGTTTCTCCGCCGCCTCACTCTCGAAGCCCGTCTTCGCCTACGCCGTCCTCCAACTCGTCGACCAGGGCAAGCTCGACCTCGATACTCCGCTCATCCACTACTGGCCCACTGACCGACCCTACGCCATCGACCCAGCCAACGACCCGCGCCTCCAACAAATCACCGCACGCATCGTCCTCAGTCATCGCACCGGCTTCCCCAACTGGCGCCCCGACAACAAGCCCCTCACCATCTACTTCGCTCCCGGTTCACGCTTCAGCTACTCCGGCGAAGGCTACGTCTACCTCCAACGCACCGTCGAGCGCATCGAGGGCAAGCCTTTCAACCAGATCATGAAGGCGCTCGTCTTCACGCCGCTTGGTATGGCCGACTCAACCTACATCTCCGTCCCCGGCCCCAACATCACCCTTGGCTACACGCAAGGCCTCACGCAACGCACTCCCATCCGCAGCGACGACGGCAACGCAGCCGCCAGCCTCCTCACCACCGCGCACGACTACGCTCTCTTCCTCGAAGCCATCCTCAGCGGCCGCAACCTCTCCCCCGCCACCCTCCGCCAGATGGAAACCCCGCAGATCGCCGTCGACCCCGCCTGCACCAACTGCACCGAGAAGCCCACCTCCACAACACTCTCCAAAGAACTCTTCTGGGGCCTGGGCTGGGGCATCGAGCAGACCTCCACTGCGAAGTATCTCTGGCACTGGGGCGATAACGGCGCCTTCAAGGCCTTCGTCTCCATCGACCTCAGCCACCGCAATGCCATCGTCTACTTCGCCAACAGTCAGAACGGCCTCGCCATCGCGCCTGCACTCGTACGCGACGCCCTCAGTGGCGAACACCCCGCCTTCGCCTGGATAAAGTACGACCCCTACGACTCACCCAAAGTCCGCTTCATCCACGACGCTCTGCACAATGGCAGCAAAGTCCTCACCACCTACGCCACCCAGATCCAGGATGACTCCATCTCCGAAGAGACCATGAACTCGGCTGGCTACTTCCTCTACCGCCAGAAGAAATACGATGACGCCATCGCCATCTTCAACCGCTGCCTCCAACTCCACCCCAAATCCGACAACGCCTACAACAACCTCGGCGACACCTACGCCGCAACCGGTAAGCCCGAGCTCGCAATCCAAAACTATCTTCGCGCACTCGAGCTAAACCCTGATCGCGACGACACCAAAGCCGCGCTCGCCAAGCTCCAGCCCTCGGCCACCAAAAACGAAGCGGCCCACTAACATCAGTGGGCCGCCCATTTCTGGTTTGATGCCCTGCTACCAGTCGAACGGACCGCCCTGGCCTTGTCCATTCAGCCAGCCCAGTCCCGACAGCGGACCGCCATGACCCTCGGGCTCATACTCTGATCCAGCAAGGTCGGCGTCCGTAAATCCAAATACGAAGAACTGATTCGGATTCGACCCCGCCGCCCCGCCGTAGTTCTGCAGGAAGTCGTTGTCGTTCGCCACCCACAACGTGTGCATCTTCGTGCCCTTGTCGTTTATATCCTCGCCGAACGCGATGCCCTCGATCTTCGCCGGAATCTGCTCCGGAGCAAATCCATTCGCTCCCAGCACCTTCACGATATCCAGGAACAGCGTCTTCGGAACCGCCACAGCCGCAGCCGCGTTACCGTCCATTCCCGTGATATCAGTCGCATTC
>Ga0070671_100000977_pt1 | contig 20963 bp, 18 predicted proteins | sample KBSS73metaG_FD_65341 | JGI IMG/M metagenome (GOLD analysis project Ga0070671, IMG submission 65341) | Switchgrass rhizosphere microbial communities from Kellogg Biological Station, Michigan, USA - KBS S7-3 metaG | ecosystem: Host-associated > Plants > Roots > Rhizosphere > Soil ...
CGGCCGGATCGGGCGCGTTGGTGGTGACCTGTTCAGACATGTCTAAACGGTAGCGACCTGGCAATCGGGCAGCGCAAGGTGGTAAACCTCCGGCATGGCTGAGCGCGTCACGTTTGGAAGCTCGACGGGACCGAAGCTGGCGGGAATCATCGATCGGCCCGCCGGCGAGCCGCGCGGCTGGGGTGTCTTCTCGCACGGATTCACGCTCGGCAAGGACTCGCCCGCGGCGGCTCGCATTTGTAAGCAGCTCGCCGAGGACGGCATCGGCATGCTGCGCTTCGACGCGCTCGGCTTGGGCGACTCGGAGGGCGACTGGGGTGACGGCTCGTTCACTGTGAAGGTCAACGACGTCGTCCGGGCTTGCGAATTCATGGCCGAACAAGGGACGCCTGCCGACATCCTCGTGGGGCACTCGTTCGGGGGTGCGGCAGTGATCGCGGCGGCCCGACAGTCACCCGGAGTGCGGGCGGTCGCCACGATCGGGGCGCCGATGGACCCCTCCCACGCCGAGCACCACTACGACGCGGTCGTCGACCGGGTGCTGTCCGAGGGCAGCGCAGAGTGGATGGTCGGCGGGCGTTGTCTCACCCTGAAAAGGGCTTTCGTTGAAGACGTGCGGTCAGCAGCCCTGCACGACAAGATTCGCGGCCTGAAGCTGCCGCTGCTGATCCTGCACTCACCGACCGACAACACCGTGGGCATTGCGAATGCCAGCGAGATCTTCCGTACCGCACGCCATCCCCGCAGCTTCGTCTCACTCGAGGGTTCTGAGCACCTGCTGACCGGTCCGGGGCAGGCGCGTCGCGCGGCTCGCATAATCGGCGCGTGGGCCGATCCTTACCTAAAATAGGGTTTCGTAATCACAAACGCCGGGTATTCACCCGCGTCATTTGCGGCGCGACATCTTCGGGAGTCAAGGTGAGCTTCATCGGTCGGATTTTCGGTACTGCGGTGGTCGTGACTTCGGCGCTGTTGGGCACTGCCGTCACCAGCCCAAGCGCATCTGCTGATCCTTGTCCGGACGTCGAGGTCATATTCGCCCGCGGCACTTTCGAGCCCGCAGGCGTTGGCGTGACGGGGCAGGCGTTCGTCGACGCGCTGCGCGACCAGCTCGGCGGCAAGTCGATGGAGGTGTACGCGGTCAACTATCCGGCGTCGCTTGATTTCGCAACGGCCGCCGACGGTGTGATCGACACGAGCAACAGGGTCCGCGACATGGCCGCGCGGTGCCCGAACACCAAGATGGTGCTCGGTGGCTACTCGCAAGGCGCAGCCGTCGTGGCATACACCACCGAAGACGCTGTGCCCAACGGCTTTACCCTTCCCGAGGGCATCACCGGGCCGATGGCTCCGGACGTGGCTAAGCACGTCGCCGCCGTGGTCCTGTTCGGCAAGCCGTCGAGCGGGTTCCTCCAGATGATCTACACCGGTGCTCCGCCGATCACGGTCGGCAAGCTGTATACCGGCAAGACCCTCGACCTGTGCATCCCCGAGGACAACGTCTGCTCGCCTGGCGGCACCGACAACGGCGCACACAACCTCTATTCGGTGAACGGCATGGCGAACCAAGCCGCGTCCTACGCGATGCAACGGCTTTCGTCCAACGGGTCGAGGACGTAGCGGTTACCTAACCGTCGAGCTCGCCGAGGATTCCGCGCTCGATGGCGGATCGGGCGCGCTGTGGTAGCACGATCAGGCCGTCGAGTTCGCGACAAGCGACGGCGTAGGCGCGTTCGCGCTCCTGCTGCGTCGCGCCGCTGTCGACCGCCATCCGCAAGGCGCTGCGCGCGCGGGAAAGGCGCTGCTGCTCCACCTTCGTGAAATCGTTGCGCCGCTTGCGTATTGCCTCGGTTTCTGCGATGTCGAATGCGGTCACGTAGTTCTCAACCGCGTCCAGGTAGTCGCGTGCGGCGTCACTGTCGCCGAGAAGGTCCTCGGCCTTGGCCGGCCGCAGCAGATCGGCTCGCAACTTGGCCCGGTGGAAGCGCTCGGTCAGCGGGTTGCGCATGTCGGTCATCAGCGGAAAGTCGAGCAGCTTGCCGATGTCGAGCTCGTAGTCCAACCACCGGGTGTCCGTTCGGTCATGCTCTTTGATCGTCCGCGCGATGGCGCGCGATTGCGCCGCCTGGCTCTCGGGGGCCGGCTGGTGGCCGACGCGCGCGGCGGAGAACGCCTTCATGGCGCCGACAACCAGGCCGACCACCGGAACGACGACGATCAGCAACTCGACGAGACGGACAAGGAGCAGCCCCATCAAGCCAGGATGCCACCCCGTCTCAGACCGCGACCGACAGGTGATTCGCGGGTTGAAGCCAGGACGCGATGTTGCGGATGTAGTCCTTGAAGATCCCCAGTCGCGATGGGTCGGCCTTGATCTGATTGCCCGGTGCCTCGCTGACGAAGGACGGTGCGCCGCAATCGAGATCCCAGTTGTAGTCGGCGAAGTGGTGGAAGGTCGACTCGGCGACCGCGCGGCCCATCGGCCTGCCGTCGGGTGCGAGTTCACCGTCGAGCACGACGGCGAGGTTGAAGTGGCGGCCGGTCGCGGTGCTGCGGCCCTGCGCGATCGGGGTGGCGAACGGTCCCGTCGCCGACACCAGGCCCTCGTGTGGATGGGCGGGGAACCACTCGATGCGCCCGCTGGCGGTGTGCTCGGTGCGTAACAGCTCGTGAACCGGCCCTTCGACGAGCACCGGCTGGTAGTCGCCGTTGGCGCCGGAGTGGTAGTTGGGCCACGAGATGGTCGCGGTGTCCTGGTCGTCGCACATCGTGCTCGGGTCGATGCTCTTGTCGTGGAATTCGTTCACCACGCCGAGCGCGCCGAGCCGACTCAGGCAGCAGCCCAAGTCCTGGTGATCGCGCGCGGTCAGCACGCCGCCACCGTTCTCGCGGAACCGCCGGATGGCGTAAGCATCAGCGGCGGACAAGCCGTCACCGACGTCGACGGCCATCAGCCACAGCTGGTCGAAGTTCAGTTGGTCGAGATGGCTGAGCACCAGGTCGTCGCCCCGGCTCGCCCGGTTGCGCGCCACCACCTGATGGCCTGCGGCCCGCAGCTCGCCGGCCAACAGCGAGAAGCGGCTGACGTCCCAGTCGTCGGGACTCTCAACTATGGTCGTTTGCAACAAGATTCGTGACATCGCAGGTCTCTCCTATGCGGCGATTATGCGTAGATGCTTGCGTGCTTCGATTTCGTCGTCATCGACGAGAGTGAGCATCGGCTCGTCAGGCATGCAGAGCATCGTGGCGACGAAGCGGCACCGCATGTCGTCGCGGTTATTGCCGTCCGAGTAGTGGATGACGTCCCCGCCTGGTTCCCAGAACGCCTCGCCCGCGCGGACGACCCGCGGTGGCTGACCTTCGAGTTCGAACAGCATCTCGCCTTCGATCACGTAGCCGAACGCCGGGCCACCCGGGTGCTTGTGGGGCGGCGCGCCGGCGCTGCCCGGTGGATAGTCGATGACAACAGTCATGGCATGCGCGTTTTCGGGGATGAACGGTGGCCGCACTTCCTGCAACACCGTCAACGCGTTCTCCCAATCGGTGTCATACGTTTTCGACGTGCGAGATGGCACTACCTCACGCATTGCACTGTTCGATGTCGACACCATCGTCACAACGAAGCGGCACCGCATGTCATCGCGGTTGTTGGCATTCACGTAGTGCGTGACGTCGCCACCTGGTTCCCAAAACGCTTCCCCGGCTCGGATCACTCGCGTCGACTCGCCCTCGAGCTCGAATCGCAACTCGCCTTCCAACATGTAATAGAAAACCGGGCCCGAGTGCCGGTGCGGCGGAAAGCCCGCGCTGCCGGGCGGAAGTTCGGCGACAACGGTCTTGACTTCAGCGCCTTCGGGAATGAACGGCGGCTGCGCTTCATCCACGACGGTGAACGCACTTTCCCAGCTGGCGTCGTACTTTTTGGACATCAGTAGTTCCTCCTTGGTTGTCAAATTGCGGTGCCGCCGCCGTCGACGTGCAGCGTCGAGCCGGTGATGAATGTCGAGCGTGGCGAGGCGAGAAAGAGCACCGCCTGGGCGATCTCCTCAGGTTCGGCGGTGCGACCCAATGGCAGCGCGCGACCGAGCTCTTCGTTCGTATCGCCCCACTCCGCTTGAACCCCTTCAGTTTTGGTGGGACCGGGTGCGACGCTGTTGACCCGCACTCCATGCGCACCGAACTCCGCGGCCCAGGTACGTGTCAAGGACTCGACGGCGGCCTTGGACGCACTGTAGGCGGATGCACCGGGAACGCCTTTGGAGGCGACCATGGTGGTGACGTTGATGATGCTGCCGCGTCCCCGATCGATCATCCCGGGCACCAGACCGGCGGCAAGGAAGTACGCACCGCGGACGTTCGTGTCGAACGTCTTCTCGAATGTGGACACCTCCTGCTCGATGGTCAGCGAAGCGGGAAAGCTGGCAGCGTTGTTGACCAGGATATCGACGTTGCATGCTTGCCGCACAAGCGATTTCACCGAATGAATGTCGGACAAATCGGCTTGGATGAAGCGCGCGCCTGAGTTGATGCCCGCGGCCGCCGCGTCGCCACGTCGCTCGTGTCGGCCACTGACGATGACCGAGGCGCCTTCGCGCGCGAGCAGCCGCGCGCAGGCCAGGCCGATGCCTGCGGTGCCGCCAGTGATCAGTGCCGTCTGATTCGCCAATTCCATTGTGGATTCCCCCGTTACGCAGCGCGTTGGTCGGCGACGTTTGCCAATGCGAGCCGCAACCGCTTCCTGCCACGGGACGCCCGCGACATCACGGTGCCGTGCGGGATGCCCAGAATTTTCGCGGTTTCTGCCAAGGTGTAGCCCTGGACGTCCGCGAGGTACACAACGGTGCGAAAACCGTCTGGCAGGGCGTCCATCGCAGCTTTGATCTCGAGGTCGGGCAGCGCGTCCAGCACCTCGGCCTCGGCGGACCGGTGGCCCGTCGGAAGGCGAGAAGCGCTGTCGGCTAGATCGCGCTCGGTGACGCCGTCGACGGGAACTTCCGACGGGCGGCACTGCTTGGAACGGTATGCGCTGACCCACCGGTTGTAGAGAATCCGGAACAGCCAGGCCTTGAGGTTGCTGCCTTCCTTGAAGGTGCCGAATCCCGCGTACGCGTGCATCAGTGCGTCTTGCAACAGGTCCTCGGCGTCGACGTCGCTGCGAGTCAACCGGCGCGCGCCCCGTAATAGGACTTCGATGAGCGGCTCGACCTCGTCGCCGAATCGTGCGGCGAGATCCGTTCCCGGCTTGGACGTGCCCTCCATGATCAACCTCCAGTTGACGCGGTGTCTTTGTGCTGGTCGGAGCCCCTAGCGGGCCGTCCAGATCAGACTCGCTGTTTCGGAGGTGAAGCGAACCCTTGGAAGTCCGTAGTCAGTAGTCAGTAGTCCGTGGTGGACAGCCGCAGCAGCCGGAAAGCGCCGTACTCGGTCCCCCTACCGCTCATCCTCGGGAATGGGTGCGATGCCCTGGGTCTCGACCGACAGGTCTCCGGCGGCGCGCGGACGGTGGCCGCTGAAGGCGGCTATCGCCCACGGGCTCGACGGCCCTGTCTTGACCATGGCTAGCTTGCCCACGAAATGCTGCGCAGCTGTCTGCGTGAGGTGATGCCGAGCTTCACGAAGACCTTTCGCAGATGCCATTCGACGGTGTGGGTACTGATGAACAGCTGGGCGCCGATCTCTTGGTTCGTAAAGCCGTCTGCGGCAAGCCTGGCGATCTGGGCCTCCTGCGCCGTCAACTCGTCGCCAGGACCCGGTGGCTGTGCGCGCACCTTCTCGCCGACGGCCACCAGCTCTCGCCGGGTGCGTTCTGCGAACGCCTGCGCACCCATCCGGGTGAACATCTCGTGCGCCGTGCCGAGATGCCGGCGGGCGTCATTCCGCCGATTCACGCGGCGCAGCCATTCGCCGTATCTCAGGTGGGCGCGGGCCAGATCGACGACGATGCGGGTGCGCTCCAGGCGTTCGATGGCTTCGGCGAAAAGTGCGTCGGCTTGTTCGTCGTCGGCGAGCAGGGCCTGGGCGCTGGCCAAGGTGCCCAATCCCCAGTCCGATCCGCAGTCGGTCGTACGCTCTTCGAGGCGTCGCAATGCCTGTTCTGCCGTCTGTCGTTGACCGGTGTGTGCCGCGGCTTCGATCAGTTCCGTCAGCGACCAGTTGTGGGTGCCGAGATCGGTGTCTTCACACGCCTGGCGGGCCGCGGCCAACGCCTCCTCGTATCGACCCAGCCCGTTGTAGAGGATGGCGCCGAAGAATGCGCTCATGCCGACGGCACGTCCTTCGCCCTTGGCGGTTCCGTCTGCGGCCACCTTGTCGAGCATGCCAACCACCCCGTCCGGATTGCCCCGCCAGGCGGCCAGGGTCATCAAGTGATATCGCAGCGGCCGGTGGCCTACCGCGGCGATAATCGCGTTTGCCTCTTCGATAAGCGTTGCAGCCGAGGCGAACTCACCAGAGACGACGCGGAACCCTGCGCTCGCGATAAGCGCCGTGGGCAGAAGGGTGAGTGCGCCGGCTTCGCGTGCACGCCGGACCGTCTCGGTGGCCATCCGATGCCACAGCTCGTCGTTCCATACTTCAGCCGCGGCGCATTCGGGTATCGGGTATGCCAGTGACAGCCAACGCAGGCACTCTCGCTCGTCCTGTTGCGTCTGTGTGCACATCAATTCCAACGCAGTCTCCAAGGTGTCGAGACCTGCGCGCGCGCCACCGCAGATCCGCTCGGCCATTCCTTTCAGGAGCAGGTCGATCGGTCGAGGCGCAGCTGCGCGGCCGACTGCGGCCAGAGCTGCCTCGGCCACGTTCGCCTGTGCCTCTGGCGCGCCGAGGCGCCCGGCGTACATCGCTGCGGCCAGCGCCTCCAGATACGTCTCCCGCGCGAGGTCGTCGTCCAGAGTCTCGAGTCCCCTTGCCGCATCAAGGAGTTGCGCTGCAGGCTCGGCGAGTCTGGGCGCTTCGGCTTCAGCCCCGCGGCTGCGCGCGAATTCCATCTGGGCCCGCAGCCGTGCCGCTTTCGCGCGTTGCAGATCGGACAACGGTGCCAGTTCGGCGATCGCGAGGAGCTCGTATGCCGCGTCGGGCGCCGCCGCGTCCCGTTTGGCTTGTGCGGCGGCGAGGGCCCTGGCACCGCGTTGGGCGGGATCCGATGTCAATGCGGCGGCGCGCTCTAAAAATGCTGCCGCCGCGGCGATCCCACCCCTGGTCTGGGCGCGCCCGGCCGAGGCTTCCAGCTCTGCCGCCACGTCATCGTCGGGTCCCGCCGCGGCGTGCGCCGCATGCCACGCCCGGCGATCGGGGTCTGTGTGCGGGTCGGTCGCTTCAGCCAGCGCCTGATGGATGGTCCTGCGGTCAACGAGATCTGCGGCACGGTAGGCCACCGAGCGCACCAACGGATGATGGAAGCGCATTCGTGGGCCGAACTCGATCACGCCCGCGGCTTCCGCCGGCGCCAGCGCATCGACGGGGATGCCGAGATGCGCTGCTGCGCGCAGAAATAACGCCGCGTCGCCGATCGGCTCAGCCGCAGCGAGTAACAGCAACCGTTGGGTATCGGTGGGCAGGGACCGGATTCGGCGCATGAACCCGCCTTCGGCGTCGGGCGTCGAGGAACGCAGGCCGGTCTCTGCGAGCCCGCTGGCGAGCTCCGTCGCAGAGACATTTCGCGGCACCTCGAGGAGGGCAAGCGGGATGCCGCGCGTCTCTGCGACGATGCGGTCGCGCACGCGTGCGTCAAGCCGCCCCAACACGACCGAGTCCAGAAGTCGTCGTGCATCGGTGTCGGAAAGGCCGCCGAGCGTTAGTTCAGGAAGGCCGGTCAACACCGGTGCAGTAGTGGTACGCGCCGCGAAGACCAATGCGATGGGTTCGGCCAACAGGCGCCGCGCGACAAAGCCGAGCGTCTGAACTGACACCTGGTCGAGCCATTGCGCGTCATCGACGAGGCAAAGCAACGGGCCGCCGTTAGCGGCCGCGGCCATCAGGCTCAGCACCGCCAACCCAACCAGAAAGCGGTCAGGCGTCGCCCCGACTCCGCGGCCAAAGGCGACGTTCAACGCTTCGCGCTGCGGCTCCGGCAATTCCTCGACGTGGTCCAGGAGCGGAGCGCACATCTGGTGGAGGCCGGCGAAAGCCAGTTCCATGTCCGACTCCACGCCGGCGACGCGCACTACGCGAAACCCGTCTGCCTGCTCCGCGACGAACTCAAGCAATGCGGTCTTGCCGACACCCGCCTCGCCGCGCAACACCAGCACCTGGCTACCGGATTTTGCGGTCGAGATCAGACCCCTAAGCGTCTCGCATTCGCTGGCGCGACCGCGAAGACGTTGCCCCCCACCCTGACCCGACATAGGCACCACCGCGTCTGTTTGCAGTGGCGACCTTACCGGTTGTTGTTGTGAGTGGCCTCCCGTGTGCTCTTGCTTGTGAAGGCGGGCCTAACCCTCGATGAACGTGACCGTCTCGTCGAGTGCAGCCCGGCCGGTGCGGATGTAGGGAACTGTGGCGTCCTCATAGCCGATCGACATCCCGCAGAACAGCATGAGCTCCTCTGGGGGCAACACGATCTCAGCGACTGTCTTTCGCACCTGCGACCACGCCATCTGCGGGCAACTGTGCAACCCCTCGGCGCGCAGCAGCAGCATGACGGTCTGCAGATACATCCCAAGATCCGCCCATTGGGGACGACCAAGGCCGCGGTCGATATAGCAGAACAAGGCGGCGGGCGCACCGAAGCAGTCCCAGTTCGCGATGGCTGCCCTCTGACGCGCTTCCCAGTCCTCCCGCTCGATGCCGAGCGCGCTGTATCGCTCTCTGCCGAACGCGGCCCGACGCGCGTCGTAGGGGAAGTCCATTTCCGACGGGTACATCACGAACTCCCGCTCATCCCACGGATCACCGGCAGCCACTCGCTCGGTAGCGAGCTTCTTGAGCTGTGCCAGCGGTGCACCGGTCACGACGTAGATGTTCCACGGCTGAACGTTCGATCCGGAGGGCGACCATGCGGCGGCGGACAGCACACGTTGCAGCACGTCTCTGGAGACGGGCTCGTCGGTAAACCCCCGCACCGACCGTCGGCTCGCCACTGCCTGATAAACGTCCATCATTTCGCACCTTCCGCATCACGTCTCGGGCCTTCGAATCCAGCCTGTCGATTTCCGAGGACGAACGGACCCTTGGAAGTCCGTAGTCAGCAGTCCGTAGTGGCGGCGCTAGCTCGCCCACGAGACGGTGCGGAGTTGCCTGCGTGAAGTGATCCCGAGCTTGACGAACACCTTTCGCAGGTGCCATTCGACGGTGTGGGTGGAAATGAACAACTGGGCCCCGATCTCCTGATTCGTCAGACCCTCGCCGGCCAGTCGAGCGATCTGCGCCTCTTGGGCCGTCAGCTGTTCGCCGGATTTGATCGGCTGCTTGCGCAGCTTCTCCCCGGTAGCGGCCAGTTCGCGTCGGGCTCTTTCCGCGAAACCTTCGGCGCCCATTTTTGCGAACATCTCGTATGCGGTGGTGAGCTGCTGGCGGGCGTCGATCCTACGATTCACCCGCCGCAGCCACTCGCCGTAGCACAGTCGGACACGCGCGCCGTGAAGCGCGACGTTGGCCCGCTCGAGCCGTTGCACTGCCTCGGCGAACAAATCTTCTGTGGTCTCGTTGTCGGCGACCATCGCCCGCGCTGCCGCCAAGATACCCAGCCCCCAGTCCGTGCCGCTAGCGCCTGCCCGTTGTTCGAGAAGCAGCAAGGCCGGCGCCGCAGATCCGTTGTCGCCCAAGTGCACTGAGGCTTCAATGAGTTCGAAGAGGCACCAGCCGTAAAACCCGAGATCTTCGTACTCGCAGCACTCACGTGCGGCGTGCAGAGCCTCGTCGTAGCGACCGAGGCCGTTGAACAGGACCGCCGAAATGAACATGGCGAGACCGACAAGGCGCCCTTCACCCTTCGCGGCGCCCTCGGCTTTGGCCGAGGCGATGAGATCCTCCGCCTCGCTCGGAACGCCGCGCCACGCGGCCAGGTTCATCGCGTGGTACTTCCTCGGTGCGAGGCCGATCCACGTTGCGATGGCGTCTACCTCTTCGAGAAGCCGTTGCGCCGAAGTGAATTCGCCCATATACACATGAGCTCCTGCGCGATAGGCCAGCGCCGGCGGCAACGCGGCAAGCGCGCCCAATTCACGGGCGCGTCGGACGGTCTCGGTCGCGATGCGCTGCAGCACCGTGCCGTCCCAAAGTTCGTGGGCGGCCGATTCCTGCGCGACGGGAAACGGCCAGTTGCGGCCATTGTCGTCGCTCGACTCCTCGTGGTCGTTCCAGAGTTCCAGTGCGGCAAGGAGATGGTCGGCTCCTGCACCGGGGCCGTCGATGATTCGACTTGTCAGCCCGCTCAACAGAAAGTCGACCGGGCGACGTATCTGCGTCAGTCGACCGATCGCGGCACGACCTGCCGTCGCCACCTCCGCCAACAGATTCGGCCCGCCGAGCCTGCCCGCATACATCGCAGCGGCGACGGCCTCGAGATGCGTATCCCGGGCCAAGGCGTCGTCATACCCATCCAGTTGTTTTGCAGCGCTATGTAATTGCGCGGCAGCTTCGCTCGTCGTGACGGCACCCGGCGCTCCGGCGCGACTACGCACGAATTCCATCTGCGCACGCATCCGAGCGATCTGGGCTCGTTGCAGTTTCGACAGCGGAGTGAGTTCGGCAATCGCGAGTAACTCGTATGCCGCCTCGGGCGCCGCCGCCTCACGTTTGGCATGGGCGGCGGCAATGGCCCTGGCCCCGCGGACCGCCGGGTCCGAAGTGAGGACCGTCGCACGTTCCAGGAAGGCTGCGGCCGCCGCCACTCCACCCCTGCTCTGCGCCCGACCTGCCGAGGCCTCCAGGTCCGCGGCGACCGCTTCGTCTGGGCCCGTTGCTGCGTTGGCGGCGTGCCACGCCCGACGGTCGGGGTCTGACTGCGGATCGGTGGCGTCGGCCAACGCCCGATGAACGGCCCTGCGGTCGGTGAGATCGGCGGCCCGGTAGGCGGCCGACCGCAGCAGCGGGTGGTGAAAACGCATCCGGGGACCGAATTCGATGACGCCGTCGGCTTCGGCCGGCGCCAACGCGTCGACCGCGATGCCCAATTTCGCCGCCGCCCGTAGGAACAGCGCGGCATCACCGACCGGTTCGGCGGCTGCAAGAAGTAGCAGCCGCTGGGTCTCGGCGGGTAGGGATTTGATGCGGTTGACGAAGCCCTCTTCGATTGCCGCTGTAGATGACCGTTTGCCTGAAATCCAAAAGCCGCCGGCAAGCTCCGTCGCGGACACGCTTCGCGGTACCTCGATGATGGCGAGCGGAATACCGCGGGTCTCGGCGACGATGCGGTCGCGTACACGCGGATCGATAGCCCCGACCACCACCGACTCCAACAGTTCGCGTGCGTCGCCGTCGGACAGACCCCTGATGGCGAGTTCCGGCAGACCGCGCAGAGCTTCGGCGCCGCGCTCGCGCGCGGCGAACACCATCGCGATGGGCTCGGCCAACAGCCGCCTCGCCACGAAGGCCAGCGTTTGCACCGACACTTCGTCGAGCCATTGGGCGTCATCGACGATGCAGAGCAGGGGTTGGTCGTTGGCGGCCGCGGCGATCAGGCTCAGTACCGCCAAGCCAACCAGGAATCGATCCGGGGTGGCGCCGACACCGCGACCGAACGCGACGTTGAGCGCCTCGCGCTGTGGTTCGGGAAGTTCATCGAGGTGATTCAGCAGCGGCGCACACAACTGCTGCAGGCCGGCGAAGGCGAGTTCCATGTCGGACTGCACACCCACCACTTGGATGCAGCGGACTCCGGTCACCAGCTCTTTCACGAACTCGAGCAGTGCGGTCTTGCCGACGCCGGGCTCGCCGCGCAGCACCAGCACCTGACTGGTGCCCGATTGGACAGCCGAGATCAGCCCCCGAAGCGTCTCGCATTCGCTATCGCGACCGCGAAGACGTGTCCCCCGACCTTCGCTCGACATAGGGCTCCACCGCGTCTGTTTGCAGTGGAGACCTTACCGCTGGTCCGGCTGTGAACTGGCTCTCGGCCGAGCTTGCTAGCGCGGCAGGAAATTCACCGTTTCGTCGAGGGCACCCCGGCGGTTCCGCTACGCCTTGGCGGCGGCTTCGAGAATCCAGTCTTCGAACCTGGTGTCGAACAGCGTCGCGCCCTCGCCGGGGCACAGGGTGCGCTCGCCGATGTCGATGCCCCAATACTGTGCCTTCGGATCGGCGACGACCTCGCGCGCATCGCCGCGGGCCGTCAACGCGGTCCTGATCAGGTCGGGCAGCAGGACCGCCTCTGGCCCACCGATTTCGGTGATGCCCTTGACCGGCTCATTGACCGCGGCGATCGCGAGCCCTTCCGCGACGTCGGCGGCGGCCATCGGCTGGAAGTACGCCGGTGGCATACGCACCGTGCCGTCGACGGTCGCGGAGTCGGCGAGGGTGTTGACGAACTCGAAGAACTGCGTCGCGTGCACGAGCGTGTAAGGAATCGGCCCCTCGGCGATCAGGTTCTCCTGCAGCTGCTTCGCCTCGAAGTAGCCGCTCTTGGGGGCCAACTCAGCGGTGCCGACCACCGACAGAGCGACATGGTGGCCAACCCCGGCATCCTTCTCGGCAGTGAGCAGGTTCGTGGTGGCCGTGCGGAAGAACTCGATGGCCGAGTCGTCGAGCTGCGGTGAATTCGACACGTCGACAACCACCGCGGCGCCCGCCAGCACCTCGGGCAGCCCCTCGCCGGTCAGCGTGTTCACCCCGGTCGAGGGCGCGGCGGCGACCGCCTCGTGACCGTGTTGGTCCAATGCGTGCACCAACTTCGAGCCGATCAGACCCGTTCCTCCGATGACGACGATCTTCATGATTGCCCTTCCGTTGTGCTTCTGACAGGTTCCTGACTGCCAGAACGGGTGGGCCGACGCGAAGTCATCCCGGCACGAGCTATTTGATGCCCACGACCATCGAGTCAGGACCGACGAGATGCTCGACGTAGCTCTTGCTGAAGCCGACGTCGGCCATCCACCCGCGGCAATCGGCGCCCGTGTAGTCGAAACCACCGAGACCCTCGATCAGCATGTTGAGGCTCATCAGCAGGCCGAATGCATTGTGGCGCCGGTCGTCATCGATAAGCGCCTCGTAGACGATCAACGCCCCACCGTTGGGAAGCGCGTCGTAGGCCTTCTGCAGTAGTAGACGCTTCTCACCCATGTCCCAGTCGTGGAGTATGTGGCCCATGACGAGAACGTCAGCACTCGGCAGCGGGTCGGCGAAGAAGTCGCCGGGCGTGAATTGCAGACGGCCAGCCAGATCATGTTGCGCGACATAGGAATTGAAAATCGGCTCGACGGGCGGGAGGTCGTAGCCGCCGCCGGTCAGATGGTCATGGGCGGTCGCGATGGCGACTGGGACTGCGCCTTGGGCGCACCCGATGTCGATCACACTGCCGTAGTCGCGCCATGCGAACTTCTCCGCGATGGCCTCGCCCGCCGCGCGGCTCAGGCCGGTCATAGCGGCGGTGAACCCCGCCAGCTTTTCGGGGTCGGCGTATAGCGTCTCGAAGAACTCGCCGCCCGTCTTCACCTCGCTTTGCGGCTGGCCGGTTTGCAGTCCCTCGGTCAGCGACCCCCAGAAGTTGTAGAGGCGAACGCTCGACATTTCCAATACGCCTCCCACGTAGGTGGGTTTGGCCGGATCGAGGAAAAGGTCGGTCTGCGGAGTGTTTTCGTAGCGGCCGTCGGTGCGGTCGAGCATTCCGAGGGCGACGAGTGCGTCGAAGAAGTCCCGCGCGCTGCGCGGATGCAGGCCGAGTCGCTCGCGGAGTTGCTCGGCGTCCAGCGGGCCGGCCTGGCTGAGCACGCCGAAGAGTTTCAGCTCGACGGCACTCAACAGTGCCCTCGAGCCCCAGAAGCCGAAGCCGAGCTGCATGATGTCGTCGGGTGTCAAGGCCTTGGAATCGGACACAGGCAGCGCAGTTGGTTTGCTCATTTGATTCCCCCATCGAAAAGCCCACCGAGAGTCCAACTTAGCCTCGGAGACGTGTGTTTGCGGTGGCTTTTCGACAGCAGGTAAGCGGCGGCAGCTGGTCGGTGCGGCCTTTCCGCCGGGGCCGTACGGCGCGCTCAGCGCGATGGTGCCGCCGTCGGCGCCGACGGCCCAGGGCCCCAGGTTCACAACCGCACCCGAGCGGGTGTCGACGACCGTCGTCCAGGTTTTCGTTTCCTCGCGACCGATGCCGCTCACGGAGTCGATGGTCGGGCCGCCGGTCCCGTAGTCATCCTCGCTGGGCTTCACGACGGTCCGCACTGCCCCGCCGCTGCGGTCGATCAGGTCGATCTGGATCAGCGTCGGCAGGACACCGTTGGCGCCGCGCCCCGGCGGGCCCGTATTGACGGAGAGGTCAACGTAATCCCCAGTCGCACAGCATTTTCCAAGTTTCGCATCCGCCGGTGTTTTCCTCTGCAAATTGTCTATTTGGGAAATTGGCGGCGTGGGGGTCTGCGCCGTGCCGCTAACGTTGGATTTGTGTCGACGCTGAATGCAGTACCAGCAGATCTCAACGCATTTGCCGACGGGCATCGCGAAGTCGCCGAACGAATCGATGCGGCCCTGGACACCGACGCACCTGCAGTCGCCGCGATGGCCGCCGCGTACGGAAACGTGGGAACATCGTTCACCGCTGCCGTCGCGGGCTTCGAGGCGGCACTCACGAGAACCGGTGCAGCTCTTGCTGGCGACTATCGACGGATGTCCGATGCGTTGGACATCGCCGCTGCGTCATACGTGAGGACTGATCAAAGCAGCGAAGCCGCGATAGCGGACGCCGCTGGGCCCGTCAGCGCCTGAAGATGCCCACCCACGACGGGATCTCACGTGGCAATCACCGGCGTTGACACAACCCTGCAATCTCTACGAAAACAGTTGGGATCAGGTCAGCCTCCTGAATGGTCGACACCCTCATTCGGAGAGCGAGTCGCCCCCGTAGCCAGTTGGACTGGTGATGCGAGCGACGCTGCCCATGACCGAAGCAACGACCTCGACCGCAGGCGTAACGTGATCGCAGATGCCCACCGCGCTATCACCCCGATCGTGCAGGATGCGGCGCACACGGCGGCCAGCGCAAGGTCCCGTTTAGACGCCGTCATTCAACGTTGGCAGGCTGACAAGGCCGCCTTAACACCCTTTGCAAACACCCCTGCCGGATGGACGACTCTCCTGCGCGCCGGTGCGATTCGTATCAGCGAGGCCACCGGGATCGTCAATCAGACACACAGTGATTTCGCCGCGTTGGCAGAGCGGATCCGTAAGGTCACGGCTGAGTTGCCGACTTCTACCACCGTCATCCAAGCTGTCGACTTCAAAGAAGCGCCGGCGCCCGAGAAGCCTCCGCCGCAGAACCCGCCGTACCCGATGAACGATGTGATCGCCGAGGCGACGGACTTGGAAGGCAACCGTGTCGTCCTCCGGCGCGGCTACTACGACGCCGCCAAGGATCAGGGCTTCGGGTGGGACAAAGCCTATTGGAAGCACGGCATAGTCAACGTGAACGTATTCAAAGACCTGATTTCACATAGTCGACCGGTCAGCAACGACAACGGCACCCTGGTCTATGAGGTTCCGATTAATCGGACGCACTGCACGAAGGGCCCCCTTGGATTTGTCGATTGCGAGGACACCGGTGAGAGCGTGACGATGAGAATCGTCGCGAATGTCAACGAACCACGCCCCGACGTGCCAGACGGGGGACAGAAAGGAGTAATCACGATGTATCCCCTTCCCGGCGGAAGCGGAGTGGTTGAGGTCAAACCAGGCTGGACGCTGACTCCGCCGTGGGTGAACAACAATGTGCCCATCAACTGACGCTGCAGAGACGCAACGCGAATTCGCCGCAGACGTGCTGCGAAACTTATTGAGCCGCATCGATACTGAGAATTCCCGAGATGGGCGTCACACCTTTGTGGTGTCGCACGCATGGACCGCAGGCCCAATGATCTATGTGGTATTCACGGCTCCACCATCTGACAAGACTTGGGGTTTGGCTCGCGACACCAGCACGTCGATCATCGACCCAGGCCCGTGGCCGGACCTCGACGAGGCTGTGTCGTACTACTACTTGCTCGATTTCGAGGAGAACTGGCCAGGCCGATTCTCGCGGCAGCCTGGGGAGACTGACACCATCCAGTGGTTCGGCGACGTAGAGGCAGGTCTTCCGGAGTATTCGTCAGGCATTCCAGAAGCACATCAGTACATGTCGACACCACAAGCACCCACGACAAAGGCCGGTCCAGGACCAGATCGACCTTTGAGCGACGAGCCGCGCCGGTACGCGGATCCGCTATGAGGTTTCGTCAGATAGGCGCTGACGAACGCTGGCGGCGCGCAAGGTGAGGTGGTTACGTTCGGCGACGTTCTGTGCCTGCGCGGCAGCTTCGACGTAAAGCGTTGCAGCCGTGGTGAGTTCGCCCGCCCGCTCATGCAGGTACGCCGCAGACGCGGTGTATCGCGGCAGGCTCGGATCGACCTCGCCGAGCGCGGCTAACCCTGCCTGCGGTCCGTCCGCCTCGCCGACCGCGACGGCGCGATTGAGCCGCACGATCGGGCTGTCGGTGAGCCGGACAAGTTCGTCGTACCACTCGACAATCTGCACCCAGTCGGTTTCGTCAGCGGTCTGCGCGTCCGCGTGCAAAGCCGCGATCGCGGCCTGTGCCTGGTACTCCCCCAACCGATCACGGGCCAGCGCCGCCTGGAGTATGTCCACACCTTCAGCGATCAGGTCACGCCGCCAGAGACTGCGGTCTTGATCAGCGAGCACCACCAGGCTGCCGTCGGCCCGGGTTCGGGCTGGCCGTCTCGCGTGGTGAAGCAGGAACAGCGCGAGGAGCCCCGCGACCTCCTCGTCGTGCGTCGTCGCCGCGAGCTGTCGGGCCAGCCGAATCGCCTCCTCGGCAAGGTCGACATCGCCGCTGTATCCCTCGTTGAAGACCAGGTACAGCACCTTCAGCACCGTGCGCAGATCACCCAGCTGATCGAGTCGCACGTCGCTCACGATGCGTTTTGCGCGGCTGATCCGTTGCGCCATGGTCGCTTCCGGCACGAGATAAGCCTGCGCGATCTGGCGGGTGGTGAGCCCGCCCACGGCGCGCAGCGTCAGCGCAACGGCCGACGCGGGCGAGAGCCTGGGGTGCGCGCACAGAAAGTAGAGCTGCAAAGTGTCGTCGACGGACTCCGTCGGCCCTGGCGGTGGTTCGTCAGTCACCCGCAGTTCGCGGTCGCGCCGCGCGGAGTCAGACCTCGCAAGATCGATGAACCGGCGCCACGCCGTGGTGATCAGCCAACCCTTCGGATCGTCGGGGCGCCGATTCGGCCATACCTCAACAGCTTTGAGCAATGCCTCCTGCACCGCGTCCTCGGCGGTCGCAAAGTCGGCCCCGCGGTGGACGAGGGCCGCCAGCACGCCGGGGATCAGATCCCGCAGCTGCGCCTCGTCCACCGCACGGGCGGCCATCACTCAGTGACACTCGGTAGTGTTCGGGGCGGCCGTCAAAAACGGCCGAACCTCGAGCCACTCGTGGATCGGCTTGCCGCCCGCGCCCGGAGCCGCGGACAACTCGCCTGCCAACTCGACGGCGCGGTCGTACGAGTCGACGTCGATGATCATCCAGCCCGCGATGAGGTCCTTGGTCTCCGCGAACGGACCGTCGGTGACGGGCGGCTTGCCCTCGCCGCCGTAGCGGACCCACGCGCCCTCCGGTGCCAGCGCCTGGCCGTCGACGAACTCGCCGCTGGATTGCAGCTTGGCCGCGAAGTCGTTCATGTACTTGATGTGCGCCTCGACCTCTGCCGGCGCCCATTGGTCCATCGGCACGTTGTTGACGGCCGCGGGCGCGCCTCGGTAGTGCTTGAGAAGCAGGTACTTCGCCATGAATTTCTCCCTTCAGGTTCGCGACCCTAGTTGGTCGCTCACCCCTGGGACGAAGCCATCACGGCGTTCTCGACATCGGTAACCGAATTTTTTTAGCCGCGATATTGCGCGACCTGTTTCGCGTATTCGTCGAGAAGTCGCAGCGATTCGTCATGCGGCTTGGTCGGCAGCAGCAGGTTCGCCTGTCGGTAACCGAGGTCCTCGAGTCCACGCCAGTACTCCGGATCGATCGGCGTACCGAATGTCGTCAGAGGGACGTCGTGGCCCGCGCCCGCGCGAAGTTGGTCGATGCGGCGCTTGAGGTGATCGATCGGGAACGGGTTGGAGATCCAGCCCGCCTCATGGCGGATCACCCGCTTGACGGTGGCATCGGAGTCACCGCCGATCACGATGGGCGGGTGCGGCTTCTGGACGGGCTTGGGTCGCAGGTAAGACGACTCGAAGTCGACGTATTTGCCGTGGTATTCGGCGGGTTCGTTGGTCCACAACGCCTTGATCGCCTCGATGCGTTCATCGAGCAGCGCGCCGCGCGTCTTCGGATCGGTGCCGTGATGGCGTAGCTCCTCGATGTTCCATCCCGCCCCGACGCCGAAGACGAAGCGGCCGTTGGAGATCAGGTCGATGCTGGCAGCTTCCTTCGCGGTGATGATCGGATCGCGCTGGATGAGCAACGCGATCCCGGTGATCAGTTCGATGTTGGAGGTGACGGCGGCCGCGGCCGCCAGCGTGACGAACGGGTCCAGCGTTCGGTAATAGATCGACGGCAGTTCCCCGCCGAGCGGATAGGGCGTCTCCCGGCTGGCCGGGATGTGGGTGTGCTCGGCGATCGTGAGCGAGTCGAACCCGCGCTCCTCGATCGCACGTGCCAGCGAGACCGTGTCGATGCTGTCGTCGTTGACGAATGTCGAAATCCCGAACTTCATGTGCACCCTTATCTGCCGTTGTCTCGGATACCTAACGCCGACCCGCACCACGCTAATCCCGGCTACCGACTTCAGTACCGTCGTAGGCACGATGACGGACAACCCTGCCGAATTAGTGGAGTCGGTCGGACCGCCACGGCGGTCTCGACGGAGATGGCGTCGCACCGCGGTCGTGCTCGCGATCATGCTGCTGTTGTTCGGCGTGCCCTGGTGGACCCTGGTCGCTGGCGGTCCGGCCTGGCCGACGGCGGTCGTCGTGACCGGCACGCTGCTTTTCGCAGGAGGCGCCGCCGCGATGCCGGTCCTGATGATGCTCGGGCACGGCCACCGGCACCTCGACTGGGCGGCCGCCCTCGGCAACTTGCTGCTCGGCGTGGCCTGGGTGCTGTTCGCCTGGTCGGTGCTCGGCCAGCTGCTGGGCCTGATTCTTCTGGTCGGGGGAGTCGAGGATCCGGCGCGCTCGCGAGTGGTCGCATGCGCGGTCCTCACTGTCGCGGTGGTGCTCCTCCTCTGGGGCTACGCCGAAGCGATGCGAGTCCCGCGCGTCAAGCGCCTCGAGGTCACGCTCGACGGGCTCGGGCGGGCGCTGGACGGCCTGCGCGTCGCGATCGTCACGGACACGCATTTCGGGCCCATCGATCGCGCCAAGTGGTCGGCGGCCGTGGTGGCGCGTGTGAACGAACTCGACGCCGATGTGGTGTGCCACGTCGGCGACATCGCGGACGGGACGGTCGACATCCGCGAAAGCCAAGCGAGCCCGCTCGCCTCGGTGAAGGCATCGTCGGCTCGGGTGTACGTCACCGGCAACCACGAGTACTTCAGCGAGGCGCAGGGGTGGCTCGACTACATGGAACGCATCGGATGGTCCGCGCTGCACAACCGGCACATCGTGGTCGAGCGCGGTGGTGACCGTTTGGTGGTCGCCGGGGTGGACGACGCGACGGCGACCGCGTCCGGCGTCAACGGACACGGCGCGGACCTGCGGGCCGCGCTGGCCGGAGCCGACCGCACACTGCCGGTCCTTCTCCTCGCGCACCAACCCAAGCAGGTCGCGCACGCCGTCAGCACCGGTGTCGACTTACAGATCTCGGGTCACACCCACGGCGGACAGATCTGGCCGTTCAACCTTCTGGTCCGGCTGGAGCAACCGGTGGTGAGCGGGCTCAGCCGACACGGCGGTCGGACGCAGCTCTACACCAGTCGCGGTACCGGCTTCTGGGGCCCGCCCCTTCGCGTGTTCGCGCCCAGCGAGATCACCCTGCTGACCCTTCGCCGTCCGCACTAGTTCATCGGCGCCAGAACAGGTGGTGCGTCACCCCACTCGAGCTGGGCACCACGTCATGGTGAAATCGGTCGTCCAGTTCATCCGGCGAGTTCCAGAGGCGCGAGCCTGCCCCGATCTCGACTTCTGACACCGCCACGTGCAGGGTGTCGATGAGGTCAGCATCCAGGAACTCCCGGATAGTGGTCGCGCCGCCGCCGAGGCGGACGTCCTTGCCTCCGGCAGCCTCGCGCGCTCTCGCGAGGACGGTCGCGGGATGGGCGTTGACGAAGTGAAATGTGGTGTCGGACAAGGTAAATGATGGGCGCACGTGGTGGGTCATGACGAAGACCGGGGTATGGAACGGAGGTTCGTCGCCCCACCAGCCCTGCCAGTCGTAATCGCGCCACGGGCCGCGGTACGGACTGAACTTGTTGCTTCCCATGATTTCTGCGCCGATGTTGTTGGCGAAGTCCCGGGTGAAGTAGTCGTCGAGGCCGCGGCTACCGCCGGGGTCCGTGCGGTTCGGCCAACTCGCGGTCGCGCCTGCCCATGCCATCATCGAGCCCGGATCGGCATCACCGAACGGACGATCGAGGCTCTGATTTTCACCCGCGCCGAATCCGTCTTTGGAAACGGCGAAGTTCTGGACTCTGAGTAGTTGGACCACGCGTTGTCTCCTCGTCGTAGACGTGCACATGATCAGACCAGCCGTGGGCGCAGAAGTCATCGCGGCGGTCACTCTGTAGAGTCGTCGAGTGCCTGCCAGCTCACCCGCAAAGTCTGTAAATGCCCGTCTCGCTGCGGAATTGACCGTTGAGGAAGTGCAGGTCGCCGCTGCTGTGCGACTGCT
>Ga0070671_100000979_pt1 | contig 20950 bp, 15 predicted proteins | sample KBSS73metaG_FD_65341 | JGI IMG/M metagenome (GOLD analysis project Ga0070671, IMG submission 65341) | Switchgrass rhizosphere microbial communities from Kellogg Biological Station, Michigan, USA - KBS S7-3 metaG | ecosystem: Host-associated > Plants > Roots > Rhizosphere > Soil ...
GCCGTCCAGGTCAGATCGACGCGTCCCGCCGCCGTCGTCGCGTTCAGCCCGGCCGGGGCCGAGGGCGGGGTTGCGTCCTCCGCCGGCGTCGGAATGCGGACCATCGACGCGACGGAGGGGACGCCGTTGTCGTCCACGAGGAAGAGCATGTAATAGCCGGGCGGCGCGATGAAGCCGTTGGCCGGCGCGACGACGTCGAGCGCCCCCGATCCCGCCTGCGTGAAGCTCAGGGGGACGAACCGCGCGTTCTCGTCGAAGGCGTGGGTGACGGAGCCGGTGCGCAGCAGCGAGACCTTCGTGATGCTCGCGGCGTCCGGGGTCTGCACGGAGAAGTGGTTCGTGTGCTGGATGACGCTCGGCGCCGAGGTGATCGTGGGGCGCGGCCCCTTGAAGAGGTAGGGCGGGGAATAGATCTCCGCGCTGGGATAGTCCGGGCCGAACCGACCACCCCCGGAGACCAGCACGCGCGCGTCGGGGAGCAGAAGCGCCGTCGAGTGGTAGAGCCGCGGCTCGGTCATCGCCGCCAGCGTGCTCCAGGTCTCCGTGGAGGAGTTCCACATCTCGGCCTCGTGGACGGCCGATCCGGTGTCGTAGACGTCGGAGGAGCCTCCCCCGCCGGTGCAGAGGACGTTCCCGTCCGGGAGCGTCAGGAGCGTGAGCTGAGTGCGTGCGAAGGCCATCGGCGCGACCGGGCGCCAGGAGGGCGCGGGCTGGGTCATGTCGATCACCCAGGCCGTCGCCGTTGCGTTGGCCACGGGATAGTCGGGGTTGCGTCCCGACCCGGCCTTGAGGATCTTGCCGGGGAGATACATGACGGAGCTGCCCCCGTCGCGGGCGTTGTTGTCGACGACCGTCCATGTCTGCGTCGCGAGGTTGAGCGTCCGCGAGACGACCGGCTCTTCCTGGCTCCCGGAGAGGAAGAGCCTCCCGTCGGGAAGCAGGAACATGTGCGGATAGAGCGGAACGCTCAGCGACGCGGACGCAAGCTGCGACCAGCTGTTCGCGACCGGATCGAAGATCTCCGGAATCGTCGCGATCCCGGCGTGCGTGCCGCCGGGGTTGTTGCACGTCGGACAATCGCTCGCACCCGAGGTCGCGAGGACGCGTCCGTCCGAGAGCGCGGTCCCGGTCGGATACCAGCGGGCGTACGTCATGTCCGGTCCGGCGGACCAGCTCTCGGTCACCGGGTTGAAGAACGTGGAGTCGGTGATCCCCGCGTACGTGCTGAAGTGCCCGCCGATGACGATCAGCCGGCCGTCGGCGAGCGCGGTCTGTCCGGAGCAGAACAGATTGCTCGCGTTGTAGGGCTTCGACGTGAGGCTTCCGTTCGCGGGGTTGTAGAGCTGCACGCCCGGGCTCGTCGTGTGGTCGTCCCAGACCAGGACCTTCCCCGTCGGGAGGAGCGCCGTGTGAACGGTGACCAGGGGCCAGGAATAGGGCCCCGACCACTCGCCGATCACCGCGGGGTCGGCGAGAGAAAAGCTGGAGGAGACCCCGAGGACGACGAGCGCGACGAGCGTCGCGAGCGTCGCGGAGGCGAGCCGGCGCGACGATCGCCGCGGAGCCGAAGGGGCTCGACGGGACCGTCCGAGGCTCCTCGTCGTCCTTGTCGGCATCGACGTCGCGCTCATCGACACACTCCAACCCTGTGGGAGAACAAGATTCCTAGAGAATACGGTGCCGATGATGACGCCGCCATTGCGGAAAGCACGGTAGGACAAGGGTAACCCAAAGGCGGGAGGCCCTTTCCGGGGCAACCTCGGGCGCGCGGCGCGAAACGCCTTCTGTCCAGCCGATGACGCAATCGTGATTCGAACGGATGCGGTGGGGGATGAATCCTGGCGGTGGGACGCCCATGACCTGTAGGCGTGCGCGCGCGCTGGCGGGAGACGCGGGCGAGGACCTAGGATACCTGCCGCATGTCGCGCACCGCTTCGAGAGGACGCCGGGCCGTCGCGGGCGCCGCCGCGTCCGCCGCCCTCGCTCTCGCGATGGCCGTGACGATCGGAGCGGCCCTCCGCGTCACGCACGGCGAAGGAAGAATCCCCGCCGCGCCGGCGGCGACGGACAGTGCCGGAAGCGCGCCGACCGCCGCGACGGTCTCCTACGGCTGCCCGATGCATCCCGATGTGCGATCCCCGGCGCCGGGCCGGTGCCCGCTCTGCGGGATGGACCTCCTGCCGATGGGCGCGCCCGGCGGACCTCCCTACGGCGTCGAGCTCGAGACCTCTCCGGCGCGCGTGCGGCCGGGCGAGACGGCGCGGCTGCGGTTTCACCTGAAGGATCCGACGACCGGCGGGGCGGTCACCGCGCTCCAGATGGTTCACGAGAAGCCGTTTCACCTCTTCATCGTGAGCGACGACCTCGAGACGTATCAGCACATCCACCCGGCGCTCCAGGACGGGGATGTCTTCGAGGTCGAGTCGGTGCTCCCGCGCGCGGGCCTCTATCACGTGTTCTGCGACTTCCTCCCCGTGGGCGGCACGCCGCAGGTCGTGCATCGCGAGCTCGAGACGCAAGGACCGCAGCCGGCGGCGACGGCGCGCGCGCGTCGTGCGGCTCTGAGGCCCGACGCGAAGCTCGAAAGGGTCGTCGACGGCGTGCGCTTCCGGCTCTCGCTCGAGCCGGTCCTCCCCGCGGCGGGGCTTCCGCTGGCGCTTCAATACCACCTCGAGGACGCCGCCTCCGGCGCGCCCGTCACGGACCTCGAGCCCTACCTCGGCGCCTGGGGACACACGCTGGTCCTCGCCGCGGACGCGACCGACTTCGTCCACTCGCATCCGACGCGCCTGATCGCGCCGGGCTCCGACCGTGCGCAGGCGCGAGGTGGGCCCGACGTCTCCTTCAACGCGCGGCTCGCCAAGCCCGGGATCCATCGCCTGTGGTCGCAGTTCCAGCGCGGCGGCAAGGTTACGACCGTCTCCTTCACGATCGACGTCTCGTCCGCGGCGCGGCTCGCGATGTGGGACGGCCGCCGCTGGAGCGCGGGCGGCGCAGGCGGTGCGGGGCGAGCGGACGGGGCGGGGAAGGATGCTTCGAGGACGAGCGGCGCGGCCGCCCTTCCCGCTGCGATGGGCGATCTCGATGGTCCGGTTCGCGCGATCGCGGTGCGCGGCGAGGATCTGTGGGCCGGCGGTGAGATCGCGCGCGCCGGGTCCGTGTCCGTGAGCCGGATCGCGCGCTGGGACGGACGCGCCTGGTCTCCGCTGGGCAGCGGCGTCAACGGCACCGTGCGCGCGATCGCGGTCTCCGGCACGAGCGTCTACGCCGGCGGGGACTTCACCGAAGCGGGGGGAGCGCCCGTGAGCCGCATCGCGCGCTGGGACGGCCGCCGCTGGCTCCCGCTCGGAGCGGGCGTCTCCCGCTGCGTCGACGATTTCTGCGCGCCTACGGTCGACGCGATCGTGATCGCCCCCGACGGCTCGATCGTCGTGGGCGGCCGCTTTGCGCGTGCGGGGGAGGCCCGTGCCGCGGGGATCGCGCGCTGGGACGGGAAGACCTGGACCCCGCTCGGTGCGGGCGTCCGGACAGGGGAGCGCGACGGCGAGGTCCTGGCGCTGGCGCTCGGGAGAGGAGGCCGCCTCTACGCCGGCGGGCGCTTTACGAACGCGGGGGACGTCGAGGCGCGCTCGATCGCCGCATGGGACGGCTCCCGGTGGTCGGCGCTCGGCGCGGGCATCTCCGGCGGACTCGAGAAGGTCGCCGCCCTCGCGTTTGCCAGGGGCGTTCTCTATGCGGGCGGGGACTTCACGCGGGCCGGCTCGGCGGACGTCGACCGCGTCGCCCGCTGGGACGGCACGTCGTGGTCGTCGCTCGGCTTGCGCACCAAGGAGCCCGTCGAGCGGATCGCCGTCTCCCCAGGCTCGGGCGTGGTCCTTCTCGGCGGAGGCGCGTTCACGCTCCCTGACGGCAGCTCCACGAGAGGCGTCGTCCGCTGGGACGGTGCGGCGTGGAGAGCGCTCGGGCCCGGCATCGGCGGCGGCCCCTTCCTCGCGCCGCTCCAGGCGCTCACCGTCGACGAGCGGGGCCGTCTCTACGCCGGCGGAGGTCCGTTCATCGTCAGCGGAGAGTAGTCCTCAGCCGATCGGCCGGGGCTCTCGAGCGGGTCCGCCTCCGCGACGTCGCGCGGTCTTCCGGCGGCGCGCTCGTTCTCGAGGTGTAGAGCGCTCTCGGGCTCGTCACGGCTTCAGCAGCCGCAGCACCACGTCCTGGCCGCTCCAGGGCGACGTGAGATCGAGCTCGGTGCCGCCGGTGACATTCGGGCCCTTCTGCGAGACGCCGTCGATCGCGCGGAGCCATTCCACCCTGTAGGTCCCCGGGTACGCCGTAAGGTCGAGATGGATCCCCGCGGTGCGGGTCGTGTCCACGACCCCGTCGCGGCCGTCGCCCAGAGCGTTGGGGTGATAGACGAGAATCTCCTTGTCGCCGCGGTGGGTGCCGATGGGACGCTGGTGGTCGTGGCGTCCGTCCACGTCGGTGGCGAGGCTTGCGTCGGGAGTGAAGAGACCGAGGTCGATGCCGCGCTTCTTGAAGTACTTGGCGATGAGGCGCACGGAGTCGAGCCCGACGAGCTGCTCGCCCGTGTAGTCTTCGTGGTCGATGCCGATCCACTCGATCTCGTTGCTCCCCGTCTGCGAGTAGGGATCGATGACGCCCCAGCGCCCGCAGTAGTTCCCCGAGCCCCCGGCGAGGGTCCAGGACCAGTAGAGCCAGCGCCAGTAGTAGCGCGCATCGGCGTAATGGCCGTGGTCCTGCTCGTAATAGTCCTCGCCCATGAAGACCTGCAGCGGAACCGTGTCGAATCCGTAGTTCTCGATCTGGGTGGCGCCGACGCCGTTGTAGTCCTCGATGTAGATGTAGGTGCACCAGGGCTGGTCGATGTCCTCGGTGAAGGGAAAGCCCTCGAAGCGCGTGGGACCGGCGGACATGAGGTGCACCCACGGCTCGTTCTGCGCGAAGTAGTTGCCGACCTCGCGCACGAACGCCTGGTTGTTCGGGAAGTCCGAGCCGCAGTTCATGTCGTTCTCGGTCTGCCAGAAGAGGTTCGGGAACGCGGACCAGCGGGCGATCATGTAGCGCATCGTCTTGACCCGCTGCGACTGGGAGAGAGAGAACCAGTGCAGGCCCGTATTGTCGGTGCCGTAGTCCTTCAGGCTGAACAGGATCATCTGGAGGTACAGGCCGGGGTAGTGATTGAAGATCCACGCCATGCGCGCGTCGGTGTTCTGGAACTTCGCGAGGTCGAACCGCTCGTAGTCGGGCGTCGCACCGCCCGCCCACGGATCGTTCCAGACCCAGGTCCCGGCGTTGTCGGGGTCGGCGCCGGGCGTTTCGCCCCAGCCGCCGAGCGCGGCGACCCTGATGCTCGTCGTGCCCTTCGACGCGGAATCCTTCACCCACTGCTTCCAGAGCGGCGCGTCGAGCGAGTGGAACAGGAGGTAGCCCGTGTCACTGATGTTGGCGAACCACTGCCCGTTGTCGGTGATCCACGCCCGCGGGTTGCCCGGATGGAGCTTGAGCAGGCCTCGGAACGAGGACGACTGCGCGCTGAAGTGCCCCGTCCTGTTGTCGAGCCCCGGGTCCGTCGGGCTCGCCGACCGCCATGTCCACGCGCCCGTCTCGGTGACGTAGACGCGCGCGCGCCAGGTGTTGCCCCCGTCGTAGAAGGCGTCCACGGTCTTGGCGCCTCCGGGCCCCGAAGGCGGCGTGAACTGGACCGTGGCGACCGTGTCGAAGGGGTTGGCGACGGATCCGTTCCCCGTGAGGACGATCTCGTGGGTGCCGAACTTGCGCGCGGGTCCCGTGCCGGTCGTCAGGAACCTCGTGGCCGATGCCGCCTCCTCCGTGATCGTCCCGCCCCCGTTCGAGGGCGGGTGGATCTTCGGTGGGAAGCGGCTGTGCCGTCCGTTCAGCGCGAGGATCAGGACCGCCGCGAGTGCGGCGACGACGCCGATTCCGATGGGGACCCTCGAGCGGGACGCGGGCGCAGCGGGATCGGAGGGAGAGGCTGTTGTGGGGGGCATGCGCGCTCCTGGAGTGTGACGTGGTGTCGTCTCAGAGCCTACGGTCTTTGCTCGGAGTCGGCAACCCGCGCGGGCCTCCGTGAAGGCCCCGTCATCTAGAGCAGCACGACCTTGCGGGCGTGGAAGGCTTCGGCGTATCCCGACGGAGACGCGCACTCGAGCCCGCGCAGGCGCATCAGGGCGCGCAAGGTCTCTTCGTTCATCCAGGACTTGTCCGCCTGTGACCGGAAAACGGTCGTGACGAGGCGGGCCTTCGCGACCGTGACGTCGGTGTCGAGCGGCACGAAGAAGTTCGGGCGTCCCAGATCGCCATCGTACTTGGGGATCTCGTATTCCAGGATCGTATGGTCCCGGAAGGTATTCCAGGTCAGGTCGGAGACGACGCGATGATCCTGGTGACGGTCCTCGCGCCAAGGAGCGAAGATGAGATCGGGCGCGTCGCCCTTCTTGAGCGTCTCGAAGTAGTCCTTGATCTCGGCCCCGATCCAGGGGAAGTAGCCGTTCCTGAAGGACTCGACGTGCAGCGTGTGTCGCGCGGCGCCCGCGAGGAACGCCGCCGCGCCCGCGCGCGCCTCCGCGGCGCGAACGGGATCGGAGCTGAGGACCGCCCAGCGGAACTCGGTGTCGGGACGCTCGGCGGCGAGCTTGAGCATGGTCCCGCCGCAGCCGATCTCGATGTCGTCGCAGTGAGCGCCGATACAGAGGACGCGGAGGGGGGATCCGGAGCGCGCGCCGAGCGCGAAGGGGAGCATCAGCGGATCACCGCCGCGGCCCCTTCTCGTCCGCGTGCCAGACCTCCCACGGGGCGCGTCCTCGCGCGTAGAGCTCCTCGAGCCGCTGGCGGTCCTTGAAGGTGTCCATCGACAGCCAGAACCCGTCGTAGGGATAGGCGATGAGCTGCCCCTGGTTCAGGAGGCGCTGAAACGGCTCGTGTACGAGCTCCTCGCCGTCGCGCATGTACTGGAAGATCTCCGAGCGGAACGCGAAGAACCCGGCGTTGATCCGAAGATCGAGGGCCGAGACGTCCTGGATCGCCGCGACGCGGCCGTCCGGCTCGAGCGAGACGAAGTGGTAGGTCAGGTTCGGCTTGACGCAGAGGAAGCTGGCGATCCTGCCGTGCCGCTCGAAGTGCGCGAGCTGCTCCGGGAGGGGGTTGTTGGTGAGCCCGTCGCTGTAGTTCGCGAGGAACGCGCGCTCCCCCTCGAGGTAGGGCTCCACGGCCTTGAGCCTCTGGCCGAGGTTGGAGTCGACCCCGGTGTCTACCAGCGTGATGCGCCAGTCCTCGATGTCCGACTTGAGAAGCTCGACGTTCCTGCCTCCCTGCGTGAGGACGAAGTCGTTCGAGACGGTCTCATCGTAGTTGCGGAAGTAGCTCTTGATGGTGTTGCTGCGATACCCCAGGCACAGGATGAAGTCCTTGTGTCCGTAGTGCGCGTAGTACTTCATGACGTGCCAGACGATCGGACGGGGGCCGATCGTCACCATCGGCTTGGGGAGACTCTCGGCGTGCTCGCGCAGGCGCAGCCCCAGACCGCCGCAGAAGAGGACGACCTTCATGAACGGCCCCCCGCGACCGGGGCCGACCAGCGGAGCGACTCGTTGATCCGCCCTTCCTTCATGAGCTTCTGGATCTGCTTGATACGCAGGTACTTCGCGCCGGCCAGGTCCTCGATCGTGAGGCCGTCGCTCTTGTAGTGCGCGTAGAGCTCTTCCATGCCGCGCGCGACCGTCCACTGCGGACGGAAGCGGGGGAGGGCCGCGGCGATCTTCCCGCAGTCCACCTTGTAGCACCTCGGGTCGGGCCCGCCGCCTTCGGCGTAGCGGACGCGGCTCCCCGGGACGAGCGCCTTGACCATGTCCGCGAGCTGGCGGACCTGGTAGTTCTCCTCGCTGCGGCCCACGTTGAAGGCCTCGTTGTGGACCTTCTCGCGCGGCGCTTCGAGCACCGCGAGGAACGCGAGGCTGATGTCCAGGATGTGCACCAGGGGACGCCACGGCGTGCCGTCGCTCTGGATGAGGACGTCTCCGGTCGTATGGGCGTAGCCGACGAGGTTGTTCACGACGATGTCGGCGCGCAGGCGCGGCGAGAAGCCGTAGGCGGTCGCATTGCGCAGGTAGGTCGGACTGAAGGAATCGTCGGCGAGCTTCGCGACGTCGCGCTCCACGAGGACCTTCGACTCCCCGTAGGCGGTGATGGGATGGAAGGCCGCGTCCTCTTTCAGCATCGCGTCGCCCTGGGCGCCGTAGAGGCTGCACGAGGAAGCGAACAGATAGCGCGGAACGCCGGCCTCCTTCGCGGCCTCGGCCAGGGTCACGCCCGCCCTGTGATTGATGTCGTAGGTGTTGGCGGCGTCGAGGTTCCCCAGGGGATCGTTCGAAAGGGCGGCCAGGTGGATGACCGCATCGAACCCCAACAGGTGAGACGCACGCGCATCGCGGATGTCCATGCGCAGCGCGGGCCACGTCCTCCCGTCGGGGCCCATCGTGCAGGTTTCGTAGAGGAAGGTGTCCATCCCCACCACCTCGTGCCCCGCGTCCGCGAGGAACGGCATCATCACGGACCCGATGTAGCCGTTGTGCCCCGTCACCAGAACCTTCATTCACGCCCTCCGCGCGCGCGTCGCATCGTCGCCGGACGCTTCGCTGTTGTCGCCGATGCCCTCACCGCCGCCGCCGCCGGAAGACGGTCCCCGGTCGAACCGCTCGCCGGCGGCGAGGCGGATCTCCCGCCAGAGCTTTCCGCGGCGCCAGTACATCGCGCGCAGCAGCGAGACGGACACCGACAGCTTGGCCCGGGGGCCCAGATCGGACTTCATCAGCGTCCGGAAATGATCAAGGTTGCGGCTCCACTGCGGCATGGGAGCCGATACCCCCGGTCCTCTCCAGTACTCGGCGATGACCCGCGGTTCTTTCTGATGCTGGCTCGAGGAGCCCGGGTGGATCCGCCGTTGATAGAGAGGCTCGGTCACTTCGAAGAACTTTCCCATGAGCGCGAGCTCCCCGAGAACACAATAGTCTCCGCCCGGATAGCTCGGCAACAGCCCCGTCTTCGCAAGCGCCGCCGAGCGGATGATTCCCAAGATCGAGTTCACCCAGTGGGCGGAGGTCACGACGTAGCGCAGCCGCTCCTGCGGCTGGTCGCTCATCAGATTCCAGCCGGGGTCCTCGATGTCGAGGGTCCTGCCCCCGGCGTCGACGAACCGCGTCCGGGGATAGACGAGGACGACCTCCGGATCGCGATCGAGGACCGCGATGCACCGCTCGAGATAGCCGGGCAGGCAGAGGTCGTCCGCGGAGGCCCATTTGAAGTACTCCGCGGACCCGAGCGAGAAGAGGAAGTTGTGGTTCTTCGCGAGCCCGAGGTTCGTCTCGTTCCTGTGATAGCGCACGCGCGCATCGAGGCGGGTGAACTCGCGGCAGATCGCCTCGGTGCCGTCCGTCGAGGCGTTGTCCGAGATGATCAGCTCGAACGCGCCGAAGGACTGCGAGAGGATCGACTCGAGCGTCTGGCGGAGGAACGCCTCCCCGTTGTAGACGGGAACGCCGATGGTGAGCCGCGGTCTAGGTTTCTCCGGCGGCATCCTTGCCTGTCTCCTGCCCGCAGCTCCCGTCGGGACCCACAGGCACGGGATCGTGGGGCGTGGCGGGCGCGGCGGCGTCGCCGGCCGTCGTCGCGTCCGTGCCCCGCGCCGGTTCGCGGACCGCGGCGCGCTCGAGCCAGATCTCCCGCCAGTACGGATAGATCGCGCGCGGGCAGAGGCCGTGGTAGACGGCCGTGCACACGACCTCGTCGAGGATGATGCAGTCGTTGGGCGGGGACACCATCCTGCCGGTCGGCTCGTCGATGAGGCGCGTGACGCGGCTGTGGACTTCGTACGTGCCTCCGCAGTAGCGGACCATCTCCGTGTCGAAGCTGAGCCCGCGGTTGCGCGCGCGCGAGTCGAGCGTCGCGAGGATCTCCTCGTGGGGCTTCACGCGGACCGTCTCGCCGGGGAGCAGGTCCAGAGTAGACCGCGGCGTCTTCTTCAGCGATCCCTCGATGCGCGGATATCGGAAGCTCCCGCGCACGGTCTCGATCAGCTTGTAGGTCTTGGGAATCCGCTGGATCTGGTTCAGGGTGCGGATGACGAGCCAGCGCAGGACCGCCCCGAGCGGGACGTTGCCGCTACCGACGTCGCGCACGTATTGGCGCGGGTCCCACCACGACAGGGGGGAGGTGGCGCGGAACATCTCCGTGGCCTGGCACGACCAGCGGACTTCTTCCGGCGCGGCGGGATCGGAGGGCGCGAGGGCGGCATCGACCAGGACCGGCGGGGCAGGCGCGGTAGGGGGTGCCGCCGAGGACGGTCCGGAGGGCGCAGGCACGGGCTCGTCCTGCGTCACGCGCCGCAGCCAGGCTTCCTTCCAGAAGATCAGACACATCGCCTGGCATCCGCCGTGAGCAGCGCCGTCGCAGCGGAGCTCATCGAGGTGGACGGTGTCCTCCATGCGGCGCAGCCCCGACTTCTCGACCCGGTCGCATGTCTTGTGCGCGCTCTTCAGCACGCGAAAGCGCTTGCCGCAGCTCGCGATCATCTCCGGCATGAAGGGAAGCGCGTCGAGTCGTCCTTTCTCGTCGAGCGTCTCGAGGATCTCCGCGAGCGGCCGGACCTCGACCCAATCTCCGGCCCGCAGGCCCAGGCGCTGGTGCGGCTGCGTCTTTCCCCTCGAGGTCATGAAGGCCTCGCCCCGTCCGGCCGGGGGATCGCGGGGAGCGCCCGGGTCATTGCGCCCCCCCGTCCGGCGTGAGGAGCCCATGCTCCCGCAGGACCGCCGCCGCGCGGCGGATCCGATCGAACGGCAGCCCGGAGCGCTCCGCGATGTCGAGGAGGCCGTGCGCGCCGTCGGCGAGGTTGAGCGTCCAGAGCAGCGCCACCTCGAGATCGTCCTGGAAAGTGCGTCCGCCGATCGCCGAGTAGAGCCCGCGCTTGCCGAGCTGCGGCTCGCAGAAGGGGTTCGTGCTCCTGTAGACCGCGTCGTTTTCCAGGACGGAGACGATGTCGCGCAGGATCCCGAGCGAGTCCGCGAGCGATTCGGGGCGGACGAACGCGAGATCGTCGGCGGAAGTGTGGTACTCGGGATAGGCGCCGTTCGGCGTGCGTGTCAGGGAGCCGACGGGGAGATCGAAGCCCGGCGATCCGTACTGTCGCTCGTCGTAGCCCAGGGGAGAGAACTCGCGCACGCCGTGATCGCCGCGGTGCTTCAGCACGTGCAGCGCCGCGCGGTCGATCGCCGCGCCGCCGCGACGGCTCTTCTTGTAGTGCGGCCGGCCGGCGTCCCCCAGGCACGCGAGCACGAGCCCGTGCCGGATCCTCCTGGTCTCGTCCCCGTGCGCGGCCAGCCACGCGATCGCGCCGATCGTTCCGGGCGCGAAGACGAACCGGTAGGAGTAGCGGCGCGGCGCGTCCAGAAGCATTTCCGCGAGAAAGGTCGCGACGGCGATGCCCGCGAGGTTGTCGTTGGCGAGCGAGGGATGGCAGGCGTGCGCGGAGATGAGGACCTCGTCGTCGGTTTCCCCGCGCAGGAGCAGCTCGCCGTAGCTGAGCGAGCCCGCCTCGAGCGTCGATTCGATGACGGCCTCGTAGGTCCCCTCCTCCAGGGCGAGAAGGCGCTCGTGGCTGAGACAGAACCCCCAGTCCTCCTTGTAGTAGGAGGTCCGGTAGGGGATCCAGCCGGGCTTGTCCGGCAGCGAGTGGAGGCGCGGGCGCAGCTCGGCCAGCGTCATCCGCGCGCTCACGGGCGCGGAATAGTTCACGACCGCGAGGTTCGACGCGCGGAAGTCGATGACCCGCTCGCCCTTCGCGTTCTTCACGTACGCGTCCTCGATGTTCCACTCGCGCGGGACCGTCCAGTCGAAGACAGGCGTTCCCGTGGGCACCTCGCGGACCTCGAGCGGGATCCGCGCGGCGATGAGCGCCAGCGTCCGGCGCAGGCCGTCCCCGGTGATGCTCCGGCAGAGCGGATAGAGCTCCGCGACAAAGGCGTGCATCCGCGCGCCCGCGTCGGCGGGGATCGGCGTGTCGGCCAGGTCGCGGAAGGGAGCGGTCACGAGCGGGTCTTCTTCTCCGGCGCGTAGTCGGGGTAGCTGCGGTCGCGCTCGATCATGATGCGAGCCGCCGCCGGCGGCCAGGGGATCCCGAACGCCGGGTCGTCCCAGCGCACGCCGCGCGCGGCGGACGCCTCGTGGAACGCGGACATCTGGTAGAAGATCTCGGTGCCGTCCTCGAGCGTCTGGAAGCCGTGCGCGCATCCCGCGGGGATGTAGATCGCGTTGCGGTCCGCCGCGCTCAGGACGACGGCGGCGTGGCGCAGGTAGGTCGGAGAGTCGGGCCGCAGGTCGATGGCGACGTCGTAGGCGGACCCCGAGGTGGCGCGTACGAGCTTCGCTTCGGCGTGCGGCGCGGCCTGGTAGTGCATCCCGCGCAGCGTTCCGGCCTTGTGGTTGTAGGAGAGGCTGCACTGCACCAGGCGCGGGTCGAGCCCGTGCGCCTCGAACTCGCGCGCGCACCACGTCCGCGCGAAGAACCCGCGCACGTCCTCGAAGCGCTCGGGCTCGATGAGGAAGGCGCCGGGCACCGCCGTCTCCTTGAAGATCAATCCAGCACCTTGACCTCGGGGATCGGCACGACGAGCCGCCCGCCCCAATCGCGCACGTACGACAGCTGTTTCGCGATCTCCTTCTGGAGGTTCCACGGCACGATCATCACGTAGTCGGGCTTCGTCTCCGCGATCTTCTCGGGAGCATAGATCGGGATGTGCGTTCCGGGGAGGAATTTCCCCTGCTTGTGGGGCGAGCGGTCCACGGTGTAGTCGAGGAAGTCGGTCCGTATCCCGCAGTAGTTCAGGAGCGTGTTCCCCTTCCCGGGCGCGCCGTAGCCGGCGATCGACTTGCCCCGCCGCTTCGCGTCGATCAGGAAGTCGAGCAGTCGGTGCTTGGTGTCGACGACCTTCCGCGCGAACGCCGCGTAGTACTCGGGCCGCGCGACCCCGGCCGCGCGCTCGCGCGCTTCGAGCTCCCGGGCGCGCGCGGTGACCGGCTTGCCTGCGTCGTCGGCGTGGCGCGCGAAGATCCGCAGCGAGCCCCCGTGCGAGGGAAGCTCCTCGACGTCGAAGAGCGTGAGGGAATGGGACGCGAAGATCCGCTGCGTCGCGATCCAGGAGAAGTACGAGAAGTGCTCATGGTAGATCGTATCGAACTGGTTGCCCTCGATGAGCCGCATCAGGTGCGGGAACTCCATCGTGACGACGCCGCCGGGCGCCAGGAGCAGCTTCATCCCGCCGACGAAGTCGTTGAGGTCCGGCACCTGGGCGAGCACGTTGTTGCCGACGATGACGTCGGCGGGGCCGCCCGCCGCGAGCAGCTCGGCGGCCGTCTTCTTCCCGAAGAACCGGACCACGGTCGGGACGCCCTTCTCCACCGCGACCTTCGCGACGTTCGCCGCGGGCTCGACGCCGAGCGACGGGATCCCCTTGGCCACGAAGTACTGAAGAAGGTATCCGTCGTTGCTGGCCAGCTCGACGACGCGGCTCTTCGGCCCCAGACCGAATCGCTCCGTCATCATGTCCACGTACGCCTTCGCGTGCGCCAGCCAGCTGTCGGAGTAGGAGGAGAAGTAGGCGTAGTCCTCGAAGATGCTCTCGACGCGGACGTACTCGCCGAGCTGGACGAGCCAGCACTCGCCGCACACGAGGACGCGCAGCGGATAGAAGGGCTCCATCCGGTCGAGCTCGTCGGCGCGAAGGAAGCTCTCGCAGAGGGGAGACATCCCCAGATCGACGAACAGGATCTCGAGCGGCGCGCCGCACGACCGGCACGTTGCTGAAGACATCACGCCTCCTCCCGCGGGCACATGCGGGGGAAATATAGGTCCACCGGCGCTCCGCCCGCGCTCATGCGCGCGCCTTTCGGGCGGCCGAGAACAGGCCCATCACCGTCGCCCGGTGGAAGAGCATGATGAACCCGATGTAGACCGCCGCGCCGATCGAGGCCTGGGGGACCAGCCGCGCAATCTCGCCCCAGGAAGGGGGAAGCCACGTCCGGACCGCGAGCACCGCGACCGCCATCACGAGCGCCGAGCTGAGCGCCGGCCAGACGGCGCCGAGGTATTCCCTCCAGTGCAGATCGATCCTCCGGAACAGGACGACGTACATGGGGAGCGCGACGAGGGGATAGGCGATCAGCCAGCCGCACGCGACGCCGGCCATGCCCCAGTGGCTGCCGATGAGGAACGCGGTCGGCATGAGGACCAGCGCGTACACCCCGTTGCGCATCCCGAACTTCGTTTCGCCGATCACGGTCAGGATCTGGGGAAGGATCGTGTTGATGGTGCGGAACGAGACGTAGAACCCGAGGATCCTCAGGGGCGTGATCGCGCCGGCCCATTTCTCGCCGAGGGTGACCTTCACGAAGTCGTCCGCGACGAGACACAGGCCCGTGGCGAGAGGGAAGACCGCGATCGACAGGGCCTCCGTGAGCCGCAGGACGTAGCGGCGCAGCGCCGGCATGTCCTTCTGGACGGCCGAGAAGACCGACGGCGTGACCCGCGTCACCAGCTCGGAGACCTTCTGCACCGGCGAAGTCGAGAGGACCCACGCCACCTTGTAGATGCCCAGCGCGGCCTGCCCGAGGACCTTTCCGACGATGATGAAGTCGGCGTCCGAGTACATGTACCAGGCCACGCGCGTCACGAGCAGGTGGAAGGTGAAGGTCGTGATGTGGCGCAGCTCGGCGAAGCGCGGCCGCGCGAATCCGGGGAATCGCCGCGACGCCACGTACGCCGTGGCGAGGACGAGCGCCAGGATCTCCCCCAGAACGAGGCTCCAGTACCCGAGGCCCATGAACGCGAGCGTGGCCTGCGTGAGGGCGAGGATGCCGGCCTGTCCGGCCTCCACGAGCGCGAGCGTCTTGAAGTCGAAGCTCCTCTGGAGAAGGCCCATGGGGACGGTCTTCAAGGAGGAAATGACGAAGGAGGTGCTCATCACCATGATGACGGGCACGAGGTGGGGGGAATCGAAGAAGAGGCCCAGCGGAACGGCCATGGCGCACGAGACGGCGAACCCGCACAGTCCGAGGAGCAGCGCGAGGGTATTGATCTGCGCGAGATGCTCGCGCGACAGGTCGCGGAAGGTGACGACCGCGCTGCCCAGACCCATCTCGTTGATGAGCGCCACGAGGCCGACATAGACCTGCGCCAGGGCGACGAGACCGAAGTCGTCCGGGGTGAGGAGCCGCGCGAGGATGAGGGTGGTGGCCCACGACAGGAGCTGGATGGACCACTTGGCCATCCCGGTCCACGCGATGCCCCCGACCAGGGACCGGTCGATATGGTCCATGTCGACGGCGGCGGGGGTTTCCTCCACGACGGTTGGCGGCATCGGGATCTCCGCCTTGGCCGCCACGGAGGCGACAAAGGCCCGCTCGTAAGGTGGGGCCTGCGGTGAGGCCGGTCAATTCGCGCCTCCGGCGCGGGTCTCAGAACTCCCGGCGGGACTCCAGGGCCTTCGCGAGCGTCATATCGTCCGTGAACTCGATCTCCGAGCCCACGGGAAGTCCCTGGGCGATCCGCGTCACGCGGACGCCGAGAGGCTTCACGATCCCCGCGAGGAAGACGGCGGTCGCCTCCCCCTCGACGTTGGGGCTCATAGCCAGGATAACCTCGCGCACCCCGCCCTCGCGGAGCCTCTCCACGAGCCGTCCCACGCGCAGCTCCTCGGGGCCGATCCCGCGCAGCGGCGAGAGCGACCCGCCCAGCACGTGATAGAGACCCTGGTAGAGACCGGTCCTCTCGAGGGCGGGCAGGTTCGCGGCCTCCTCGACGACACAGATCGCGCTCCGGTCGCGCCGCGCGTCGGCGCAGATCGGGCACGTCGCCTCCTCGGAGAAGTTGCCGCACGAGACACAGTCGCGCACGCGGGTCCGCGCATCCTGGATGGCGCGCGCGAGCGCGGCCGCCTCCTCGGGAGGCCTCTTGAGGATGTGGAAGGCCAGGCGCGTCGCGCTCTTCTGCCCGACCCCCGGCAGCAGCTTGAGCGCGTCGATCAGCCGGCCGATCGGCTCCGCGAATCCCGCCACGCCGCGACCGGACTAGAAGAGGCCGGGGATCTTCAGTCCCCCGGTGAGGCCGCCGATCTGCTCCTTCAGCGCCTCGTCCACCTTCCGCGTGGCGTCGTTCACGGCGGCGACGACGAGGTCCTGCAGCATCTCGACGTCGTCGGGCGTGACAGCCTCGGGGGCGATCTTCAAGGACATGAGCGCCTTCTGTCCGTTGAGGACGGCCGTCACGACGCCGCCCCCCGACGAGCCCTCGACCCGCATCGCGTCCATGTCGCGCGTGAGCTTCTCCTGCATCTCCTGCATCTGCCGCATGAGCTGTTTCGGGTTCACGGGACCTCCTTGATCTCGACGATGCGCCCGCCGAAGCGGCTCACGAGGCTCTTCACGACCGGATCCTCGAGCGCCTGCGCATGAAGCCTCTGGTAGCGCGCGCCGGTGACCCCCGGCGGAGCCGTGGGAGCGGCGGGAACGGCGGGAACGGGCGGATTTTCGGGCGCGTCTGCCGGCGCGTCCGCGTCCGCGGGGCGCGCGGAGGCGGGCGCGGCCCGCTCGCCCGGGGACGGCGATGGCGCCGGCGCCGCCTCGCGGCGGCCCGGCAGGGGCTCCGTGCGCTCCGCGGGGCGGGAGAGCGCCGGGGGGGCGGATTCGTCCAGCGGCAGCCCGGGTTCCGACTCCGGCTCCGCCTCGTAGCCCGGCCCGCCTTCCGCGACACGCGCTCCCACGACGGCGGTTTCGGATCCCGCCGCGCGCGGAGGCGCCTCCGACGGGATGGTTCCCCTCGCGGGAGCCGCGCCTGCCGGCGCCGTCCCACGCCGGATCTCGGCGGATCCGCCGGGACCCAGGATCGCGGCGGCGATCTCCTTGAGGATCGCGACGTTCGCAGACTGCTCGGCGCTCTTGCGCAGGAACGACTGTGAATCGTCGAAGAGGACGACGAGCCTGCCCTTGTCGAGGAAAACCGCCGCGGCGTGCTCGACCAGCATCGCGAGCGCTTCCTTCCGCTCGCGGATCCTCGCAAGGAAGGTGCGCACCTCGGGAGTGTCCGAGAGACCGGACGAGGGTCCCGCGTCCGCGAGCTCTAAGACCGACTCCGCTTCGCCGGTCTCGGATGGGGGCCCGCCCGGCTCCTCGCGACCGGCGGGATCGTCGAACGGGTCCGCCTCGGGCGGCCTGTCCGCGCCGGAGGGAGCGGCCGGTCCGCCGGAGGCGTCCATCGCCTCGCTTCGCGTCCGCCGCGTGGGCGCGGCGGGAGGCGCGGGGCGCGCCGATGAGGCGGGAGGCGAGGAGCGAGGAGGCGTGGCCGCGGCGGTGGAGCGGGGTGTGGGGCCGCTGCGCGGCGGCTCGCCCGCCTCGAGCCGGGCGATGAGCTCCTCGATCGGCGCGAGCTCGGTGATCGCGGCCAGGCGGATCGCCGCCGCCTCGAGCAAATACCGCGGCTGATCGGAGTATTTGAGGGGACCTTCGAGCGCGGCGAGGACCGCAAAGGCGCGCAGCAGGCTGTCCGTCGAAAACCGCGCCGCGAGCGCGGCGAGCCGCTGCTCGTCTTCCTGCGCGAGTCCGAGGATCTCCGAGGGTCCGGGCACGGACCTGAGGACGAGCAGCCGCCGGACCCCCTCGACGAGCCCCGCGTGAAAGATCCGAAGGTCGTGCCCTTCGCCGAGCGCCGCCGCGATCATCCGCACGAGTGCGCCGGCATCCTTCTCCGCGACGGCGGCGAGGAACCCCTCGACGGTCTCCTCGGGAACGAGCCCGAGCAGGGTGCGCACTTCGGGCTCGCCGAGCTCGGACCCGCAGAAGGCGATCGCCTGGTCGAGAAGCGACTCGGCGTCGCGCACCGACCCGTCCCCCGCCCGCGCGAGCATCTCGAGCGCGGCGCGCGGCGCCTTGACCTTTTCGGCCTTGGCGATCATCGCGAGCTGATCCGCGATCTCACGGACTCCGACCTTGCGGAAGTCGAACTGTTGGGTCCGCGAGAGGACCGTGGGCAGGACCTTGTGGAGCTCCGTCGTCGCCATCAGGAAGACCACGCGCGCCGGCGGCTCTTCGAGCGTCTTGAGGAGCGCGTTGAACGCGGGCTTCGAGAGCATGTGGAACTCGTCGATGATGAAGACCTTGTAACGGTCGCGCGCGGGGGCGTAGCGCGTCGTGTCGATCAGGTCGCGCACATCGTCGACGCCCGTGCGCGACGCGGCGTCCATCTCGATCACGTCGAGATCGCGTCCCGCCGCGATCTCCAGGCACGGATCGCACTTCAGGCACGGCGTCGGGGTCGGGCCCTTCTCGCAGTTGAGGGCCTTGGCGAAGATGCGGGCGATCGTCGTCTTTCCCACGCCGCGCACGCCGGAGAAGACGTACGCGTGATGGATGCGCTTCTCACGCAGCGCGTTGCCGAGCGTCTTGACGATCGGCTCCTGGCCGACGACCTCCTCGAAGGTGCGGGGCCGGTACTTGCGTGCGAGCGCTTCGTAGGCCAACAGATCCTCCCGGGGAGGCGCGATCGTGCCCCGCGCGCCTGGCGGTACGGAAGGGGCGAGACGGCCGCGCCGCCTCGCCCCCCTTCATCAAGAGGGGCTCAAGTGATCCCGTATCACATGCGGCGACCTGGGTACCGTTGCTCCCTTCCGGGCCTGGCGGGGTTTGCAGGACCGCATTGCACGGGGCTCAAGCCCCGCAAACTGAGTCATCGTTGTGCATGCTTGTTGAAGCGGGCGCGGTCTACCGGCTGCGCTATGCGATGGATCATGCTTCCTTCCTGCTGGCGGAGAGAGGGGGATTCGAACCCCCGTTAGAGTTTCCCCTAAACACGCTTTCCAAGCGTGCACCTTCAGCCACTCGGTCATCTCTCCGGCGACGCATCCTTGGAAAAACCGCTGCTCTACTGTCCTCGTGGAGCTTTATTGGCGGAGAGGGTGGGATTCGAACCCACGTGCCGGTTTGACCCGACAAGACGCTTTCGAGGCGCCCCCGTTACGACCACTTCGGTACCTCTCCGCGCGTCGTTCCTCGATAGATTACCCCAGCCGGAGCCATTCCCGAAAGGCTGGGCGCCGGTTTCCCGCGGCTAGCGGCGCGCGGCGAAGAAGTCCTTCAGCAGGCCCGCGCAGGCCTCCTCGCGCACTCCGGACGTGATCCGGATCCGATGGTTGAGCACTCCGGACTCCTCCTGTAGGAGCAGGGTCCTCTCCGCGGCGCCTTGCCGCGGGTCGGGCGCGCCGTAGACCACCTCTTCGATGCGGGCGGCGAGCGCGGCGCCGAAGCACATCAGGCAGGGCTCGAGCGTGACCGCGAGGACGGCTCCGGTCAGCCGGTAGTTCCCGATCGCGGACGCCGCCCGGCGGATCGCCACGATCTCGGCGTGGGCGGTGGGATCCCCCGACGCGATGGGCCTGTTCGACCCGCGCCCGAGGATCCGCCCCTCCAGCCAGACGACGGCGCCGACGGGGACCTCGCCGCCGCGCCCGGCGTCGCGCGCCTCCTCGAGCGCTTCGCCGATGAGCGCGAGGTCGCGCGGGTCCTCGGCGCTTCCACGCGCGGAGCGCGCGGCGGTCTTATCGCTCGCGGCATGCGGCGATGCGAATCGGGCGGTCTCGGACGGTTTCATGGGGGAAAATGGTACGCCCGGAGAGATTCGAACTCCCGACCTTCTGGTTCGTAGCCAGACGCTCTATCCAGCTGAGCTACGGGCGCACTCGGAAGCCCGGAATCCTACCATAAGCGAGCCCGGCCCGGAGCCGCCCGCGCAGCACGCGCGTCCTCCTCCAGAACAGGCAAACGTGTCGGAAACGGTTTGACGGTGCGCCGTATCAGCCCTATATTCTTCGCCGCCGGACTCGCCTGTCGAATCGCATAGCCATTATCGGACTCGAGGCTATGGGGGAAAGGGCGGGATCGTCCGAAATCCCCGATTCCCACATGAAGAAATCCATACTCATCGTCGAGGACTCCCGCACCATCCGGGAGATCATGCGCGAGGAGCTCGAGTCAGGGGGACACGATGTGGTCGGGGCGGCGAGCGCCGAGGAAGCCCTCACCCGGATGGGCGACAGGCGCTTCGACATCGTCCTGACCGATCTGGTGATGCCGGGGATGGACGGGCTGCAGCTCATGGAGGCGGTCCGCAAGGAGGCGCGCGACCTCCCGGTCGTCGTCGTCACCGCCCACGAGACGTCCGCCGACGCCGCCATCGCCGCCATCCGCCGGGGCGCGACGGACTACCTCATCAAGCCCCTCAAGCAGGGCGAGGCGCTCTTCTGCGTCGACCGGATCCTGCGCCAGCAGGAGCTCGAAGAGAAGGTCGAGTACCTGTCGCGCGCCGCTCAGGAGCGCTACTCGTTCTCCAACCTGGTCGGACGCAATCCCATCATGCAGTCCATCTACGACACGATCGAGATCGTCGCGGAGACCGACTCCACCGTCCTGGTCACCGGAGAGACGGGGACCGGCAAGGAGCTCGTCGCGCGCGCGCTGCACTGGGCGAGCCCGCGCAGGGACCGTCGCTTCATCACGATCAACTGCAGCGCGCTCCCCGCCGATCTCCTGGAGAGCGAGCTGTTCGGCCACGAAAAGGGCGCGTTCACGGGCGCGATCCGCATGAAGGTGGGCAAGTTCGAGTACGGCGACGGCGGGACCGTCTTCCTCGACGAGATCGGGGAGATACCGCCTCTCCTCCAGGTCAAGATCCTGCGCGTCCTGCAGGAGCGCGAGTTCGAAAGGGTCGGCGGGAACCAGCCGATCAAGGTCGACGTCCGGATCATCGCGGCGACCAACAAGGACCTTCCCCAGGCGATCGCGCGCGGCGAGTTCCGCGAGGACCTCTACTACCGGCTCAACGTGG
>Ga0070671_100000982_pt1 | contig 20928 bp, 17 predicted proteins | sample KBSS73metaG_FD_65341 | JGI IMG/M metagenome (GOLD analysis project Ga0070671, IMG submission 65341) | Switchgrass rhizosphere microbial communities from Kellogg Biological Station, Michigan, USA - KBS S7-3 metaG | ecosystem: Host-associated > Plants > Roots > Rhizosphere > Soil ...
AGCCCAGGCTGTCACCCAGTCCAATGAATTTGCGACCTGGCTCGGGTGCAGTTTCGCTAGAGATGCCGCCGGGTGCTACCTCGATGAATCTCAAGGGTAGCCTTGAGGCGAATAAAGAGGCGCAGTTTGTAGTAGGTGCGGAGCAAGGGGCCGTGTTCATGGCACACGCTCTGACGCCAGAGCATGATCTGGATATCGCCGTATACCGCGCCGATACGGGTGGGCGGATCACGGATGAACAGCCATCGAATCCGGCGTTCTTTATGGCTCGGCTCCCGGCCACGCTGGGCTATCTGGTGCTGTTGAGGAGCACCGGAGATGCGACGCCGTACACGTTGGAGATTGAGGTTCCGTTCCGGCAGTTCTTCGATCAGACAAGGTCGGTTGAGGTCACAAACTCGGCCGCTGCGAATGCTGTAATTGAGTATCTCGCGCCGCCAAGCAAAGCGATTTCGGCCGAGCTGACAAATGCGATGCCGGGCGCCTATCTAACGGTTCGTGCATTGGACGGAAAGCAGCTCCTTAGGGCTGAGGAAAACAAGCACACGTTTAGCGGCGGCCCGGATAGAGAGGGCGAGGGCGTTGTCATCAGCGTGAACCAAGGGGCTACCGAAGGCAGCTTCACGTTGAAAGTTGCGGAGAAGTGAGATCGGCGGGATTGTTTGAGGTAAGTGCGATGCGTGCTTTGGTTTGTGTGATGACGATCATGCTCGTGGCGGCTACGGTACTGGGGCAGGACTATCGGTCGCTGGAGGGGACGACGGTGACCGCAAAGATAGACATGCCGGCGTCGCGAGAGGGCATGGATATTCACCCCGGAATGGAATCTGCGCTCGATCTACATAAGGCTGCGGAGCGAATCAAACAATACGGAGTCGCGGTACATGCGGGGCAGTCGGCTCTGATCACGAGCGTGGTCGTGAAACCGCATGACGTTGAGGTGCTTCTGGGTGGCGGAGGCTACGGCACGTTCACAGATTCGATGATGCTCGCCGACGAGACGCCTCCGATTCCCTACCGGGCTGAAACCCGGCGCGAGAAAGATCTTATGGAGCAGCTGAAGTACACAAACGACTATTGGGAGCGCGAACGCATCCGGCGAGAGCTGGATGAGATGGAACGGCAGCACCATCGCACCGACCAGAAAGTGCAGACCAGCGAGCAACAGGTAGAGCAGCAGAAGCGGTCGGCCGCAGGCAGCCGATTCAACATACGTTACGACGGCGCGATGCCCGAAGACGCCGCGACCAGGAGCCGAATCGTTGCGGCTTTGAGCAATTACGTCGAGTTTGAACGGACGCCGGGCGAACAACAGGGCGGGTTAGGAAGGTGGTCATTGACAGACATGGCACGGCGCGGCAGACCTGAAGACAGCCCGATGCCCGCACTGCGCAAGGGGCTAACGGTACAGCAAGTAGCGCAGATTCTTGGACCGGCCTCGAGGGTGGAAGACAGAAGCGACGGTGCCCTGGAGATCGATTTTCGTGAGTACAACCGTGACGGACAGCGCGTGACCGCGGAGTTTGTGGGTGGCGTAGTGGTGAATTACACGGTCACACCGCAATAACAGTGCGGCGGCGAAATATGGCGCAAGCAATTTCTCGGAAAGAGGTCGGCACAATAGACTTGTATTCAAACTCGAAAACGCCAAAAAAAGGAACCTGCGCACTGCGCTGTCAATGAAAGCTTCCACGATTGAGTTTCGTTTTCGTTACCTGATCCACGCAGTAGTGTATTGCCTCGGCTTTACAACGCCGTGGAATGGGTGGCTACACCTAGATACGGTGCGCACCTGGCAGTGGCTGGCATCGTGGCCGGCACGAGCAGGTTGGATGAGCTTCAGCGCCTCAACCAATGCCGTGCTGCTCATGGGAATCTTGTTTGCACTGGCCGGTGCGGCGCTGCGCACTTGGGGAGCGGCTTATCTGGGCTCGGGTGTTGTGCAGGACTCGTCGATGCATGGCGACCGTATCGTAGCGGCCGGGCCCTATCGCTACATGCGAAACCCGCTTTACCTGGGAACGTTCCTTCACACCATTGCACTCGCGCTGCTGATGATGCCGAGTGGGGCCTTGTTCACAATCATCGTCATCGGATCGCTTCAGTTGCGACTCATGTTCGCGGAGGAATTCTTTCTAGCGGCAAAGCTGGGTGAGCCATACCGCGCATACTGTGCGGCCGTTCCCAGAATCGTTCCTTCGCTTCGGGCGCGAGTTGCTCGGTCGGCTGTGCAGCCTGCGTGGGGAGTGGCGCTTTTAGGCGAGATCTATATGTGGGGCGTTGTGGCGTCGTTTGTGGCGTTCGGATGGAAGTACAACGCCTTCTTGATTATCCAGGGAGTCGTAGTTTCGCTCGGAGTATCCCTCGTAGCGCGCGCTTTTGTGCCGAAGCCGAACACCGCCTAGACGCCGGTATATCCGGTGTTTCGATGAGGTTCTCCGCGTCTGACGTGACCACAGTGAAGGACCATCCTACATGCGGAGAGCCCGCGTGGCTTCGTCTTAGCGACGAAGGTGCGGGCTCTTCCATTCTGCTCTCTCGCCGCAGCGCTGCGCACGGAGGCGCTCTGCGTATGGGGAGGGCTTTACCTTGCGCTACCGAAGTTACTTCTTCGGCGGAGCGATGGTGTCCTTGGCGACCTTGGCGACGCGGAACTTCACGACGGTCTTGGCCTTGATCTTGATGGTCTCGCCGGTCTGGGGGTTGCGGCCCAGGCGTGCCTTGCGCTCAGCCTTTACAAGCTTGCCGATGCCGGGGATGGTGAATTCGCCGTTCTTCTTGGTCTCCTTGACGGCCGTCTCGGCCAGCAGGTCGAGGAAGCCCGCTGTCTGCTTGTTGGTCAGCTCGAGCTTCTCCGCCAGTTGGCGAACCAGTGCTGTCTTGGTCAATCCCTTTGCCATGTGTTGCTCCTTCTTGCGTTCTTATTTTGTGAAAGCAGGTTTAATGCCTCGCCCATTCTGGACATCATCGGCTTCGCTGTGATACAAACTCGCGAATCGTCAATGTTCATGCGGGTGCGGAGAAACCGTACCGCAATTCACCTTCATCCTTTCCGAACGCTTTGTCAACCGGATTTGTTCGGTTTCCACAGGTTTTTTACGGTTTTTTCCTGTTTTTGTGGTTCGACAGAGTAAAAATGGCCGATTTTCGGCGAAACTAAGCAAAATTTGCTGATTAGAAGAGCGGTTTGCGCTGCTTCTTTGCGGCCAGTGGAGCGTTGAGAAACGCGACCAGCGACGCCGAAACCTCGAAGCGTTTGAGTATCTCGCGAAGCAGCGTAGGCTTCGTTGCAATATCGGCGGGGAGCTTCGCGATAAGTCCCCACTGGCGATTGAGCAGCAGATCGATCGCTGGCGAATCGGGCACGAATCCTTTGGGTGGGCGCGTGAGCTTATGTCCGTCTGTCTCGCCCATCAGCGAGCGGATTTTTTTCTGTGTGAGGATGCGCCGCATCTCTTCGTGGTGTTGCTCGATGTGCCGGCGGATAGCGAGGAGTTGTTCGCGCTCAGGCATGAAGACGCCGGCGGCTATGGTGATCTGTTCTGCACCGAGATCGAAGTAGAAGCCTCCGCCAGATGTCTTCTCGAGGCCCTCGCGTGCCCACCATATGCTCTGGTGGATCTTGTAGGGTCGCTTGTCGGAGGAGAATCGGATGTCGCGGTAGATGCGCATCATGGCCTTCTGCGGAGGCCGCACATTCTCAGGCGCGAAGCGAAGCATGGCTTCGTTGATGGCGATTGCGAGCGCGATGGTAGGGGCTTTGATCTCGCGCTCGTAGACGTCCTTGCGTGCGTTGAACCACTCGCGATCGTTGTGGCGCTTGAGGCCGCGGAAGAACTTCAGCGCTTGTACGCTGTAGTGGGGAGTCGATGCTGCCATGTTGATTATCCTAAACGGCGGTGCTGACAGCAGATGTCAGCAGGGCTTTGCGGATCGAGAGATTTTGAGGCGCGCTGTGAACGCGAGCGCGCCTATCTATACCTAGCTTCGCGACCTATCTTCGCGATGAAGTTTGGCGTATACACGCTCCATGGAAGATATTCAGAATGTTTTAGAACTTGTCCGCGACCGGCTGGCTGGATTTCTTCGCCAGACCCTTGATACCACTGAAACTCTGGCAGTCCTCTCGAATCTCAGAGATGGTGACGGGACAGTCCCCTCTATTGCGGAAAATAAAGTCGTGCTTTCGCTGGTCAACATCGAACAGAGTACGAGCCAGTCCGTTCCAGTGCGCGGCGGGCCACCCACCGGCCCGGGTGTACGATTTCCGCCTCTCGTTTTGACGAACCTTTACGTGCTTATACTGGCCAACTTTATGGGCGAGAATTATCCGACTGGGCTCGGGCTGATATCGAGGGTCATCGGTTTCATGCAGGACAATCCGGTCCTGAACCACTCCAGCCTGCCCGGCCTCGACGCGGCGATCGACAGCTTATCGTTCGAGTTCGTCAATCTTGACGCTTCTCAGTGGAGTCTCTATTTGAAAATGGCCGGTGCGACCTATTTACCCGCGGCGATGTACCGGGTGCGCATCGCTCCCCACCGGTAAAGTCAGGCCAATGCGATCTCGAGTGCAGTGACACTGGCGGGCGGGAAGGTGTGGATGAGCCTGCCGCCACCAGGCTGCATGGTTGAAGCAGTGCGAGGTTCGACGGCCTTGGGGTTTGCGAAGTCGTTATGCACGTGGACGTCTTTCTCTGCGAGGACGGTTCCCTTCGCGGAGGAGACGGAGGCTCCGCGGACGGAGATCTCAGTGGTCATCGCATCAGTGAGGTGCGGGTTGACGACGGTGAGGTTGAGGGTCTTGCCGTTGTTCGAAAGCGAGGCGGAGCCGCTGAGGCCGGCGAGCGTCCTGACCGGAGGAAGCTGGCCGATGTAGCTGTTGCCGCCGACCTGGCTGGGCGTGTCGCCAAGCGGGTTGTTGATGGACGGAGCCATGAAGTCCGCTCGGATGGCCTGTGCGCCCTGGTGCGGGAGATACATCCTGAAGACGTGGTAGGTGGGCGTGACGCAGAACTTGTCGCCCTGCGCGAGCATGAGCGAGTGAATGCAGTTGATGGACTGCGCGACGGCGGCGACGCCCACCTTGTCGGCATGGCGATGGAAGATGTCGAAGGTGATGCCGGTGAGCAGAGCGTCACGCATAGTGGACTGCTGCGAGAGGTTGTACTCGGGGGCGAGCTCGGTGCCTTTGCCGTACCACGCGCCCCACTCGTCAACGACGAGTTTGACGCCGAAGCCGGCGGAGCGGCCGTTGGCGCGTTCATTTGGGACAGCGCCCGTAGCAGCGTTCCATGCATCGACGATGACTTTATCCATGAGGCTCCCACGGGTGAGCAGATCGTAGAACTCGGCGTCATCGAACTTGAGTGCATCTCCGGCGGCGAAGGCCTTCGGGCTGCCGGAGGTGTAGTAGTGGATGGAGAGTCCCCAGAGATGGCGGCGCTCGGGGTTTGCGAAGAGCGCTTTGAAGAGGCGGCTGGTCCAGTCGATGTCGTCGCCATTCGGACCGACGGCGACGAAGCGCGGCGGAGTCTTGCTGTAACTCGGGGTCCACGCAGTATAGCGGCGGAACTCGGCGGCGTACTCCTCGGGAGTCATGGTTCCACCGCAGCCCCAGCTCTCGTTGCCAACTCCCCACAGGTCGACGTTGAAGGGCTCGCGGTCACCGTTAGCTGCACGCATCGCAGCCAGTGCGTTGGGGGCAGCTGGTGCGGCGGAGTTGGAGGCGATGTCGCCAGCGGGCGCGTTGCAGTACTCAATCTGCTGATAAAAGTCGCGCGCCGGCTGGGTACGCAGATTGGCGGCAAGGTAAGGCTTGCATCCGATAGCGCGACAGGTCTGCATGAACTCGTGCAGGCCGTAAGCATTGTTGTCCTGCTGACCCCAGAAGGCGGTGCGGGCGGCCCGCTTGGCGCGTGGGCCGATACCATCGCGCCAATCATAAGAATCGGCGAAGCAGCCTCCGGGCCAGCGCAGTACTGGAGCCTTGACGGCCTTCATGGTGTCGATGAAGTCCTTGCGGATGCCGTTGACGTTCGCGATCTTCGAGTTTTCGCCAACCCACACACCGTCGTAGATAACCCCGCCGAGGTGTTCGATGAAGTGGGAGTAGATTTCAGGTGAGATGGTTCCGAGGGGCTCTGAGGGAAGGACCTCGATGCGCGCATCCGTGTGGGTTGTGGCCTGGGCGAGCAAAGGAGCGTTGCGCAGCGCAGTGGCGGCCGCGGCGAGCGTGGAGGACTTAAGGAAGGATCGGCGGGACGAGCGGGCTCGTGTCATTGGAAACTCTTCTCCCATTGAAGGAAACGTTATACATCACCAAGCGTAGATGGGACTATGGCGAGCGGTTTCGACAGGACATCGGCAGGCTTCAAAACCTGCATGCCATGTTGGTGGCAATCATCGACGACGGGCCAGTTCTAGGGTTTCGCGCTGACGAAAAGGCTGCGATTGGGCTGTGGGCCCATGGTGAAGGCAAGTGTGCCTCCCTTGACGATCACGTCGTGCGAGATGCGCGGCTTAGTAAGCGGCTTGCCGTTGAGCTGCACGGACTGGATGTAGATGTTCTGCGCGCTGACATTCTTCGCGACGACGGTGAACTTCGTGCCTCCTGGCAGGTTGAGTGTAGCCGAGGGGAAGAGCGGCGTGCCGATCCAGTACTCGGGAATGCCGGGCGCAACGGGATAGAAGCCGAGCGAAGAAAAGATCCACCAGGCGGCCATCTGTCCAGCGTCGTCGTTGCCGGGAACCCCGGATGGTGTGTCGTTGTAGACGTTAACAAGCGCGGCGATGCGCTCCTGCGTCTTCCACGCCGCGCCGGCTTCGTCGTAGAGATAGGGAATCTGATGGCCGGGCTCGTTGCCGGGGTCGTAGAGGTTCTTCGCAAAGAGACCGTCAAGCTTGGCGACGAAGCTCTCCGAGCCACCGAGCGCGATCATCAGACCGGGAACATCCTGGGGGACGTAGAAGGTGTATTGGTAGGCGTTGGACTCGGTGATGTAGGGCACCCACTTGTCGTAGATGAAGGGCGTGATCCATGAGCCGTCCTGGTGGCGGCCGCGTGCAAGCTTCGTCTCGGGGTCGATGACATTCTTCCAGCTGCCGCCGCGTTTGGCGAGCGCGGCTGCGTCGTCGTTGTGCCCGAGCGCGGCGGCGAGGCGCGCAATGATAGCGTCATCGAAGGCGTACTCAAGCGTGCGCGAGACCTGCTCGCCATGATGGAAGGCCTCGGCGACAGGGTCTTCCAGCGGAATATAGCCGTACTTGGTGTAGGACTGAAGCGCACGTCGGCCGAGGCCGTCCTTGTACTGCTCGAACGGTGGCGTATCGAATGCGTTCTGTCGAATCAGCTTCCAGGCACCGGGGACGTCGAAGTTGCGCAAACCCTTCATGTAACCGTCGGTGATGACGACGCCGGTGTGGTCGCCAATCATCTCGGAGGTGTAGCTGTTCCACGCCGGAAAGATGGGCAGATAGCCACCCTGCTCACCTTTGAGGACGAGCGACTGCATCATCTCCTGGTAGCGTTCCGGCTGCAACAGAGTCATCAGCGGGAACTGTGCGCGGTAGATGTCCCAGAGAGAGAAGTCGTCGTAGTAGGTACCCTTGCCGAGCTTTTCGGCCCGGCCATTGGCGAAGCGCGGGTAAGAGCCGTCCGCGTCGCTGACGATGCGAGGCAGCATCATCGCGTGATACAGGGAGGTGTACAAGGTGCGGCGTTGCGCTGGTGTACCGCCACTAATGGCGAGTGCGTTCAGCGAAGTCCTCCAGACACGTGTGGACTTCGCGCGCAGAGCGGCGAAGTCCCACGAGGGAATCTCGGTGTCAAGATTGTGGCGAGCAGCTTCGATAGAGGTGAAGGAAGTTCCGGTCTTGAAGAGAAGCACCCGCGCGGCCGGAACCGTGAAGCGAATATAGGCTCCCATGTGCTCGCAAGAGGTGCTCTTCAACTCGGGCTCGGTGGTGGTGCTCTTGTCACACCATGTGCCCGATTCGGTTGCGGCCGTGTTGAAGCGGATGACGAAGTAGCCTTTGAAGCCCGCAGGTTTTCCGTTGCCCTGGTAGATGCGATAGACGGGGTTGTAGCCGGTGATCTCTTTGTGCGCGAGATCGACCTTGATCCAGCCGTCCTTCATGCGAGCGTTGTTCTCAACGATGAGATTGGCAGTGCCCGTCTTCGAGTAGGTGACGCGCAGGATTCCGGCGCGGACACCGCCGGTCATCTCGACGGACTCGTCGTACGAGGGCAGCTTGACGGAGTAGAAAGCGGGCTGGGCTACCTCATCAGTGTGGGAGAAGGCTGCGGCGCGGGCGTCAGGCTCGGCGTGAACATCGCCCGTAGTGGGCATCAAGGTAACGGAGCCGTAGTCCTGCGTGCAGCTTCCGCTCATCCAGTGACTGGCGCGAAAACCAGTGAGCTTCATATCGGCGAAGTAGTAGGGCGCGATGCACTTCTTCTCCGTGGAGCGCGTCTCGGGGATGAAGTTGGTCATCGCGTAGGGTTCGCCGACGGCGGGCGTCGTCTGCCCTTCGTGCGCTGTGCCGATGTGCGGATCGACGAGCGAGTAGGGCATTTGTGCGAGAGACGGGACGGCGGAGAGCACAAAGAGAGCGAAGGTTCGCGTGTGAGAGTTCATCGACGGCAATGATAGTAGATGCGGCTCATAGGTGGACCGAGCATCTGGCGACTACTGGAGTTTGCGAAGAAAGGCGAGCATCGCCGCGTTGAATAGAGCGGGTCTTTGTAGCGGAGCAAAGTGACTGACTCCAGTAAGATGCACGTATTCTGCGTGTGGGATGGTGCAGGCAAGATAGTCTGCGTGCTCGCGTGTGATGAACTCATCGTGCTCGCTGTGAACGATCGTGACCGGGACCCTGACCTGCTCGAGATCAGTAGCGGTGTAGTTGGGTTGCGTGGTCATCATGACCGAAAGCGCCTGATGGAATGCTGTGAAGTCGTCCGGCGTGGCGGAAAGCTGCGCGTAGTCCATGGCGTGACGACCCAGGCAGCGTTGGAGGATCGGAGAGAGCTCGGCGATCTTCTTCGCCCCATTGGCGTCGACGTTGCAGGCAAAGAAGAAAACGCCGGAGACGTGCTCAGGAGCTTTCATGGCAATGGTGAGCGCAATCACGGCACCGTCACTCCAGCCAATGAACGCGGCCGTCTGGATGTCCAGTTGATCCATAACGGCGAGGACGTCAGCTGCCATGCGCTGGTAGGTGAACGGGAGCTCGTCGCGGGTGCTGCGGCCATGACCACGACTATCGATTAGGACGGGACGGAATCCGTTACCGATCAGCCCAGGAACTTGATAACCCCAGTTGCCGCTGTGGCCGTTGCCACCATGCAGAAGGATGACTGGCGAGCCTGTACCAAAGGTTGCATACCAGATGCGTGCGTTGTCGTGCTCGACGTAGCCCTGCTCGTTGGCGGCAGGCAAGGGCGCGGCACCCACAGCCGCGAATCGCTCAAGGTCGTCATCGCGAAATTCAGTGTCTGACATTCGTTTATAGATGCACGTGCCGGTTGGGCGTCGCTTCGTTTCGAATGCTCGAAATGACTCTTAAAACTCGATGCCGCGCTGGGCGAGGATCCCATTCTGGTAGGCGTGCTTGACCTCGCGCATCTCGGTGACGGTATCGGCAAGTTCAACAAGCGTTGGATGAGCGTTGCGGCCGGTGAGGATAACATGCACCATCTCGGGGCGCTGACGCAGAACATCAGCGACTTTCTCGGGGTCGAGCATCTTGTAGCCGATCGCGTAGTTGATCTCATCAAGCACCACGAGGTCCCAATCGCCGGATAGAATCGCGGCCGCAGCCTCGTTCCAGGCCTCTTCGACCATGCGGAGGTCTTCCGGGTCACTCTCTGCTCCGCCCACTTTAACGAAACCGCGTCCCATCTGCCGGATCACGATGGCAGGGTCTTCGGCGGTTCCAAGTGCAGCGCCAAGGGCGGCGATGGCATCGAGTTCGCCGTAGTGCCACGAGCCCTTGAGGAATTGGAGAATGAGCACACGCATACCGTTGCCTGCAGCACGAATCGCAGTGCCGAGCGCAGCGGTAGTTTTGCCTTTACCGGGTCCTGTGTTGATAACAACGAGTCCGCGACGGGAGGTTTCGGTCATGAGGACAGCATAAGGGACAACGCTTCAGTGGCCTGAGTGATATGGATGCCCGGCGAGGATGGTGAATGCGCGGTACACCTGTTCCGCCAGAACAACGCGTGCCAACTGATGCGGGAGCGTGATCCGACCAAGAGAGAGCATCATGTCGGCACGCTTTCGGGCGGCGTCGGACCAGCCGTCCGCCGGCCCAATTGCGAAGACTAGGCGCTGGGTGCCATCGTCCCGGAGTCGACCGACTCGCTCTGCCAGCTCCTCAGAGGAGAGCTGCTTTCCCCGGCTGTCCAGCAGGATGGCATAGGCTGGCGTCCGGCCGGGTTGGCGGGCCAGCCATTCCAGCAGAGCGGCCTCGGAATCAAAAAGTTTCGAGTCGCACGAGGTATAGCGGGCGATACGGTCTGCGTAGTCGGCAATTAACTGGCCTGACGGATCTGAACGCGCGAGACTCCGCCGAGCCTGGACTGATGCCAAAGCAATGTTCACCGTCGCTTACCGAATAATTCCATTTTCTGTAGCTTCGTGAAGATTAACGGAGATTCGAAATCATGGCATCGATTTTATGCGGGAAAACAGCCGTTTTAATTTTGGCCAACGAATTGCTTATATGTCTGCTGCGCACTTGGTCACAACTAGATGTGATTCCATCTCAAGTTTTGGTGGTTCGTCACCAGAGGAGATTGAGGTCTATGATTTATCGTTCTTATCGAATAGCCGCCGTCGTTCTCGCTTTACTTCTCTGCCTTTCCGGTCGTCTCAGTGCGCAGGCGACTGCGACGGTGACAGGGGTCGTGACCGATCCCTCAGGCTTGGTTCTGGTAGATGCCATTGCTACCTTGACCAACCCCGCTACCGGAACTGAGTATACGGCGAAGACGAACTCCGCAGGCTCCTTCCGCCTAACGAATCTGCCTCCCGGTCCTGGCTACACTCTGGTGATCTCCCATAGTGGCTTCAATAGCTACAAGGTCGAGAACGTTTACGTGAACGTCGCCAATGTAACGACGCGAAACGTTACCCTCACTCCTGGCGAGAACGTGGAGATTTCGGTTAGTGCCGCAGGCCAGGGCGTAACGCTCAATACTGAGGATGCGACCATCGGAAACAACGTTCAGGTGGAAAAACTGAATGAGTTACCAGTGCAGAACCGCTTGACTCCGGTCGTTTTGTTTACCCTGCAGCCTGGTGTCACCGCGACTGGCGCGACAACTGGAGCGCGCACCGACCAGAACTACGTTACCGTCGATGGTCTCGATGTGAATGACCTGGCCACGGGACAGTTCGGAAACATCTCAGGAACCGCCCCTGTCGACTCCGTGCAAGAGTTTCGCGGCACGGTGGCGGGTTTCACCGCTGTAACGGGCGCCGGTGGCGGCGGACAGTTTCAGCTGGTGACGAAGAGCGGCACCAACCAGTGGCACGGTCAGGCCAATATCTATCACCGCGACAACTCGACGACCGCGAACGACTGGTTCAATAACCTTGCCAAAGTCCGCGCTCCCAAGCTGGTGCAGAACCAGTTTGGCGGCAGCATCGGCGGCCCAATAAAGCACGACAAGGCTTTCTTCTTCTTCGACTATCTCAACTCGAGGATTGCGCAGCAGCAGGCTGTTCTGCGGACAGTACCATTGGCTAGCTATCAGTCGGGCAATATCTCTTACGTGAACAATAATCCTGGTTGCACTGCCGCAAGCCGGCGGAATACAACACCGGGCTGCATCAGTCAGCTTACGCCAGCGCAGGTGAGGGCGATGGATCCGGCAGGCGTCGGCGCCAGCCCCGCTCTCTTCAACCTCCTCAAGAGAGAACCGGCGCCGAACGACCTCACGGCAGGTGACGGTGTTAACTCTGGCGGGTACCGTTTCAATGCTCCCTTTCCCACCTACCGGACCGCGTACGTTGGAAAAGTTGACTACAACCTGACGACCCATCTTCGCGCTTGGGGCAAGGGATCGTTTACGAGGCTGAATCAGACAAACGCGACACAGCAGTTTCCTGGTGACCCGGATGCAACTCAGTTTGTTGACCGCAGCTACTCCTATGTCGGCGCCCTGGATTGGGAGATCTCGGCCAATAAGTTCAACCAGTTTCAGTACGGATCAGTGGTACAGGATTACAGCTTTCCGCGGCCGGGCAATCCTCTCGGCGTAAATCAAGTGACGTTTGCTACCGGAACCACCACTCCGTTCTCAAACCCTTACTCGTCACCATCGAACGCGCAATCCCGCCATGTTCCTATCCCCATGATTCAGGATAACTTTACATGGACCAAGGGACGGCACTCGCTTACTTTTGGCGGGAACTTCAAGTGGATCAATGCGACCAGCCACACGACGATTGACTACAACACCTACGTAGTAGGTCTAGGCGGTAATTTAGCGGGCCTAAATACCGCGCTCAGACCTACGAACATCTTCGGCTCCAACACGTCCAGGGTGCAGTATGACAGTGCCTTTGCCTTGGCACTGGGCAGAGTTGGTGCTTCCAATGCCAACTTTAACTACGACACCAGTGGTGCAGCTCTCCCCCTTGCAACAGGTTCAATCCGGAACTATCGGTACTACCAGACTCAGGTTTACGGGTCCGATACGTGGAAGGTCACGCCTCATCTGACCCTCGTCTATGGGGTCAACTATCAATACTTCTCGGTGCCCTATGAGAAGAACGGCCTAGAGACGGCCCAAACGTCCCTGATTTTCGATAACTTTATTGCAACCCGCGTCGCCCAGAGCTCGGCTGGATCAACTGCCCCAGGTTCTCTTCCCTTTCTGACCTATGTCTTGGGTGGACCGAAGAACAACGGGCCTGCGCTCTACAATCCGGATCGAAAAAACTTTGCTCCAAAGTTTGCCTTTGCCTGGAATCCGAGCTTCGACTCGTCCACGGTGTTTAACGGCGGAGCGGGCTTGGTCTATGACCGCACCATTGTTAATGCGGTTCAATATCAGCAGGACCAATACTCCTATCTCTTCTTCCAGCCTGCAAATCGGAACTTTGGCACCCCGAGTGATCCCGCGGGCTCTTTGAGAACGAATGCACGGTATGATGCTCCGCCGGCTGCTACTGCACCGGCAACTCCCAAGCCGCCATATACCCCCTACGTCACAGCAGCGGGAAATCCTGTTGGCCTACCGCAGAGCCAGTTCAATGAGATGATCGACCCCAATTTGAAGACGCCGTATTCCCTTCTGGCGAACTTTGGCCTACAGCATCAGTTCTCCGGGTCGATGATTATGAAGGTGAGCTGGGTCGGCCGTTATGGACGCCGCCTGCTGGCCCAAGCGGACGCCAATCAGTTGATTGATTTCCCGGACAAAAAATCCGGACAGATGATGGGCGACGCAATGGCCAACCTGACCAAACAACTTCGGGCAGGTGCCGACCCGACGAAAGTTCCTGCACAGCCTTGGTTTGAAAATATTCTTCCCGCAGGTATGGGAGTTGCAGATGGCTATGCAAATAACACTGCTGACGTTGCCGATAACCTTGGATCTATTATCTCCATCGGGGACTTCGCCGATACAATACAGGCTCTTTCGTCAAGCTTTGGGCTGCCATACAACGTCGGAATGGCATCGCAATTTGCCAACAACACGTCATTCACCAGCAAGGGCTTTTCCAGCTACAACGGTCTTCTCGTCTCGTTGCAGAAGAACACTACCCACGGGTTGACTTTCGACGTCAACTACACTTGGGCGCATTCTCTCGACAACACCTCGTTGATTGGAAATGCTCAGGCGATCGGCGGATACGGTTACATCTGCGATGTACTGCGTCCCAGGCTATGCCGTGCCAACTCGGACTTTGATGTGACCCACTACATCACTGGCTATGCCGTGTACTCGTTGCCGTTCGGACGCGGTCGAACCTTCGGTGGCAACATCCCGTGGGCTCTTGATGAAATTATCGGTGGATGGGATTTGAGCAACATCTTCAGCTGGCACACTGGAAACGCCTGGTCGACCGTATCGAGCGCATTCGTAGCCAGCTACTCCAACAATGCCCCTGGAATCTTTGTCGGCAGCCCTGCCGATATTCAACGCAAAGTGCACAAGACCACCGGCGGCACCTTGAGCTTGTTTTCCGATCCAGCCCGGGCGTCAAATGCATTTGTCGGTCCCATTGGCTTCCAGATTGGTCCTCGTAATTCCCTGCGCGGACCGCAGTACTTCAATCTGGATACAGGTTTGTCGAAGAGATTCACCGTAGTGCCAGACTGGGGCCTGAAGGTCCAGCTGCGCGGTGATGCCTTCAATATCCTTAATCATCCAAACTTCGCCGCGCCTGCGAATAACAGTTTGTACGACGACATTACGCGACCCAGCAACTTTGGACAGTTGACATCGATGGTTACTTCGACTGGAGCGGCCGGTACAAGCGCGCGTGTGTTGCAGATCTCGGCTCGCGTTGAGTTCTAAATCCTGCCTCAAATAATCGTGGCCGTCACATTCAACTGTGACGGCCATTTCATTTTAAGAGCGCACGGCTCTTTTTGATCGTTCTGGATTATCGACTAGATCTTCTTTACGGAGGACTTCGCCTTCTTTGCAGAAGTTTTAGCTGCCTTCGCGCCAGATGATTTCGCTGCTTTCTTTGCAGGTGTCTTCTTTATCGCCTTTTTTGCAGCTGCTTTCTTTGGGCTCTGCCTGGATGGCGCTTTCTCTGCAGCTCTGGCTGGTGCTTTCCGGGCCGCGGCGACCTTTGCCTTCAATTCGGCGTTCAACTCCTCAACACTGAGGCTTGTGGCAGATTTGCGCAGGCGCTCGAGCCCATAAAAGGCGCGTTTCTCGGGCGAGAAAACGTGCACGATGAAGTCGACATAGTCCATCAGGATCCACTCCGCCTGGCGCCGACCTTCGACGGAGTTGGGGTAGGTCCCGAACTCGCGCTTGAGGCGCAGCTCAATCTCGTCGGAGATGGCGAGGTTCTGGCGGTCGTTGGTTCCGTTGCAGATGAGGAAGTAATCGGTGAGTCCGCTCTCGGAGGGATCGAGTGCGAGGATGCGGATGTCTTCAGCCTTCTTGTCTTCGGCGGCCGCGGCAGCGGCGAGCAGGAGTTGGTTGCTTTCGTTCGAGGCCATGCGTCTCCTTGGAGCTTCCATGGTAGCCGGTTGCCGTTGTGGAAGCCAGCATAGCGGGGTCGGATGCTGTTTGCCGCGGTAGGGTTGGCGTCACGGGTTCCGCGCAGCCCACCCGGCGAGATTGTCCGGTGTAACCAGGCGATGGTTCAGCAACTCGTTGAACAAAGCCCGTGTGCGAATGGCCTGGAAGGGTGCATCCACCTCGGCACGACTCTGCTGATTAGGTAGCTTCACCATGTAGGCGGGCCGGTCGTCGAACTGACCGCCTTCGCTGGCAGCCTCGTCCTCTGAGGTCCACTGCGACGACGCGCCTTTCCACATGGATTGCGTGCGCCAGGAATGGTCGCCCATCACCACTACAGTGGACGAATCCCACTCCCCTTTGCCCGCCAGAAGATCGTGGACATGAGCAAGGTAGAGATCCGCGAGGGCAAGGTTATCGAGGTAGCTCGATCTGCCGGTCGTGAAGATCTGCTGGCTGCGGTTATAGAAGCCCCACGGATGCGGCACCGGCATATGCAGAAGCAGAAAGCTCAAAGATGGGTCGTTGAGCATGTCGTCGGCGGCAGCGTAGAGGTCCTTGTAATCGGCGATGCGCATCTCAGCGGCGCGAACGTCCTCGTGAGAACTTTGGTGCCGGCCTGACGCGAGAGACCTGACTCGCGAAAGCATCTCACGAACAGGAACAGACAGCCGCATTGGACGAGACTCTTCTCCGGTGTCTACCGGGGTATCAGGGTCATGGTAGATCCAGAAACAGCGGTCGAGAACGCCCGGCAGGATGCGGCAATACGGGTTGTACCAGCCCGCAATGCCTGTGCTATATCCATCTTCCAGAGCCTGCTGAAAGATCGTATGGCTGGCGTCGAACGGCTGCCATCTCCCATTTTTTTTTTCGTGTATCCACAGGTCTCCCGCCGCGCTGGCGCGCACCTTGTCGACAGCGACCCCCGTCATCAATGAGGGCACAACAGCCCGGGTACGATCTCCCGCCGGCACAACGTGCGTAAACATTGTGGCCTGCGAAGCAAGCTTGTCGAACGCCGGAAGCTGGAGATCCGCTGCCCGGTGTTCATAAGCCTGGCGGAACGAGAGCTCATCGAAGATGATCCAGATAATTCGTGGGTGCGAAACAGAGGCCTGCGGTACCGTGTGGCGATGCAGCGGTCGCAACGAATTCAGTTTGCGGGCCTGCCATCCGCACCACAGCACTTGGCCCAAAATGACGATGCCGCTGAGCGCGACGAATCCTAGTATTGTCGCGCCAACATGACGGATCGAAGACGCAACGGAGAGGAACGAAGGACGCCAGGTTACCTGAATAAGAACAAAAAGTCCCGCAGAAACCGCCAATACCATCAGCGTAGTGTGTGGATAGAACCTCCACGCGGTTATCTTCAAGATGTTCTTGAGAATCACTGCGGGGAGTAACAACAGTATCCCTAACCAAACCACGGAAAGCTTGCGCTCGCTTGCTCTTTCGACGAGCTTGAGCAGAGCGAAGAGAATCCCCCACAACAGCACTCCAGTAAAGATGACCGGTGCAAACGCCGCCGTCCACGGAGCGCTCAGGTGATACACCTGCAGATGGCTGGGAGAGATGAGCGGCGCCAGCAGGCTCATGAGACACAGAATCGTTATACCCAGCGCGGTGATCGCGGGGTGAGTGATGAATTTCATCGCCTACCTCTTCCGCAGATGAAGCAGCACGCGACCGTTCGCAAGCCTGCACTCGCGCGCAATCGTGAAGTGGCGAAGGAATACCTCGCGGAAGGCGATCTCGGTGATGTGGCCGCAGAGAGCTTCGCGTCCGCGCACTAGCTCCCTGAATTTCACGTCCGTGGGCGGAACCCATTCGACAATCAGGTTGCGTGTGGTCAGATTCCCACATAGTGCGGCAATCCGATCCATGGGAATCTGACTGGAGAGCAGCACATGATGAATCACCGCCAGCATCATCACGGTGTCGAAGTGGCCGCTTGCCCGGCCTAGGAACGAAGAGGTCTCGCGGTTCTCCCAGCCAGTGGCCGGGGTCGGCCGCGCCAAGTCGACGTGCAACGGAAGAATTTTCTTGCCACTACCCTGCAGGCTCGTCACCAGCCGATCGACGGTCTCTACATCTGTGTCGATCGATACTACCTCCGCGCCTGTCTCGGCGGCGAGACGCGAGTATGCCCCGCTGTTACAGCCCACGTCCAGCACGCGGGACGGCTTGGCGGCAGCGAGAGCGTGGCTGACAAACTCGCGCTTGCGAGCGTGGTCGTCGTCACTGTAGTGAGTGGCCGTCTCGGCGTAGTCCGTCCATGTGGAACTGCGTTGCTTCGGAGCCAGCCGCAACATCTTCCGCCTCAGGCCGTCGAGCATCTTCAGCATGACCTCTCGAGCCAGTTCGGGATCCTTCACGGTGCGCGTGGTGGAGACGCTGCCGCCTGATCCGCGTCCCGCAAGCAGCACCGGCAGGGTCACAGCGCTTAGCGCCGGCCGGCTCAGCCGAGCCGGCCATCCGAGGGCCGCGTAAACCTCCTCGGGCTCGTAGCCGTCGCGCCGCGTCAACACAGTATCCAGCGGCCAACCCAATCGCGCGTGGGCAAGCATGGGAAGCACAAAGGTGCGGATGAACTGTCCATAGGCAAGCCAGATCGTCTCCCCCGGACGCGCCCGCTCGATCGAGAGCACGTCGACGAAGATCGGCCGCGTGCCTTCAAACAGCACATTCAGCGGTGTCGCGTCCTTCAGCTGCCAGCCCTCGCGGACAAGGTCGCTCGAAAGGCTCAGCGTAAGCTCGGCGGCAGCAAGCCACAGCGCGGGCGACCACTCCCAAGGGTAAGAGGTAAATGAAACCCGAGGATGGCGTAGGACGAGTGGGTCTGATTCAGACGCCTCGGCAAGTTGGTCCGCGACCACTGGTTGGTTGACGGCAAGGCGCTGTGAGGCCGTCGCCGCCTGCGGAACGATCTCACTGGCTACAAGACGGCCCTGGCTCACCAGGCGCGACGCTATTGGCAGCGCGAGGAAGGCAAGGATCTCCGCATCGAACGGCGCGCGAATTCTGCGGTACGCGCCATCGGGACGAAGTTCGACGGAACCTGCAGGGTCGCGAAAGGTTGGGAGCAGGGGAAACGAGAGAAGCTCTGCCATGACCCCGCCTTACTTTTCTGAGGCGGTGGTGGAGTTGCCCGAGGAGCGACCCAGGAGGGACTTCAGGCGGCGACGGAAGTAGAACAACGTTCCGGTCACCACAGCGCTCACACTTTGAAACAGCAGCAGGCTCGAGCCTGGATCGACGTAGGCATACGCCGGCCGCTCCAGACTTGCTGCGAGGGCAATAAATAGGAGTGCGGTGACGACGGCGTACTTCAGCTTGAGGCTGTTCATGGGCTATTCCTTAATGCTCGGCTGGGGCTTTCGCCACTTGAAAAGGAACACCGGATCGACGCAATAGTTTCGGCTTATTTCCTGCGCTGCTTTCATTTAGCGTCCGGATCGGTGTCAGTTCCTGCTTGTTCTGTCTATCGGCAGAGCAGCAGAAAAGGTCAGCCCTTTCCCTTCCGCAGTGTTTCATTTTGAAACACAACCAAACGTTAGCGGTAAAGTCCGTGGGAACGGATGTACCAAGCCACCGCGCCAGGCAAAAGGTCGCCGCAATCGGCCCCGGTTGCCAGGCGCTGGCGCAGCATCGTCGCCGAAACGTCTTCATGAACTGTCTCGAGCAGATGAACGTGGCTTCGCTCGGCCTCGGTCAGTTTCAGACTGGACAGGTTATCCAGCGGGTAACCGGGGCGACTGGCGACAATCCACTCGGACAGCGCCAGCAGCTTCTCCGGATCGCGCCAATGACGCAGACTGAGGAAGCTGTCCGCGCCCACGAGGTTATAGATCGTTGCGTTCGGCATCAGGCCGGCGAGCTCGGCCAGCGTGTCGACCGTGTAGTTCGGGGAGCTGTCGGCTCGGGGAGCGTCGATGGTGGAAGGGGCAAAGCGCGGGTCCGCCTTGCAGGCAAGCCCCACCATCGCCAGCCGGTCGGCGAACGGCGACGAACTGCGACCGGCCTTCAGGGGCTGCTGCCCCGTAGGCGCGAAGAGCACGCGGTCGAGCGTGAAAGCATCCGCCGCCGCAGTTGCGACGCCGAGGTGGCCGCGGTGAGGGGGGTCGAAGGTGCCTCCGAACAGGGCTACGCGCATGGCATTCAACGGTACGACGCTACCATAGCCACCACACCGCCTTTACCAGATGCGGATAACCAGTCCCGTCGACAGGATCTTCGCATTCACATTCTGCCCCGAAACAGCGCTGTAGGCGAAGTCGACCACTCGCCAGTCAAGTTTAGGAAAGAAGGTCATATCCAGGCCGCCCACGACTTGATAGTTGAAGTGTGTCGAGGAGTCCGTGCCATTGCCGCTGTTGTAGTTCGCAACGCCGAACAGGCCTTCCACGTATGGGCGCAACGGGATAACTGGCAATTTGAAAGCAACCCTAGGACCAGCAGCCCCGGTGTAATAGTTAAAGCCGTTTCGGCTGATGAGGGAGCCGCGAAGGTCTCCGCCAATGTTGACCGTGCTGGCGAGATACCCAGACTGTTTGTAGATTCCGAACATAGGACCGTAAGCCCAGTCTGTGGTACCACCTCTTGTGGAGGCTCCGCTGTAACCCCCGTAAATTGCGAGCTGGGCATGCAAGGGCTCTGCAGCGACGGTGACGAGAAGGGCGACGACGAAGAGAAGCAGTGTACGAAGATGATTCATTAGGGGAGGGCCTCTTGCCTTTAAGGGTATCTCACCTGTGACTTAGACGAAGTCGGGGAAAACCGTACGGGATACGATACGTCAATTCCACGGTCGGTTGTTGGGACAGCGACGATCTGTTCATTTCCGGACGCCGAATCGCGAATGCGAACACCGGAAAATAGATCAAGACCCCATAAACTGCTGAAATCAGGCCATAGACAGATGGAAATCAAGGTGCTCTTTATAACGAATTCCATCTTGCGAGGTTGAGTGTGCAGAACATCCTGAACGATCTTCGCTACGCTCTGCGTCAACTGCGCCGCGCCCCAATCTTTACCTTGACTGCCGTGCTCACACTTGCGCTCGGCGTCGGGGCGAACACTGCCATCTTTTCGCTTTTGGACCAGGCTCTATTGCGCGCTTTGCCTGTGCGCGAGCCGCAACGGCTGGTGTACCTGCAGGGGACCGGCGATGCGTGGCAGGGACACAGCAGCAGCCACGGCGGTGGCGTCGCATCGTACTTTTCCTACCCGATGTATCTCGACCTGCGGGACAAAGACGAAGCCTTCGAGGCTTTAGTCGGGACAGCCAAATCAACGGTGGATCTTACCCGTAATGGAACCTCGGAGCTTGCCGAGGCCGAGTTGGTTACGGGAAATTACTTCACCTCGCTGGGCGTCCGTCCAGCGCAGGGCAGGGTCTTCACCCAGGCTGAGGACCAGCAGAAGGACGCTGCTCCTGTGATTGTCGTCGGCTTCAACTACTGGCGCGCCCACATGAACTCCGACCCATCCGTCGTCGGCCAGACCATCTCGCTGAACAACCATCCGTTCCGGATCATCGGAGTTTCTGCCGCAGGTTTCCGTAGCGCCGTCTGGGGCGAGAGTCCAGCGATTTTCGTCCCCATGACGATGATCGATCAGGTGATCCCCGGCCAGGGTAAGCGCCTCACCGACCATACCGACCGCTGGATGAACATCATTGGGCGCTTGAAAGAAGG
>Ga0070671_100000983_pt1 | contig 20923 bp, 17 predicted proteins | sample KBSS73metaG_FD_65341 | JGI IMG/M metagenome (GOLD analysis project Ga0070671, IMG submission 65341) | Switchgrass rhizosphere microbial communities from Kellogg Biological Station, Michigan, USA - KBS S7-3 metaG | ecosystem: Host-associated > Plants > Roots > Rhizosphere > Soil ...
CGCGAGGCGTCGTAGGCTTCCGCGGTCAGCGGCTTGCCATACATCACCGCGTCCGGATTGGTCTGGGCGTGGTGGTACGAGGCCATGGCGATGGCCCGCAGCGCCTCCTGCCCGATGCCGTGGTCGTGCATGTAGCGGACCACGCGCATGACGTACTGCTGGGCGGGCGAGATCACGCCGTAGGAGGTGCGGTAGTGCGCGTCGGTCGACACCGAGCCGGCGTAGCCCGCCCCGCCGAGACGCTGGGCGCCCTGGGTCAGCGAGCGGAACACCACCACCACGTCCGCCATCCCGCCGGCGATGCCCGCCGCGGCGCTGGCGGCCGCCGCCGAACCGCCGCCGCCGCCGCCGGACCAGGCCATGGCGGAGAACTTCAGCTCGGGCAGGCCGAGCGCCGTAGCCATGCGGTTGGGGTTCGAACTCTCGTTGGAGAAGGCCGAGAAGCCCTCGATCTCCTTGGGGCTGATCCCGGCGTCCTCGCAAGCGGTCAGGATCGCCTCGAGGGCGAGCTTGAACTCGGTGTCGGGTGACTGGCCGCGCTTGTAGTACTTGGTCTCGCCGACGCCGATGATGGCGGCCTTCCCGCGCAGGCTGCGTTCGCTCACCTCGCCTCTCCGATCCGGCTCAGACGTTCAGGTGCGCCAGAGGGAGGCCGGGCCGCGGCCAGTCGACCGCGACCAATGTCCCATAGCCGGCGAGGGTGATGAAGGCGGTCTTCAGGTCGGGCCCGCCGAAGCAGATGTTGGTGCAGTAGCCTTCGCTCGCCCTGTGGAACTCGATCACGCCGCCCTCCGGCGAAAAGACGCTGATCCCGCCGTTCACCAGGGTGGCGACGCAGATATTGCCGCCCGCTTCCACGGCCAGGGAGTCGAAACGCTGGTAATCCGGCAGGCCGCCGATGAACTTGCCGCCGCTCGGAGACGGCCAGGGCTCCTTGGCGACCTCGCCTTCGCCGATGATCGACCAGGCCCAGAGGCGGCTGGTCTCGGTCTCCGCGGCGTAGAGCGTCTGGCCGTCCGGCGAGAGCCCCACGCCGTTCGGCGTGAGCACGGGGTAGATGACTTCCTTGATCATCGAGCCGTCGGCCTTGGCGTAATAGATCGCGCCACGGTCCATCACCCGGTCATAGGTCTTGCCGAGGTCGGTGAACCAGAAGCCGCCCTTGCCGTCGAAGACGAGGTCGTTCGGCCCTTTCAGGGGCTCACCGTTGCAATGGGTGTAGAGGGTCTCGACCTCGCCGGTGTCCAGGTCGACGCGCTGGATCGAGCCGGTCGTGTAGTCGTCGGCGCGCCCGATCGGCCGACGATAGCCGTCGTCGTTCCGGGTCCACTTGAAGCCGCCGTTGTTGCAGAGATAGGCCTTGCCGTCGGGGCCGATGGCCGTGCCGTTGGGGCCGCCGCCGACCTTCGCCACCACCTGCTTGCGGCCGTCAGGCATCACCCGCGTCAGCGTCCCGCCGGCGATCTCGACCACCAGGACCGAGCCGTCGGGCATGGCGACCGGCCCCTCGGGGAAGGCCAGGCCGTCGGTGACCTGGCGCGCCTTGAGATCGAACGTCTGCATTCCCTCGCCCTTTTCCTTTGAGCGCCGTTCGCCGGCGTCAGTCGGTCTCGACGACCTCGATGATCACCGGGAAGTACTCGTCGGAATATCCCTTCTCCAGGGCCCGCTCGAGGTACTTCATGGCCAGATCCGGCAGCTTGGCGTGGACGCCGCAGTCCTTGGCCAGCTCCATCGTATAGCTCAGGTCCTTGATCGCGTAGGGCACGGGGAAGGCCTTCGCCGGAAACTGCCGCGGCAGCATGGCCTTCATGCCGTGGTTGCGCAGGGCGAAGCTGTCGGCCGAGCCCTTGGACAAGACGTCCAGCAGCACGCCCGGCGCGACGCCGGCGCGCTCGCCCACGATCATCATCTCGGCGAGCGCCGTGATGTTCTCCATGAGCAGGGTGTTGTTGATCAGCTTCACGGCCTGGCCGCAGCCCACCTGGCCGCAGAGGCTGACGTCGGTGGCCATGTAGCGAAGCAGCGGCTCGACCTTGGCGAACAGGGTCTCGGTGGCCCCGACCATGATGCTGAGCGTGCCGTCGATGGCCGCCTGGCGCCCGCGGGCGACCGGCGCGTCAACGAACTCGACGCCCTTCTCGGCCAGCCCCGCCGCCACGGCCCGGGCGTCAGCCACGGTGGTGGTGGAGAGGTCGACGACGACGGCGCCGCGCTTGGCGGAGGCCGCGATCCCGTCCTCGCCCAGGCAGACCTGCTTCACCTGCTTGCCGCCCGGCAGCGACAGGAAGATCACGTCAGCATCGCGGACCGCCTCGGCGACCGACGAGGCGGTCGTTCCGCCGGCGGTCCCCACGTCGGCCATGGCCTGGGCGTTGAGGTCGAAGAAGCGCACCTGGCCGCCGTGCTTGCGGACGGTGTTCTTCGCCATCCCCCCGCCCATGACCCCCAGGCCGATGAAGCCGATCGTTTGGTTCTGCATGGTCTTCGCCTTAGCTGAAGTAGCTGCCGCCGTTGATGTCCACCGTCTGGCCGGTGATCCAGTTCGAGGCCGGCGAGGCGAGGAACAGAATGGCCTGGGCGATGTCTTCGGGCTGGCCGTAGCGGCCGAGCGGCACGCTGGCGTTGGGCGAGGGCGGCGCGCGCTCGGTCACCTTGGCCCACATGTTGGTCTCGACCGGGCCCGGGGCGACGGCGTTGATGAAGACGCCGTCCTTGGCGCCGTTCTTGGCGACCCATTTGACGATGCCGTGCACCGCCGACTTGGCCGCCACATAGGCCGGACCGGAGGCCACGCCGCCGACACGAACGGCGACCGAGCCCAGGCAGACGATCTTGCCGTAGCCGGCGTCGCGCATCAGCGGGAAGATCTTGCGGAGCGGGTTCACCACCCCCATCACATTGACCTTCCAGATGCTTTCCCACTCCGCATCGGTGGAATCCACCAGGTGGGTGTTGGCGATGGTGCCGGCGCAAAGCACCAGGACGTCGATCTTGCCGTGGTCGCGCTTGATCTTGTCGACGACCTTGTCGGTGTCCGCCTGGGAGGTGACGTCGTAGCGCACGGCCTCGACCTTGCCGCCGGGAACGCCGCTGACGTCGGCCTCGGCGAGGTCGGCCGCGATGACGGTCGCGCCCGCGGCGGCCAGGGTCTTGACGACCTCGAAGCCGATGCCGCCGGCGCCGCCGGTCACCAGCGCCACCTGACCGTCGAGGCGAGCCGGGCCGCTGACTGGGATATTGGCCATCTGAAAAAGCTCCGGGTGTTTCTGCGTGTTGATGTCGAAATCTGAGGCTCAGACCAGGAAGACGGTCGAGCCGGTGGTCTTGCGGCCTTCCAGGTCGCGGTGCGCCTGGGCGGCCTCGCGCAAGGGATAGGTCTGGTTGACCGCGACCTTGACCGCGCCGCTCGACGCCACCTCGAACAGTTCCGCCGCCGCCGCCTCCAGGTCGGCGCGCCGCGCGACATAGGTGCCGAGGCTCGGACGCTGAAGGTAGAGCGATCCCTTGCCCGCCAGCGTCGTCGGATCCACCGGAGGCACCGGGCCTGATGCGGCGCCGAACAGGATCATGAACCCGGTCGGGGCCAGGCAGTCGAGCGAGCCGGCGAAGGTATCCTTGCCGACCCCGTCGTACACCGCCGGCACCTTGGCGCCGCCGGTGATCTCGGCGACCCGCGCGGGAAAGTCCTCATAGCCGATGGCGTGGGCGCAGCCATGGGCGAGCGCGAGCTTGGCCTTTTCCTCGTTGCTCACGGTGCCGATGACGGCGACGCCCAGGTGCTTGGCCCACTGGCAGAGGATCAGTCCCACGCCGCCGGCCGCGGCATGGAAGAGGACGGTGTCGCCCTTCTGCGCCCTGTAGCTGCGCCGCAGGAGGTAATGGGCGGTCAGGCCTTTGAGCATCATCGCCGCGGCCTCCTGGTCGGAGACGCCGTCCGGGACCTTCACCAGCCGATCCTCCGGAATGTTGCGGGCTTCCGCATAGGCGCCCACCACCATGGCGTAGGCGACCCGATCGCCGGCCTTGAGGCCGCTCACGCCCGGGCCGACCTGCTCGACCACGCCCGCCGCCTCGCTGCCGAAGATGGCCGGAAGCGGCAGGGCGTAGACGCCGGAGCGATGGTAGGTGTCGATGTAGTTCAGGCCGATCGCCGTGTGGCGGATGCGGACCTCGCCCGCACCGGGAGGCGAAAGCTCGATCTCCTCCCAGCGCATGACCTCGGGCCCGCCGGTCTCATGGATGCGGATCGCGTGAACCATGGCTCCCTAAACCCACCTCTGTCCGTCGGCGCGCCCGACTATTTGGCGACGAACACCGCCGTGGCCGGCATGGCAAGGTTTCCGTCTGGATCCTTGGCCCAGAGCGACAGCTCGTTCGGCTTGCCGTCCACCGGCGCGGCCTCGATCCGGAAGGCCCGGTCGACGAACAGCGGCGCAGCCCCGCGGTAGCTGAACTGCGACAGGCGCATGTCCGGCCGCGCGCGCACCGCCAGGTCCTGCAGCAGGGTCGAGGTGAAAGGCCCGTGGAACACCAGCGCCGGATAGCCTTCCTCGCTGGTGGCGTAGGGCTGGTCGTAATGGATGCGATGGCCGTTGAAGGTCAGCGCTGAGTAGCGGAACAGCAGCACCTCGTCGGGCTCCACCTCCTCACTCCACTGTGCGCCCTGAGGCGCAGGGGTCTTCGGCGGCGGAGGCGCGCCGGGCAGCGGCGGCGAGCGGTAGACGATGTCCTGCTCCTCATCGACGCAGCGCACGCCGTCCACCTCGACGACGTGGCGCACGGTGACGAAGGTCAGGTCCCCGCTCTTGCCGGACTTGCTCTCGACCTTGAGGATCTCGCTGTGCTTGGCGGCGTCGGCGCCCACCGGAATCGGGGCGAGGTAGTTCACGCGGCCGCCAGCCCACATGCGCCGCGGAAGGGTGATCGGCGGCAGGAACCCTCCGCGCTTGGGATGGCCGTCTGGGCCGACCTGGCTGCGGCGCACCGTCGGGTTGAAGAACAGCCAGTGCCAACCGGGAGGCAGGGCCTCGCCCCTGGCGGGGGCGCGTTCCCAATCGAGGCTGGCGGCGAAGGCGCCGACCCGCCAGGGCGAGATGTCCTCCGTCACCGTCTCGGTGCGGCCCACCCAGGCGGTCCAGTCCTCAGCGCTCATATCTTGCGTCCTCTCGCATCACCCGCCGACCGCGTCAGTGGATGACTTCCTCGTCCTGCAAAGCCTGGCGCTGGGCGCGGGTCAGGCCCAGGAGTTCGCCATACACGTAGTCCTCATGCTCGCCGAGAGCCGGCGTGCCTCGCACGATGCCGATGTCGGGCGTCCCGGACATCCGCACCGGGGCGCCGATGGCCGCCCGCTTGCGCCCGTCCGGCTCGGCGACCTCGACGATCGCGCGCCGCTCGCGCAGGTGCGGATCGGCGACGATCTCTTCGGTGGACCAGGAGGCGTGCGCCGGCACGCCGGCGGCCTGCAGGCGCGAAACGGCCTCCTCGGGCGGAAGCGTGGCGGTCCAGGCGGCGACGGCGGCGTCCAGGGCCTCGCGGTTGTCGTGCCGCTTGGCGGCGGTGGCGAAGCGGTTGTCAGCGGCCAGCGCGGACGCTCCCATCACCTTCACCAGGGCCCGCCACTCCGCTTCGGTCCCCACCGCGATGCTGACCCAAACGTCGTCGCCCTTGGCCGGGTAGACGCCGTGCGGCGCCATACGCGGGTGGTCGTTGCCCAGGCGGCCGACCGGGAGCCCGCTGGCGGCCATAAGCAGGGCCTCGCCGACGAGCGAGGCGGCGACTTCGCGCCCGGCGACGTCCACGTGGCCGCCCTCGCCGGTGGCCCGACGCTGGTTCAGCGCGGCGACCACCGCCAGCGCGCCGTTCAAACCGATGGTGTGGTCCATCACATGGCGCATCTCGACCGGCGGGCCGTCAGCGTAGCCCGTCAGAGTGCCGAGCGAGCCCCAGGCGCCGAACAGCGGCGCATAGCCCGCGAAGTGCGCGTCCGGTCCGGTCTGACCGGAGGACGAGATCGACAGAAGGATGATGTCCTTCTTCACCTGCTGGAGGGCGTCGAAGCCCAGGCCGAGCCTGGCGAGCACGCCGGGACGGAAGCTTTCCGCGGCCACGTCGGAGACCGCGACAAGCTGTTTGGCGAGTTCGACGCCCTGCGGCTTCTTCAGGTTGATGCGCACCGAAAGCTTGTTGGACGCAACCTGGTCGAAGGTCGCCGGCCCCATGCGGCCATAGACCGGGTGGGGCTTACGGAAGGCGTCGGGCCTGACCGCGCTCTCCACCTTGATGCACTCCGCCCCGAGCTGGGACAGCATGTGCGTGCAGAAGGGGCCCGCCGCGTGGATGGTGAAGTCGGCGATGCGGATGCCTGCGAGGGGTCCGGTCATGTCAGGCGCCTTGTCCGGCCGGGACCGATGCGGGCCGCGCCGGGTCATGTTCGTTGAGCGCCGGGGGACCGCCACGCAGCGGCAGCGGCGCGCCGCGGAAGCGGAACGGCGCCGTCGGCGACTGGACTTCGCCCGCGCCGGGGACGGAGATCGGCGCGAAGAAGCCGCGCTCCTTCTCGTGCTCGTTGCTCAGCAGGTCGCTGGGCTCGGCGTATTTGGCGAGGGGCACGCCCAGGGCCTGGCCCTTCGAAACCACGTCGGCCACCTTCTGCCCCTTGGCCCATTCGCGCAGGCGGGCGTTGATGGCCGCGCCTTGGCGGCTGCGCTCAAGGCTGTCGGCGAGCGCGGGATCGGTCGCCCAATCCGGCCGGCCCAGCAGCTCCACCAGGCCGGTCCACTGGCGCTGTTCGAGCGTGAGCAGCTCCACGAAGCCGTCGGCGCATTCGATGACGCCGCCGTACTTGAAGGAACGTATGTGACGGTTCTCGACCGAGCCGTCGCCGTAGCGCTGCACGGCGAAGCAGCCGACCGCCAGGCCGGCGTCCTGCACGGAGATGTCGACGAACTGGCCGCCCGCCTGGGGCCGCGCCCAGACCGCCGAAAGCGCGCCCAGCGCCGCGGCGATGCCGCCCTGCATCAGGCTGAAATTGCCGTAGATCTTCACCGGCGGGCGGTCCGGAAAGAGCTCCAGGGTCAGCCCGTTGGGCAGCAGGAAGCCTTCCCCCGAGGCATGCAGGGCGTTGATCTCCTCGGCCTTCCAATCCGCCTTGGGTCCGATCGCGCCGAACGGCAGGACCGAAACATGGACGAGCTGCGGATGGGCCTTGGCGATGGTCGCCTGGTCCAGGCCCCGCGCCTGGCGCTGGGCCAGCGGGGTGTCGTCCACGAAGATGTCGGCCGCGTCGAGCAGCGCGCCAAGAGCCTTCCGCCCCGCCTCGGTCTCCAGGTCGCAGACCTGGCTGGACGCCCCCGTCGCCAGATAGGCGAAAAGGGCGCTGGCCTGGCCTTGCGCGTCCAGGAAGGGCGGCTCGAGCCGCAGCGGCGAGCCGCCAGGCGGCTCGACCAGCGTCGTCTCCGCGCCCAGCACGCTCAGCAGCCGTCCGGCGTAGGCCGCAGCCACGCCGGACGCCGAGACGACCGCCCTCAGCCCAGCAAGCGGAGCCGCTGAAGGCTCTTGTCGCATACGCTTCGCTCCGACGATCAGCGGACGGTCGGCAGCTCGAGGTCGCAGCTCGAGCCGTCGAGGGCCACCTTGTGCGCCACGTCGCGAGACGGGAGCAGCACGGTCGCCATGCCCGGCGTCGTCAGTTCGCCACGCTGGTTCTCGCCGCGGATCTCGATGTCCACCAGGCCGTGGCCGTCCTTCACGTACTTGCGGGTGACCGAGCCGCGGGCCCAGGTCGTATCGCCCATGGTGTTGAACCGGCGCATCTGGGTGCGGACGCGCTTCAGGAAGCCCGCGTCACCCATCCAGTTGGTCACCAGGCTGGCCATCCAGGCCGAGCGTTGGGGGCCGTAATCGTAGGTGCCGGGGACGCCGACTTCCTTGGCGGTGGATTCGCGGTGGTGGCCGATGCCGGTGTACTCCAAGCCGCCGCCGGCCTCCGGGTTACGGAAATAGTGGCCCGGGTGCTTCATCGCCTGTTGGAAGACGATGCCGTGGGTCCAGCCGCGACCGCAGCCGACCAGGAAGCCCATGGTGTCCATCAGCGACAGCGGGCCGCGGGCGATGGCGGGAAGCTCTTCGCCTTCCTGCACGTCTTCCCAATAGCGGACCTGGCCGCCGCGGATCCGCTTCTCTTCGTTGCCGACGGCTTCGTCGATCTTCTCGTACTCCTCGGCGGTGTACTCGTAGGGGACGATGTCCTTGTACTTGCCGGCGTCACGCGCAGCCTTGCGCTCGTGGCGGGTGCAGGTGCCCAGCGTGCGGGCCACCAGCTCGCTGCGCTGGTTGTAGTAGCTGGCTTCGACGTACTGGAGCACCAGACGGCCCGAGAACTGGCTCTCCTTCTCCTCCAGGCCGACCACGCGCTCGATGGCGGTGATGCGGTCGCCCGGGCGGATGTGGCGGAAGAGCTCCCAGTCGTTGCCGGCGTAGAAGCCGTGGACGCCCGGCAGGCCCCAGCGGGTGCGGCCGACCCAGCCGAACGCCATCGGGAACATCGGGTGGGCGACGATCGAGCCGTAGCGCGACAGGCGGCCCATTTCTTCGTCGCGGAACAGCGGGTTGAGGTCGCCGATGCCGTTACAGAAGTTGCGGATGGTGTCGCAGGTGGCGTCCTGCAGATAGGGGCCTTCGGGGCGCAGTTGCACGCCGATCATCTTGCGGGCGGCGGCGATGGCCTCGTCCGTGATCTTGCCTTCGGCGGGAGCGTCGCCGACCGTGGGGTTGATTGCGTTCATGGGCTTGTCTCTTTTTCGGAAATCTGGCGCCGGGCGGAATTGCTCGGCCTTAGGTCTCGGTTACGCGCTGAAGTCGATCTCGCGGCTGGACTTGATCGCCGCAAAGCGGGCCACGCAGGCCAAGGCGTTGGTGTGCTCATCCCGGGTCGAGCCGGCGCAGCAGTCCTCCAGAAGGATCATCTCGAAGTCGCGGTCGTGGCCCTCGCGAGCGCCGGTGTGGACGACGCCGTTGGTGGAGACGCCGGACAGGTAGATGCGCTCGATGCCGCGAGCGCTGAGGATGGGCTCGAGCGAGGTGCCGTAGAACGGGCTGACGCGGTGCTTCACGATGTCGAAGTCGCCGGGCTCGGGCTTCAGCATCGGGTGCACCTCGGTGCCCTTCTCGCCCAGCTTGAAGAGGCCGTTGTTGCGCGCGCCGGTGAACACCGGCGAGGCGGGCGGGCACTCGCGGTAGTCCGGCGAGAAGCCGACCCGCACGTAGCCGACCAGCACGCCGGCCTTGCGGGCCGCGGCGATCGCGTCGCGGGTGTTCTCCAGCACCTTACGCTCGGCCATCAGAGGCACGTAGGTGGTCTTATTCGGCCCGTCCTCGCCGACCAGATCGTTGATCATGTCCATGACGAGGAGAATCGATTTGGTCATAGGTTCGCCGCCAGCCTGGAGGTTTTGAGGGTCGGAAAGGAGAATGCATCATGCATCTCCAGCGTTCGAGATCAAGGGCGTTCGTCCGCGCCGCAACGCCGCGAGGGCGCCGAGCCCTGACGGCGAGGCCTAGCGGGCCTGCGCCTTGGCGGGCGAATGCGCCTCCCTGTCGCCCGGCGCAAGAATCTTCTGCAACTCCCGCCAGCCCGACTCGATGTGGCGGCGGGTGACCAGCACGGCGGCCGGCGCATCGTGTTCAAGGAAGGCGCGCAGCAGCTCGTCGTGCTCTCCGCCCGCGCGGTCCGGCCGCCCGCCAATGCGATTGATCAGGTCGAAGGGGTACCGGGCCCAGAGAATCTGCACGAAATTCAACGTCATCGGCAGGGCGGCGATGTCGTGGATACGGCGATGGAAGCGGTAGTTCGCGGCGCGGGCGCCTTCGCTGTCCTGGGCCGCCGCCGCCTGGTGGAACTCGTGCTGGATTTGGCGCAGGTCGTCGATGTCGGAGGCCGTGGCGCGCTCCACCGCGCTTTGGACGAGCTGGGATTCCAGCAGGATGCGCAGCTTCAGCATCTCGTTCGAGGCGCTGGCGTCGAACGGCGCGACCGTCGCGCCACGGTAGGAGTCGCCGATCACATAGCCTTCGGCCGACAGCAACTTCAGCGCCTCGCGCACCGGGGTGATGCTGGTCTGCAGCAGCTTGGCGATCTCGAGTTGCTTGAGGCGCGTCCCCCTCGGGAATCGACCCGAGATGATCGCCTCCCGGAGGAAGTCGGCGATCCGCTCCTCCTTGGTCTGGTAGTCCATTCCCTGGCCCCCCCGAACGGGCTCAATTCCACCGGCCATCGCCGATCTGCGCCTCCAGGCTACGCGGCTACGGGCCGCTCGAATAGCTTCCAATGCCAAAAAGATGCATTATACATCAGCCGCCCTCGATGTGGGCGATTTGCAGCACGGCGGAGGACCATGGCTCGAGATTGCGACTGGGTTGCGCCGCTCTTCGTTCCGGGCGACCGGCCCGAGCGGTTCGCCAAGGCGGCCCAGTCCGGAGCCGATGCCGTCATACTCGATCTCGAAGACGCCGTCGCGCCCGCCGCCAAGGCCGCGGCGCGGGAGGCGATCGTCGCCGACTTCACCGATCTGCCTGTGATCGTGCGGGTGAACGCGCCGGAGACGCCCTGGCATGCGGACGACCTGGCCGCCGTCGCGCGGCTGCCGTTCGCCGCGGTGATGATCCCCAAGTCGGAACTCGGCGGGGCGCTGGAATCGGTGATCGAACGCAACCTGCCTCTGCCGGTGGTGGCCCTGGTCGAGAGCGCCAAAGGACTGGCGGACGCCCGTGGCGTCGCCGCCCTCCCCGGCGTCGCCCGCCTGGTGTTCGGCTCCATCGACTTCTGCGCCGACCTCGGCTGCGCCCACACCCGCCAGGCCCTGCTGGCCGCCCGCTCCGAACTGGTCCTGGCCTCGCGCCTCGGCGGCAAGACGGCCCCGGTGGACGGGGTCACCACCTCGCTCGAGGACGCCGCCCTCATCGCCGACGACGCCGCCCACAGCCGCGAGATGGGGTTCGGCGGCAAACTCTGCATCCATCCGCGGCAGGTCGAGCACGTCCTTCCGGCATTCTATCCGAGCGAGGCCGAGATCGAATGGGCCGAGAAGGTGCTGGCCAGCGGGGACGGCGTAGCCCGGGTCGACGGCGCCATGGTCGACGAGCCGGTGAGGATCCGAGCCCGCGCTCTCATCGCCCGAGCGCGCGCGCGGCGCGCCTGATGCCCGACAGAACCCCTTACAGCCTGTAGGACCCCCCTATGATCGAACGCGACCTGTTCACCTCCGACCACGAAGCCTTCCGCGACCAGGTTCGTCGGTTTGTCGAGACGGAGATCGCGCCGCACCACTACGAGTGGGAACAGCAGAAGGGCTTCCCGCGCGAGCTGTGGAAGAGGGCGGGCGAGCTGGGCTTTTTGTGCTGCAACGTGCCCGAGGCGTACGGCGGCCTGGGCGCCGACTGGCTCTACAACGTGGTGGTCATCGAGGAGCTGTGGAAGGCCGGCATGAGCGGGCCGGGCATCGCCTTCATGGTCCACTCCGAGGTGGTGACGCCCTATCTGCTGTCCAGCAAGAACGAAGAGCTGAAGAAGACCTGGCTGCCGCGCATGGTGGCCGGCGAGGCGGTGGCGGCGCTGGGGCTGAGCGAGCCCAGCGGCGGCAGCGATCTGCAGAACATCAAGACCCGCGCGATCCGCGAGGGCGACCACTATGTGGTCAACGGCCAGAAGGTGTTCATCTCCAACGGCATCAGCTGCGACTTCCTGATGCTGGCGGCCAAGACCGACCCCAGCGAGAAGGCCAAGGGCATCAGCCTGATCCTGGTCGAGGCCGACCGGCCGGGCTTCATCAAGGCGCGCAGCCTGGACAAGATCGGCGCCCACGCCTCGGAGACCGCCGAGTTGTTCTTCGAGGACGTCAAGGTCCCGGCGAGCAACCTGGTCAGCGAGGAAGGCGGCGGCTTCGCCATCATCATGGAAAGCCTCAGGCAGGAGCGCATGGGCCAGGCGGTGCGCAGCGCCGCGGTGTGCGAGGCGACCATCGAGTCCACCACCCGCTACGTGCGTGAGCGCAAGGCCTTCGGCAAGACCATCGCCGACTTCCAGAACACCCAGTTCGTGCTGGCCGACCTGGCCACCGAAACCAGCGCCGCCCGCGCCTTCACCGACTGGTGCATCAAGCGTCAGATGGAGGGCAAGCTGACCCCGGTCGACGCCGCCAAGGCCAAGATGCTGACCTCCAACCTGCAAGGCCGCGTCGTTGACCAGTGCCTGCAGCTCTTCGGCGGCTATGGCTATATGCGCGAGTACCCCATCGCCCGCGCCTATGTCGACGCCCGCTACGCCCGCATCGGCGGCGGCGCCATCGAGATCATGAAGCAGATCATCGGCAAGGACCTCATCAAGTCCGTCCCCTGATCAGCCTGCAGACAACAAGACCAAGAAGGACCTACCCAGCATGAACCTTGAGCGCATGCGCAACCACGTCTTCCCGGTCATCGAGCATGACCTGACGTTCCGCGATTCCATCATCTATGCGCTGGGCCTGGGCTATGGGAGCGATCCGCTCGACCCGGCGCACCTGCAGTTCCTCTATGAGAAGGGCCAGAGGCAAGTCCCCTCGATTTGCTGCGTCATGGCCTACGCCGGCTTCTGGATGAGCGAACCGCAGTTCGAGATCGACTGGGTCAAGCTGCTGCATGGCGAGCACTACTATGAGATCCTCTCGCCACTTCCGGTGGAAGGAAAGCTCACCGCCAAGCACAGGGTGGTCGCCGTCCAGGACAAGGGCGAAGGCAAGGGCGCCGTCGTCACCTACCTCAAGGAGATCTTCGACGAGTCCGGCAAGCTGCTGGCCAACATCGAGCAGAGCAACTTCCTTCGTGGTGACGGCGGCTGCGGCAGCTTTGGCGAGCCGCCTGCCGAGCGGCCCCTGGTCCCGGAGCGCGAACCCGACGTCACCTATGAAATCAAGACCTCGCGCCGCGCGGCGCTGATCTACCGGTTGTCCGGCGATTACAACCCGGTCCACGCCGACCCGGAGGTCGCCCGCAAGGGCGGCGGCTTCCGCGAGCCGTGGCTCGCCGGCATGTGCTCCATGGGCATGGCCACCCGCGCCGCCATCACCACCTTCTGCGACGACGATCCCGATCGGATCAAGTCGATGTACGTGCGCTTCAAGAACGTCGCCTACCCCGGCGAGACCATGCGCTACGAGTTCTACAGGACCGACGACGGCGCCCAATTCCGCGTCCGCTGCGTCGAGCGCGACGTGGTGATCCTCGACCGCGGCTACGTGCGCTTCAACTAAGCGCGGCAAGAAGACGACCCTTCTCCCCTTGCGGGAGAAGGCGCGGTCGTGGCCGCGCCGCTGGTCGGCGAGGTCTGAGAGACCCCTCATCCGACCTGCTGACGCGGCCCACCTTCTCCCGCAAGGGGAGAAGGAGAGTTTTAGCCCGCCGCAGGCTCGGTCTTGCGGACGGGGGCCCAGGCGAAGGCTTCGGGGCGGTGGCCGGAGACGGCGCCTTCCTCCAGCAGCTTCTGGCACTCGGCCTCGCCAAGGCCCAGCGCGCGCAGCACCTCGACGGTGTGCTCGCCGTGCTCCGGCGGCGGCAGGTTCGGCGTGACTTCCGACTGGCCGGGAAACTCCGGCACCTCGAAGTCGTAGCCCCGGTAGTCGAGCTCGCGCAGCTTGCCCGGCTGGCGCGCCTGGGGCTTTTCCAGCACCCGGTCCAGCGGCAGGACTTCGGTGAAGCCGACGCCGCCCTTTTGCAGCCGCTCGGCCGCCTCGTCGTAGGTGAAGGAGCCGACCGCCGCCCGCACGGCGGCCTCCACGCGCGGACGTTCCTTCTTGCGGTCGCGCAGCTTGGCCAGCCCCTGGTCGTGCGCTTCGGGCATGCTCAGCGCCTGGGTCAGCTTCTGCCAATGGGCGTCGGTGAGCACCAGCAGATAGACCCAGCGGTCGTCCTTCGCCTTGTAGGCGCCGTAGCCCGGCATGCTGAACTCGCCGCCGGCCTCCTTCTCGGGCCGTCCCAGCAATTGGGTCTTGAGCTGCACGCCCGCCAGGTCGCGGGCCGCCAGGTGCAGGCCGGTCTCGTAAAGGCCGATCTCGATGCGCCGGTCCTGAACCGAGGGATTGGGCAGCATCAACGTCGAGAGGATGCGGATCACCGCATAGGTTCCGGCGAACTGGTCGTGATACGAGGGTCCAAGCCGGGTCGGGCGGCCTTCGACCACGTGGTCGGCCATGACGCCGGTCGAGGCCTCCGCCACCGGGTTGGTCGCCAGGTCGTCGGCCTGCGGGCCGGCGGCGTAGCCGCGGATATGGCAATAGATCAGCTTCGGATTGACCGCCTCGAGATCGTCGGCGGTCACCTTCAGCTTGCGCGCCGCGCCCGGCGCCAGGTTGTGGATCAGGATGTCGGCGGACCCGACGATCTTGCGGAACGCCGCCTGCCCGCCCTCCGAGGTGAGGTCGATGGCGACGCTCTTCTTGGAGTGGTTGTAGGCGATGAAGGTGCCGCTCGGCCCGCCGCGCACCAAAGCGCGGGTGGTGTCGCCGGTCGGCGGCTCGACCTTGATCACCTCGGCGCCGAGGTTGGCGAGGATGTGGGTGGCGAACGGTGCGGCGACCATGGTGCCGATTTCGACCACCCGACGGCCGGCAAGGGGAAAGGACTTCATGGCGCTCCTTCGCAACAGCGTGCCAAGAATGCATTATACATCAATGGCCGCTGCGTACAGGCCCGCCGCGCCTCTATGGGCCTGCAAAATCCTGCTCTGGAAGCCGCCTCAGCCGGCGGGAAGCATCGCCACCACGTCGTTGGTCTGGGCGATGAACCGCACACCCTTCAGCCGCGCCTTGGGATAGTTAGCCCACTCGCCCTTGACCTCGACCGGGGTGACCGCCTGGGCAGCGGGGCCTTGCGGCTTATAGCCGACCACGTCCACGTCATAGACGCCGTCCGCCGGCGGGGCCGGATTGATCCTGGGCAGGAAAGCCAGGTCGTAATAGCCGCCGCTGGCGGTCTTTCCGCTCGCCTTGAGGTGCAGGGCGCCGTCCGCGGACGCCTCCACCGAGGCGCCCTCGACCTGCAGGATAGGCTCCTGCCCGGCGTAGAACTGGGCCGAACGCGACAGGTATTTCTTGGGCGCCACCGCGGTCTCGGCGGTGTCTTGCTTCGAGGCCTGGCAGCCGCTGAGCCCCAGCGTCAGGGTGAACAGGACCATGACGATGCGCATGATGTCGAACCTCCCCCTTTTTTGTAAGGTGAAGGTTGCGCCGCGCCGGCGGCGCCCGCAAGGACCTTGTCAGCCAGATCAGGGCTTGGGAGCCGCCTGAGCTTCGCCGGCGGCCAGCAGGCCGTCGAAATAGGCGATGGTCCGACGAAGCCCCTCCTCCAGCTGGATGGTCGGCTCCCAGCCCAGCACGGCCTTGGCCTTGGAGATGTCCGGCTGGCGTTGCTGGGGATCGTCCTGCGGCAGCGGGCGGAACTCCATCTTGGACTTCGAGCCCGTCAGCTCCACCACCTTCTCCGCCAGGGCGCGGATGGTGAACTCGCCGGGATTGCCGAGGTTGATCGGACCGGTGATCTCGTCGCCCGTCTCCATCAGGCGCAGGAAGCCGTCGGTGAGGTCGTCGACGAAGCAGAAGGAGCGGGTCTGCTGACCCTCGCCGTAGAGGGTGATGGGCTGGCCCTGCAACGCCTGGACGATGAAGTTCGACACCACCCGCCCGTCGTTCGGATGCATGCGCGGGCCGTAAGTGTTGAAGATCCGCGCCACCTTGATGCGTAGGCGGTGCTGACGCCAGTAGTCGAAGAACAGCGTCTCGGCGCAGCGCTTGCCTTCGTCATAGCAGGAGCGGAAGCCGATCGGATTGACGTTGCCCCAGTACGCCTCGGGCTGCGGATGCACGGTCGGGTCGCCATAGACCTCGCTGGTCGACGCCTGGAAGATCTTGGCCTTCCGCCGCTTGGCTAGGCCCAGCATGTTGATCGCCCCATGCACCGAGGTCTTGGTCGTCTGCACCGGGTCGTACTGGTAGTGGATCGGCGAAGCCGGGCACGCGAGGTTGTAGATCTCGTCCACCTCCACGAAGAGCGGGAAGGTCACGTCGTGGCGCAGCAGCTCGAAGTTCGGATTGTCCAGCAGGGCCGCGACATTGCGCCGGGCGCCGGTGTAGAAGTTGTCGACGCAGAGGACCTCGTGCCCCTGGGCCAGCAGGCGCTCGCACAGATGCGAGCCGATGAAGCCGGCGCCGCCGGTGACCAGGACGCGCTTCATTGCGCGCCGGCGCGCTTGCGGGCGGGGGGCTGAGCCGCCGCCGAAGGCCGACCTTCGGCCGCCGCGATCGCCTCGGGAGTCCAGAGCCGGCCGTCGGCCGGCAGCGGCCGGGCCAGGTGCCGCTTGGCGAGCTTGGCCTGATAGAAAGCCTCGTAGTCGGGGGCCAAACCCAGCATCTCCTGCGCATCGTGGTCGAACTCGATCGCCGCCTGCAGATAGGCGTCGAGATTGGCGAGGTCCGGCTGCGGGCGCTCGCCCCGCTGGTGGGCGGCGGCCATCCCGGCGTAGAGCGCCTCCAGGCTGGAGACCAGCCGCTCCATGTCGAACAGCACGCAGCTGGGCCGGTTCATCTCCAGCTTGGCCTTCAAGGCCGCCACCGTGGCCGGCTCGGAAGCCAGTTCGATGGCGCGGCGCACGAAGTCCTGCGGCGTCTCGCACACCAGCTCGGGCAGGCCCGCGGCCCGCACCAGGCTGCCGCAGACGCGGCTGGCGAAGCTGCGGCCGGACATGGTCAGCAACGGCACGCCCATCCACAGGGCGTCGGACGCGGTGGTGTGGGCGCCGTAGGGGAAGCTGTCTAGGAACAGGTCGGCCAGCGGATAGCGCGCCAGATGGAAGGGGTTGGCCAGCTTCGGCGCGCTGATCAGGCGCGCGGGATCGACGCCGCGCGCCTCGGCGTAGGCCTTGAGGCGCTCGAAGGTGTCTTCGACAGGGTCGAGCATCCACAGCACGCTGCCGGGCGTCGCGCGCAGGATCTCGAGCCAGCGCTCGTAGGTGAACCGCGTCAGCTTCTGCGAGCCGTTGAAGCTGCAGAAGACGAAGGCGTCCTCCGGCAGGCCGCATTCCGCGCGCGTCGGGCGCTCGGCGACGGCGCGGCGGCGGTCGTTCGGCTGGTAGCAGGGAAGCCGCACCACCGTCTCGGTGTAATAGCGCTCCGCCTCCGGCGGGACGATGTAGTCGTCGGCGATCAGGTAGTGATGGAAGGGCGTCCCCATGGTGCCCGGATAGCCCAGCCAGTTCACGATCACAGGCGCGGGACGGCGGGCGATGACGTTGGCGCGGGCGTCGCGGGTGTGGCCGTTGACGTCCACCAGGATGTCGATCCCGTCGGCGGCGATACGGGCCGCCGCCGCCGCATCGCTCATCTCCCGGATGTCGACCCAATGCTCCACCGCGGCCTGGATGCGCTGGTTCAGCGCGCCCTCGTCCTTGCGGCCGCAGTAGTAGGCGAAGACCTCGACGCGGCTTCTGTCGTGCAGCTCGAAGAGCTCGGCCATCAAATAGCCGATGGCGTGGTCGCGCAGGTCCGAGGACAGGTAGCCCACGCGCAGCCGCCGGCCTGAAAGGTCGATCTCGGCGTCACGGCGGTCGCTGCTAAGGTCGTCGGGATCGGGCGTGGATTGCCGGACGAAGCGCACCGAGCTGGCGAGCTGCAACACGGGATCGTCGGCGTAGGCCGAGGCCGAGAGCGGGCTGATGGCGTTCATCAATGTCGTACGCACCACGCGCTCGCTGGGTTGCATGATGGGCCATTCGCACTGGCCCATGCGCAACGCCACGTACTGCTCGATGACGTCGCGCTGGTCGGGAACCAGTTCCAGCGCCTCCCGCAGCGCCTGCTCGGCCGCCTGCGCCTTGTGCTGGTCGGCGAGCACCCGGCCGGACTGCTTCAGCGCGGTGACCTTCATGTCGATCGAGGCGCCGGTGACCGCCGCAGTCCGCTGCAGCAGCACCCGCCAGGTGTCCACGCCCGCGTCCGGATTGCCGCCCCGCTCCAGCACCCCGCCCAGATTGATGTAGGCCGGGAAGAAGTCCGGCTGCTTGAGGATCGCCTGCTTCAGCAGCTCGGCGGCCTGCGCGAGCTGGCCGGTGTCGCTCTCCAGCACGGCGCAGTTGAACAGCGCCACGTGCCAGAAGGCATCATCGGGATTGAGCTTGGCCCACAGCTTGTAGAGCTGTTTCGACAGCTGGACCTGGCCCGAGGCGTTGAGCTGGCCGGCGGCGTCGATCAGCTCGCGGACCGGCAGGGCTCCGTCGGTGATCTTCTGCAACGCCTCAAGGAAGACGGTGTCGGACATGGAGCTCCCGGCGGTCAGCAGGCCCGCCTCCGCTCAGAGCTCAGGCTGGCGCAACGATTCGACGGGGCGACCATCGCACGATTCCGGCGCGCCGGAGACCCGAGAGGCCCCGGCGCGCGCGGCGCGTCAGCTCGTCAGCTCGTCAGCTCGTCAGGATGTAGGCCTCGGCCTGCGCCTGATCCATGGAGGCCACCTGCGCCTGGGTGAAGCCCGCGAGCTGGGTCGAGCTCATGGCGCTGATGTTGGTGGTCGTGAGCTGGTCGATCTGCAGGGTGGTGAGCCCGCTGATCTGCGTCGAAGTCAGCGACGCCGCTTCGGTGGTCGACAGGGCGCCGATCACCGTCGTCGAGAGCGCGGCCACCTGGGCGGAGGTCAGCGACTGGATCTGGGTCGACGTGAGCTGGTTGATGTTGTCGCTGCTCAGCGCCAGGAGCTGGGCCGCCACCATCGCCTTGAGTTGGGTGATGTCGAGGCCGGTCACCTGGGTCGTGGTCAGCAGCCCGACGTTGGTGCTGGTGAGCGCCGCCATCTGGGTGGAGGTCAAGGCGCCAAGCTGGGTCGAGGTCAGGCCGGCGACGTTGTCGCTGGTCAGGCCCTTCAGCTGGGCCGCGGAGATCCCGCCGATCTGGGTGGTCGAGAGCTGGCCCACATGCGTCGAGCTCAGGCCCGTGACCGCCGTCGAGGTCAGGGTGGCGATCTGGGTGGCCGTCAGGCCGCCCACCTGGGTGTCGGTCAGGTTCCCCACCACCGTCGAGGTCAGCGCGGCGAGCTGCAGCGCCGTCAGGCCCGTGAGCTGGGTCGTGTCCAGACCCTGCAGCGCCGTCGAGCTCATGCCGTTCAGGTTGGTGGTCGAGAGCTGGCCAAGCTGCGCCGAGCTGAAGCCGTCGATCTGGGTGTCGGTCAGTTCGCCGAAGTCGGTGGCGTTCAGCGCCTTCACCTGGGCCGCGGTCAGGCCGCCGATCTGGGTGTTGGTCAGCGCCTGCACCTGGGTCGAGGTCAGGGCCGAGTAGGCGCCGGTCGCCAACGAGCCCAGCTGGGTCGAGCTCAGGCCCGCCAGCTGGTCGGTCGTCAGCAGCGCCAGGTTGGTGTTGGTCAGGGCGCCGAGCTGGGTGGTCGTCAGCCCGCCCACCTGGGTCGAGGTGAAGCCCGCGACGTTGTCGCTGGTCAGCGCCTTCAGCTGGGCGGCCGTCAGGCCCTTGATCTGGGTGGTCGTAAGGCCGCCAACCTGGGTCGAGGTGAAGCCCGTCACCGCCGTGGACGTCAGGGTCGCCACCTGGGTGGAGGTGAGCCCGCCGACCTGGGTCCCCGTCAGGTTCCCGACGACGGTGGAGGTCAGCGCCCCAACCTGCAGCAGGGTCAGGCCCGCGAGCTGGGTGGTGTCCAGGCCCTGCAGGGACGTCGAGGTCATGGCGTTCAGGTTGGTCGTCGAGAGCTGGCCGATCTGGGCCGACGACAGGGCGTCGACCTGGGTGTCGGTCAGCTCGCCGAAGTCCGCCGAGCTCAGCGCCTTCACCTGCGCCGCGGTCAGGCCGCTGAGCTGGGTGTTGGTCAGCGCCTGCACCTGGGTTGAGGTCAGGGCCGAGTAGGCGCCGGTGGCCAGGGACCCGAGCTGGGTCGAGGTGAGGCCCGCCAACTGGTCCGTGGTCAGCAGCGCCAGGTTCGTATTCGTGAGCGCGCCCAATTGCGAGGTGGTCAACGCCCCGACCTGCGTCGAGGTGAAGCCGGCGAGGTTGTCGCTGGTCAGCGCCTTGAACTGGGCCGCCGTCAGGCCCTTCAGCTGGGTCGTCGACAGCTGGCCCACATGGGTGGAGCTGAGGCCCGTCACCGCCGTGGAAGTCAGGGTCGCGACCTGCGTCGACGTCAGCCCGCCGACCTGGGTGTCGGTCAGGTTCCCCACCACCGTCGAGGTCAACGCCGCGAGCTGGAGCGCGGTGAGGCCCGAAAGCTGGGTGGTCGCCAGCCCCTGCAGGGCCGTGGAGCTCATGGCGTTCAGGTTGGTGGTGGCGAGTTGCGCTACCTGGGCCGAGCTGAAGCCGTCGATCTGGGTGTCGGTCAGCTCCCCGAAGTCGGTGGCGTTCAACGACTTCACCTGAGCGGCCGTCAGTCCGCCGAGCTGGGTGTTGGTCAGCGCCTGCACCTGGGTGGAGGTCAGGGCCGAGTAGGCGCCGGTCGCCAGCGAGCCGAGCTGGGTGGACGTCAGGCCCGCCAGCTGGTCGGTGGTCAGCAGAGCAAGGTTGGTCGTGGTGAGCGACCCCAGCTGGGTCGTGGTCAGCGCGCCCACCTGCGTCGAGGTGAAGCCCGCCACGTTGTCGCTGGTCAGCGCCTTCACCTGGGCGGCGTTCAGCCCCTTGAGCTGGGTGGTGGAGAGCTGGCCCACGTGGGTGGAACTGAGCCCCGTCACCGCCGTCGAGGTCAGGGTGGCGACCTGGGCGGAGGTGAGCCCGCCGACCTGGGTGTCGGTCAGGTTCCCCACCACCGTCGAGGTCAGCGCCGCCAGTTGAAGCGCGGTGAGCCCCGAAAGCTGGGTGGTCCCCAGGCCCTGGAGGGCCGTGGAGCTCATGGCGTTCAGGTTGGTGGTCGA
>Ga0070671_100000984_pt1 | contig 20913 bp, 20 predicted proteins | sample KBSS73metaG_FD_65341 | JGI IMG/M metagenome (GOLD analysis project Ga0070671, IMG submission 65341) | Switchgrass rhizosphere microbial communities from Kellogg Biological Station, Michigan, USA - KBS S7-3 metaG | ecosystem: Host-associated > Plants > Roots > Rhizosphere > Soil ...
CCGGGAAATTGGCTGCCGACCGGCGGCATCGAACAGTTTGTGCTGGTGTGGCGCCTCTACGATACGCCGATCGGCGTAGCGACGCGCACCGCGAAAGCCGGACCGATGCCGGCGGTCGCGCGAAAGGACTGCTCATGATCCGGCTGCTGCTGTGGATACTCGGCGCCGTATTGCTCGGTGGGATCGTGCATCTTTCCACCGTGCTGGCGATGCCGCAGACGGCCAAGCAGGACGCCTATTCGCGGCTCGCGCCGCTCACCCCGGTCAATGCCGTCGCCGTGCTGCCGCCGCCGACCGCGAAGGCTTCGCTGATGCCGTTCATGGACCCGGCGTTTGCGGTCGCGGTCTGCCGCTATGACATTTCAAGCGGGCCATTGAAGTTCAAGGCGCCGGTGAGCCAAGCCTACACGTCGGTAACGTTCTACACGCGCAAGAGTGTCGCCTACTACGCGATCAACGACCGCGCCGCCGGCCGCCGTTCGATCGAGCTCGACCTCATGACCGCCGAGCAGCACGCGCAAATGCCGGCCGAGGAGGACGTGACCGCTGCCGACCGGTTGATCATTGAATCACCGACGACGACGGGGCTGATCCTGCTGCGGACACTGGCGCCGGAGCCGGGCCTGATGCCGATGGCGCGGCGCGCACTCGGCGGCGCCCAGTGCCATCTCGAGGAGGCGCAGTAGTCGCCTACTTTCGGCCGGCTGCCGCCTTGGGCGCGAGCACGCGGCCCGACAAATCGGCGAAACGCGGCAGCGGGACCACCTGGTTTGCCGTGATCTTTTGCTGCAATTGGGTGAGCACGATGTCGGCGTCGGCGGCGATCTTTTCCGGCTCCCCGGCTACCAGATGATCGAGGGCAAACCGATAGGCCGCGCAGCGTTGTGCCAGTGACTGCTGCACCCAAGCGATCGTGAGGCTGTTCTCGCCGACACGCGCCAACGCGCCGAGGCGCTCGACCGGGCTGAGATCGGCCATGAGCTCAATGCTGGCTTCGCGCCGGCGATCGAGATCGAGGACGCGATGGGCGGTGTCGAAGAAAGGTCCGATGCGTACGATGTCGTTACGGATATCGTCGATCAGTGTGTTGTAGCGTCCCATGGACGAGCGGTGGCCCACGGCCTGCAGTTCCCAATAATAGGCCGTCGTGTCGACCACCCATAGCTCGCGCTGAAACTCGTGTTTGATGCCGTACTCGTAGAGGACGGCATCCCAGCGTTGCCGGTCGTAGGGCGGCTCGATCAGCGGAAAGGCGAGGTCGCGCAACGTGCGCTCTTCCTCCGTCAAGTGGTAGAGCGATATCGGGGCGACCGCCCTGACCGCGGCTTCCTGCCCGACCCAGGCATGAATGTCGTCGGTGACGAGCACCGGATGCAGACGGTCGAAATCGCCGAGGCTTGAGCAACCGGCAAGCACGACCAAAGCGATGATGATTGCGGGCGCGATCTGCTTCTCGCAGCGGCGGAGTCGCGGCGCCATCGGCGCGGGTCCGTTCAGCGGCGCCTCATGCGGCGGCGTCCGCCACCATGGGCTGGAGGCCGGGTGCGCGGTTCGACTTCCTCGATGCGCGCAGCGGTGTGCCGTTCGATACGAATGACGGGAAGGATGATCACCGTCGCGGATTCGTCCTGAGCATCGGCACGGCCGAACCGCACGATGCGCCCCTCGTCCGGAAATTTGATGATGTCGCCCACCGCCGCCGCCCTCTACCCGCCGGCGCAGATCCCCCCATGCGCACAGGTCGGTACGCGAGCGATTAAGCGGCATGCAAGGTTAACGCTCCGCTAACGGCAACCGCTTACCCTCATTACCTGCCACGGTGTGGCGACCGAGTAACATGAGATGGAAACTGCGGGCTTCTCTGGTCTCGACGGCCTCGCCGATCTCGGGTTGCGCAGCGGGGTCGATATGCGTCCGACCTTGCTGCGCATTCTCACCGATCTCTATGTGCAGAAGCTCAGGCACACGCCGGAAGAGGAGCGCCACTACACAGAGCTGGCGCTGCGTTTGCTGGGCGCGGTCGACGTACCGACCCGCGCTGCGGTCGCAGCGAGGCTAGCGCGCCATCTCTCGCCGCCGCTGCTGGTGCTGCAGTATCTAAGCCGCGATCTGCACGAAGTCGCCGAGCCGCTGCGCACGCACGCCCTGTTGCAGCCCCCTGCTCCGGTGCCAACGACTGCGCCGCATGCCGAGCAAATACGCGTCAAGACAAACGACAGCGAGCACGAGCTCAGCGCAGGCGATAGCGAGCGCGACCTCGCCGACGAGAACGACGACTCGTTCGCGCATGTCACGCCCGCTGTCGATCCGGTTACGGCCGGAGAGCTCAACGAGCTGTTCTTCGCGGCCGATCCAAACGAGCGGCGCCTGATCCTGCTCAATCTCGACGTCGTCGCGCCGCTTCCGCCAGACCGTACCGGCCTCGCGCGCGATCCGTCGGCGAGCGAACGCCTGGAAGCGGCAGCGCTCGCCCGCAGCAATGACGATTTCGTTCGGCACCTCGTGCATTCGTTGCGGATACCGCGAGCACAGGCGCGGCGCATGGTGCACGACCACCTCGGCGAGCCGATCATCGTAGCGGCAAAGGCGCTCGACGTGCCGCGCGACGCGCTCTATCGCATTCTCCTGTTCGCCAATGCCGCAGTCGGACACTCCGTTGAACGTGTCCATGCGCTGGCGGCGCTTTACGACGAAATCACGATACAAGCAGCCGAGGGAATGGTCGCGATCTGGCAGTCGCTCCAAAATGACGAGCGCGCCGCCGCGAAGTATCAGCCGGTCACCTGGAGCGAGACATACGCACGCCGACGTCCGGCGCCGGCTGCGCAACGCTCCCCGCTCCCTGCCCCGCCGCAAGGAGGGACCCAGCGCGCTCCGGCGCACCGCAGCCCGCCCGCGGCTGGATCGCTGGCGGCACGGGACTGAACTCGCGACATACCCGGCTCAAGCGGCGACAATGTCCAGAAAATTGCGACCGGCCCGGTCCTCGATCTCCACGATCCAGACGTCCGGGTCGAATTTCACCTCGCGGGCGAGATAGGCCTCGACTTCCGCATCAGCAGCCGGCAGCGCGACAAGGCTCGGCGTGAACGCACGGGCCGTCCCTTCTGCAGCCTCGAACGCGCTCTGCGGCGCTGGGCCAAACAAATCGGAAGTGCCGTCGAGCCGGTTGATGCGAACGAATACGGCGCCCGCTTCCTCGGCCCCGCGTCTACGCAGGACGCCGAATACGCCCTCGATCTCGCAGCGACGCAAATAGGCGGCGACCCAGAGCGCAGTTTTGAGACGCATGTTCCGCTATTCCACCGTGGCGAGACGGCGGACTGCATATCCGCAAATGGTGAGGCTTGCGAGATGTCGGGTCGGGATGCCGCTACTGCAGCGGATGGCCGGTCATGGTGGCCAATTCGTTGAGCAGGCGATCGGATATTCGCCCAGTCACCGGCAGCTTGTGCTCGCCTTCGAACTTCTCGATCGCTGCGGTCGTCGACTGGTCGAGAGTGCCGGAAGCCTTGATCTGTCCGTAGCCAAACTCGGAGAGCGCGCGTTGTACCGCAAGGACGCGCGAGGGCGAGCCAATCGACGACCCGATGAGTTCGGCGATGGGATCGTTGCGTCGCGCTGTTGGGGCTTGCGGCCGCGCCGCCGGCGGCGGGTGCACGGCAGCGGTCGCTTCAACCGGCCGGGGCGGCGCCGGGGCCGGGGCCGGCGGAGTGGTCGCAGAGGTGGGAGTGGGATCGGCAACTTGCGGCCGCACCGGATTTGCAAAGAAGGGCGCCGGATGGGAGCCAGACTGCAGAAAGACGGCGTTGACGACAATGACGACGCAGGCTGCACCGGCACCGAGGATGGCCAAGGAATCGACTGGGCGGCGCGTAAACCTTGCCCAAACACGAAAGCCGACCGAAGCGGCCGCGCCGATAGCGCCAGCGGCGACGCCACGCCGTTTCCTATCGCGGCGGTCACGCACTTTTCTTCACCCGCATTTCGGCACTCACCGCATCACCCTCGCCATCCAACGCGGCGCCCGGTGATACGGCGGGCGCTTTCGGCAGACGCACCGGTAGATGGGCAGCCGCCGCGGCGAGATCCTGCGCGGACGACTTCTTGTGCGGCCGCGCCCGCTCGCAATCGAGCGGCATGCGCACGGTCACGCGCGTCCCTTCGCCGAGCCGGCTGCGGATCGCCATCTCGCCGCCGTGGAGCCGGAGCAGCCCCTTGACGATGGAGAGGCCGAGGCCCGTGCCGCCGTGGCGGCGGTCGTAGGTTGCGCGCGCCTGAAAATAGGGCTCACCGACCCGGACGAGATCTTCGCTGCTGATTCCGACGCCGTTGTCCTCGACGACAAAGATGATGCTCGCCGCCTCGGCGCGGGCACTGATCGTCACCTTGCCGCCGCGATCGGTGAACCGGATCGCATTTGACAAGAGGTTGAGCAGGATCTGACCGAGCGCGCGCCGGTCGGCAACAATATCAGGAAGATCGTCGGGAACGACTTTTTCCAGCTCGAGGCCCGCTTCGCGCGCCCGCAGCGCGAGAAGGTCGCAGGAGCCGGCGATGGCCTGCGCCGGCGGGAACGGCTCCGGGGTGATCTCGAAATTGTCGGTCTCGATCTTCGACATGTCGAGAATGCCGTTGATCACCGCTAGGAGGTGGTGGCCGGAACCGTTGATCAAGCCGGCGTATTCCTTGCGGCGGCCGGCATCGAGCGTCAGCATCGATTCCTTCATCAGCATTTCCGAAAAGCCGATGATGGCGTTGAGCGGCGTGCGCAACTCGTGACTCATGGTGGCGAGGAAGCGGCTCTTGGCGGCGTTAGCGCGCTCAGCCTCGACGCGCGAGTCTTCGAGCGCCTGCTCCTGGCGCTTGCGCTCGGTCACGTCGCGCAGCACTGCGACCACTTCCAGGTTGGCGTCGTTGCCGGCGTCCGCTGTCGCCCGTTCCAGCGGCCGGCAGCGCATCTCGATCCACATGAATTGCGTCGCCGCATGGCCATTGGCGTCAAAATTCTCGCGCCGCACCCGGAACTCGACCGATCGGCTCTCGCCGAGGGCGGCGGCGTCGCCAAGCGCCGTGAGATAGGCAGGACGATCGGCGACGTGAACCCGCTCGAACAAGCCGTGATCATGCAATTCGGCGATAGGGCAACCGAACAACGATTCTGCAGCCGGCGAGGCAAACAGCACCGCGCCGTCGCGGCTGTGGCGGGTGATGACGTCGGTCATGTTGCGCGCCAGCAGCCGGTAGCGGTCCTCTTCGGCGTAAAGAAGCCAGAAGCTCGTGCGCGCGAGCGCTTCGGCGCCGAGCGCAAGTCCCGCCGCGTAGAGCGCGGCCGAAACAATGCCGAGCGCGGCGAGTGGCCCCTGACTGCCGGCGCTCATCTCCGGCAGCAGCCCGACGACGTCGAGAAACACCAGCAGGCCGGCAGCGCAGAGCGCAAGCGTGGAGGCCGTCGCGACGACCCGGCGCGACGCCGAAAGCGCGGCTTCGAGCGGCACCACTACGAGCCAGATGGCGGCGAACGAGGCAATTCCCCCGGTCGACGCCGCGACCACGGTTACCAGTCCGGTCAGCGCGAGCGAAGAAAGAACGTGGGCGCTCTCGTAACGGCCGGTGCGGGACAGAAAGTACGCCGTGAGGATCGGAGCCACGAGCCAGGCAAACACCAACAACTCGGTCACGCTCGGCGCGCCGCGGGCAATCAAATAGATCGGGAACGCCGCCAACGCGACGATGCTGCCCAGAAGGCGCGGTGCTATAAAGGCGCGGTGACGCGCGGTCGCCAGCGCGTCCGGCCGCGCTGACGGATGCACCAACGTCTCGATATATTCCCGTACCGCCGCGACGAGGGCCACTTTACCCGACAACACGCCCGCTTTTGCAGGACGCGCTCCCCAGTGTTCTGTCGTGTGATCGTGTCAGAGGCCGCTTAAGCGAACGCTAAGGCGGGGCGTACCGAACGCGCGCGGGAACAATTGCGCCGCAAATTGTGCGCGCGCCGCCGCCGGGGAATCCGCGATCATGGTGAATGGCCGGTTGCCGTGGCGAGCTTCGATCGCTTGGCAGGCGCGAGGCGCGATCACGTACAGCTCTGTCGAGGCGGGCGGCGACGCCCAAAGGACAGCACCACGAACGCTCGCAGCGCCGGCATTGAGGCAAATTTTAGGTAAGCATATTTCTTCGAATTCTATGAAAATTTTCGGCGTATTCGCTTCAATTATGGGGAAAAACGTCTCGGACCCACGAACGTCGTTTTCAACGCCGCCTGCTAGCTTGCATGCGGATGCGGTGGTCTATGCCGCAGGGGATGTGGGTGTCATGTTCTTCCTATTGCGAATAGCATTCTGGCTCGGCGTCGTGTTGATCCTGTTGCCCAGCGGCTTCTCGCAGCACAGTGCGCCAGCAAACGACGTCGGCGCTGCCGACGCGATTTCGGCTGCTTCGGCCACTGTGGAAGATCTGCGCGGCTTCTGCACGCGTCAGCCGGACGCTTGCAACATCGGCTCGCACATGGCGACGGCGATCGGCTACAAGGCGCAGGCCGGTGCGAAAATGCTGTACGACGTTTTGACGGAAGCGCTGGCGCCGCACGACACCGGTGCGATCGCGCGCAGCACTAGCAATGGCGGCGATGCAAAATCGGCGCAGCGGGCGTCGCAGAGCACGCTCACTCCCGCCGATCTCGCGCCCGCCTGGCGCGGACCCCAGCGCAAGGACGCCAAGCGCGCGGCATAGCGCGATCCCGCGCAGTCATTTCGAGGTGAATCGGGGAGAACCGGGTGGTTCCCCGATCGCTCTTCCAGCGCCGCAGCTGTCCCCAAATTCGAAGTGGGTGTTCGCGCCATTCTGGAACGCGGAGCCTTTGCTCCGCGACAACGATACGATTTCGGCTGCAGCAGCGGGAGCATCGACCTCCGCCGCGCGGCGCTCTATATACGGGATGACGTGGAACCCCGGACGATGGCCGAAATCGACGACATCATCGACAATTTCTCGGTCCTCGACGACTGGGACGACCGCTATCGCTATCTGATCGAGTTGGGGCGGGAACTGCCTCCGCTAGCTGCGGCGGCCCACAACCAGGCGAACAAGGTTCAGGGCTGCGCGAGCCAAGTGTGGCTCGACACCAAGGTGCGCCCAAATGGCGCAAGCGGGCCGGTGCTCACCTTCGCGGGCGACAGCGACGCGCATATCGTTCGCGGGTTGATAGCGATCCTCTTCGCGATCTATTCGGACAAAGCCGCAAGGGACATTCTCGCCACCGACGCCGTGGCGCTGTTCGAGCGATTGGGCTTGCGCGAGCACCTCACGCCGCAGCGCTCCAACGGCTTTCGCTCGATGGTCGAGCGCATCCGCTCGGATGCGCGCTCAGCCCTCGCAACGGCCGCCGTATAGGCCGGGACGAACAGCGCACACGATCTCGTGCCGCCACGCTGGCGCATCGATACCGCCGAGACGCGCCTCAATCCTGGCCTGCCTGCCAGTCGTATTGTAAGTCTCCTCTCCGGGGCTCGGATCGTTGCAGAGTCGGTATCGGGAAGGTCAAGCGATGGCCGTCGGCCTAGCCGGAGCGGACGGCGCGCACGGTAGTCAAAAGCTCCGCGCCGCCTTGACGGACGTGTTTGCCGGCGCGGTCGGCAGTGTCCTGTCGATCGCCTACTCCCTGTCCTACGCGGCGCTTATCTTTGCCGGCCCGCTTGAGAACGCGCTCGCTTACGGCGTCGCGGTGACTTTCCTGTCGGCGGCGGTCGGCGGAGCGATCGTCGCCTGGCGAAGTTCCCTGCCGTTCGCGATCGCCGGCCCGGACAGTTCCATCTCGGTCGTACTGGCCGCGCTTGTCGCCACCCTTGGGAGCTTTGCGCTCACGCACGGCGGCACGCCGCTGCTCGGGCCGGCGCTCATCGCGCTTGCGCTCACCACCGCGGTCACCGGGGCCGTGCTTTGGATGCTCGGCTTCACGCGTGCCGGCCGCGCCATCCGCTTTGTTCCCTATCCGGTGATCGGCGGCTTTCTCGGCGCCACTGGCTGGCTGATGGTGACCGGTGCGGTCCAGGTCATCACCAATCAAAAGGTGACATTCGACAATCTCGGGGCATTCGCCGACGGCCCGATCGCCAGCAAGATCGTGGCGGGTGTGGCTATCGCTGCCGTCCTCCATGTGGCGACACGCTACAAGCAAAACACCTACGTTCTGCCCGTTGTGCTGGTCGCCGCAACCGTCCTTACGCACCTCGCTTTGCTTTCGGTCGGCTCGTCGCTGGCGGACGCGCAGGCCGCCGGCTGGCTCTTTCAGCCGCAGTCGGCCGGCCACCTGACCCTGCCGTGGAAACTCGACGAGCTCCGGCATTTCCCTTGGGCCGCAGTGCCCTCGCTCGCCGGCGATACCGTCGCTGTGGCCTTCGTCACCGCCATCACGTTGCTGCTCAACACCACCGGCATCGAGATCGCGACGCGAACCGAGGCAAACATCGACCGCGACCTCAAGGCGGTGGGCTTTGCCAATATCGTGACCGCGGCGCTGGGCGGAATAGTCAGTTGCACCTCGATCAGCCGGTCGGTCCTGGTTCGACTTGCAGGGGCGACGAGCCGGATATCGGGCTTCACCGTCGCCGCGATCTGCGCGGCGCTGCTTCTGATCGGTCCAGGTATCCTCGGCGCCGTCCCGAAATACGTCCTCGGCGGAGTACTGCTATTTCTCGGCTCGGGCCTGCTCTATCAGTGGCTGATACGCTCTTCGCGGCAATTGGCGCTGGCGGAATATCTGTCGCTGGTCGCGATCGCCTTCCTCATCGTCTATTGGGGCTTCATCGCCGGCGTTTTGATCGGGATCGTCATCGGCTGCGCGACGTTTGCGTTAAGCGTCGGCCGCGTCAACGCGATCAAGTTCAGCTTCGATGGTTCTGAGTTCCGCTCCTCGCTCGACCGCGGCCCCGACGAGTTGTCGCTCCTTGCCGCCCATGGACGCGAGATCCAGGGCATGGCGCTGCAGAGCTATCTGTTCTTCGGCTCCGCCAATCGGCTCCATCAACACGTCAAGGAGCTGATCAAGAACTACCCCGGATGCCGGTTCCTGATCTTCGACTTCCGCCGCGTCACCGGCATCGATTCCTCGGCCACGCACAGCTTTGCGCAGATGAAGCAGGTCGCAGCCGAAACCGGCGCACGCATCGTGCTGGTCAATCTCGCCCCGGAACTGGAACGCGCATTTCGCGCTGCCCGCTTCGTCGCCGAGGATGTCGTGGTCGCGACCGATCTCGACCGCGCGCTGGAATCGTGCGAGCACGAAATCATCAACGCGCACCGAGCAAAAGGCAGCGACGCGAAATCGTTGCACGGCTGGCTCTCCGAAGCGCTGGGCGGTTCCGAACTCGCCGACGCCCTCGCCGGATACTGTCGCCGGCTCGAGGTTCAGGCCGGTGAGGTCATCGCTCGCCAGGGGGACGCCGCGGCGTCGATGCATTTCATCCTCGAGGGCCGCGTCGGCATTATCGTCGACCTCGGCGACGGGCAGTCGGTACGCGTGCGCAGCCTCGGGCCGCACACGACGATCGGCGAGATGGGCCTGATCGCGCAACGGCCGCGCAGCGCAACCATTCAGGCGGAGGTCGCGAGCGTCCTCTACGAACTGAATGCCAACGCCTATGAAACGATCAAACGAGAGCATCCGGCGCTGAGCCAAGCCTTGCTCGGCTATGTGATCGCAGTCATGACCGAGCGGCTGAGCTTTGCGAACCGGCTGATCGGCGTTCTGCAACGCTGACGGCATGCTGGTCGCGAACTTCCAAGGCCGCGACCCGCGCTCGCGGGATGAACGATCAACCGCGCTCCCGCCGGCGGCGGCGCTGCTGGCCGAGACCCATCTGCTTGGCAAGCTGTGATCGCGCCGCGGCGTAGTTGGGCGCCACCATCGGATAGTCGGGCGGCAGGCCCCATTTCTCGCGATACTGCTCCGGCGTCATCTTGTATTGCGTGCGCAGGTGGCGCTTAAGCGACTTGAACTTCTTCCCATCCTCCAGACAGATCAGGTAGTCGGAGGTGATGGACCGTTTCAGCGGCACCGCCGGCTTCAACGGCTCTGCCGGCGACGGCGCCTGCCCGCCCGACACCCGCAGCAGCGCGGAATGTATCTGGCCGATCAGATTTGGTATCTCCGCGCTCGGAACCGTGTTGTTGCTCACGTAGGCGGAGACGATGTTCGCCGTCAGTTGAATATAGCTGCTCTCGCCTGAATCCTCGGCCATCGGTCCGGTCTTTGCTCTGAATGTTTCTCGACAAGCGCCCCGCTTTGCCCCATCCCGGTAGCAAGTCTAGCATATAGAACATTTCAACAATTAAAGCAACAAATTGGTCCCTCGCTTAAATCAGTACGTGAAATATACAAGCTTACTTTCGCGCTATACAGAATTGGGAGAGGTTGAAATAGTTGAGCAGGGAAACTATCCAAAGGGAAGTCCGGCTTTGGGCCGCCCGACCGCCATTTGGCCGAGCGCATCGCGGTATCGTGACTTGTCGCTCCATCCCTAAGTCTAGCATTACGAGTGGATAAAATGCGGCCGCAATTTCCATCCCACGGGCACGCCAGCGCTCCCGGCGAACCGCGCGCGCAGCAACGGCCCTTTGTGCAAACCGTCCAGGGCGTAAGTCTCTCCGACGAGTTCGCCTGGCTCAAGGCCGCGAACTGGCAGGAGGTCATGCGCGATCCGGAAAAGCTTGATCCGGCGATCCGCGCCTACCTCCAAGCCGAAAATGACTATTGCGAACGCGCCCTTGGCGATACCGCGGCGCTGCAAGCCACGCTGTTCGCGGAGATGAAGGGGCGGGTCAAGGAAGACGATTCGACCGTGCCTGAGCCCGATGGGCCGTTCGCCTACTACCTGCGCTATCGCAAGGACGGACAGCATCCGCTGCTGTGCCGTGAGCCGCGGCGCTCGGCGTCAGCAGGTGGCGGCCCGGGTGAGCAATTGCTGCTCGACGGCGACGCTCTCGCTGAAGGCAAGCCGTTCTTCCGGCTCGGCGCCACGCAGCATTCGCCCGACCACCGCTTGTTTGCCTGGCTCGCCGACGAGGCCGGATCGGAACTCTATACGGCGCGCGTGCGCGTCATCGAGAGCGGTGCCGATATCGCCGACATCGTGCCGGATACCGCCGGGGCAGTGGTTTGGACGCAGGACGCCTCGGCCTTCTACTACGTCCGGCTCGATCAGAACCACAGGCCGGCGGGCGTATTTCGCCATCGTCTGGGGACGCCCGTGAGTACCGATACGTGCGTGCTCCCCGCGCCCGACCCTGGCCTTTTTCTCTCCGTCGGCCGCCACAGTTCGGGCCGTTTCGGCGACATTTCCGCGCACGATCACGAGACCTCCGAGGTCTGGCTGCTCGATCTCATTGCGCCGGACGCGCTGCCCAGTCTCGTCGCTGCGCCTGAGACCGGTGTCCAATACGAGATCGAACATCATCCGGACTTCAAAGGCGGACCGGCCTTGATCATCCGCACCAACGCCGGCGGTGCGGAGGACTTCAAGATCGCCTGGGCGCCACTCGCGACGCCCGGCCGCGAGCATTGGCGCGACCTCATACCGCACCGGGCCGGTGTCTACGTGCTGTCGATCGTGCTGCTTCGCGACTGGCTCATCCGGCTCGAACGCGAGGACGGTCTGCCGCGCATCGTGGTGCGCCGGCTCGACAGCGGCGAGGAGCACATCATCGCCTTCGCGGAAGAAGCCTACTCGCTAAGCATCGAGGCTGGTTACGAGTTCGCCACCGACATGCTGCGTTTCACCTATTCGTCGATGACCACGCCCGCCGAGGTGTGGGACTACGATCTGGCAACGCGCGAACGCACGCTGCGTAAACGTCAGGAGATCCCAAGCGGCCATGATCCCGCCGACTACGTCACCCGGCGGGTATTCGCACCAACCGCCGACGGCGAAACTGTCCCGATCTCGCTCCTCCACCGCAAGGACGTGAAGCCGGGCCGAGACACTCCGTGCCTCATTTACGGCTACGGCGCCTATGGGCTCTCGATCCCTGCGGCATTCGGCACCAACCGGCTCTCGCTGGTCGACCGTGGCTTCCTGTACGCGATCGCCCATGTCCGCGGCGGCAGCGAAAAGGGCTGGCGCTGGTATCGGGAAGGCAAGCTCGCAAAGAAGCCCAATACGTTCAACGATTTCATCGCCGCGACCGAATATCTGATCAACAACAACTGGTGTGGACGGGGACGCGTTGTCGCCCAAGGCGGTTCTGCCGGCGGCACTTTGATCGGCGCGATCGGCAATATGCGGCCGGACCTTTATGCCGGGCTGATCGCCGAGGTGCCGTTCGTCGACGTTCTCAACACCATGCTCGACGACATGCTGCCGCTCACGCCGCCGGAATGGCCGGAATGGGGCGACCCGATCCGGTCCGCCGCCGCGTTCCAGACCATCCTCGCCTACTCGCCTTACGACAACGTGCGCGCTCAGGATTATCCGGCGATGCTGGCATTTGCGGGCCTGACCGACCCACGCGTCCTTTATTGGGAGCCGGCCAAATGGATCGCCCGGGTGCGGCACCTGCGGACGGATCGCAACCTGATTGCTTTTCGCACCAATCTCGACGCGGGGCACGCCGGCGCCGCTGGCCGGTTCGATCGTCTCAAGGAAGTCGCGCTCGCCTATGCCTTCGCGGTCAAGATCGCCGGCGGGCAGCTATGACTCGTTCTCGATGTGATTGCGCAACTCGGTGATCGAACCGAACCGCACCATGCCCTGCGGAAGTTGCGCCTCGATCGATCCGTCGGAATAGAGCGTATAGGCCATGCCTTCGACGGTGCCCGATTTGAGGACCGTGACCGGCGCCGCCTCGCCTATGGGCGATTGAAGAAGGTCGGGCAGCGGTTCGCCCGCCTCCTCGGCCAAGAGTGACGGCTGGCCACCAGGGCCCATGGGCGCATTCGGCCGCCCACGTTGCCCCTTCGGCCAAAACGCGTCGAATACCGAACCCCGGGGCCGTTCTCGCGAGGGCGGAGGCGCGGCGGGGCGCGGCGGGGCGTTGAGCCGCGCGGCCAAGCGCGCCGGCGCACCACCCGCGCCGACGGCGGCAACATTCCTGAGTTCGTTTGCATCGTCCTCCGCCCGGGCAACCGTGCGCGGCAGGAGCGGCGACAGGTCCGCTTCCTCAGCGACCGGCGCGGGCTCGAGGCGCGGGAACCGCTCACGCGGGCGCGGAAGCAATCCGTCTTCGGCTGGGGCCGGTCCGATCGCGCCGGGTTTTGGCCGCGGCGGAAATGGGATCCGCGCCTGCGGGGCCGATCGCTCAGGCGCGGGAATAGCAACTGGCGGTTCAGCGCTCGCACCGACGCTGCTGGCTGGGCGCGTAGCACGCGGCATCGGCCGGGCAGCCAGCGCCCGCTCGATCCGCTGCAACTCGCGAACCAACACACCGAGACCGATCAAAACAAGTCCGCCAACGGAAGCAATAATGCCGGGCGTTACGGCGGAGACGCCCTCCTGTGCGACGGCCGATGCCACAAGGGACAAACCCGCGGCACTGGTCAGCGCACCCAATACCAACAAAAACACGTACATACGCCCGTCCCCTGCCCCGATCAGACGGCGGCCAAAAGCGGCGCTATTTTGGCCGCCATCGCGCCAACACGCAAGTTATTAATGTCGAATCTGCCTGCAACGTGTTTACCGTACGTCGTTTTTCGACTTTCGCCGCAGTGCGGCAAACGCCGCAAACGTTCGGTAATGCTGGCATAAATATGGTAAACGGCGATGACGCTCCTGCCACCGTCGCCAACGACCCGCCGAGGCAGACGGACGTTGCCCCGGCCCCGGAATTGGGCCTATTAGGGGGAACTCTTTTCTTCCTTCGGCGGTTTCACGGGCACGCCGGCCCGGTTCAGTTTCACATTGAGGAGTAGACCAATGGCATTCACGCTGCCCGACCTTCCGTATCCGTACGACGCGCTTGCGCCGCACATGTCGCGCGAAACGCTTGAATTCCATCACGATAAGCATCACCAGGCGTATGTCACCGCGGGCAACAATCTGGCCAAAGGCACGGAATGGGAGAACAAGCCGGTCGAGGAAGTGGTGAAAGGCACGTACGGCAAGAACCAGGGCCTCTTCAACAACGCCGCCCAGCACTACAATCACATCCACTTCTGGAAATGGATGAAGAAGGGCGGGGGCGGAGACAAGCTGCCGGGCAAGCTCGAAAAGCAGATCACAACCGACATCGGTCCGATTGCCAAGGTCAAAGAGGACCTCGTTCAGGCTGGCGTCACTCAGTTCGGCTCAGGCTGGTGCTGGCTCGCGGTCAAGGACGGCAAGATCACGGTGATGAAGACCCCGAACGGCGAGAACCCGCTGGTCCACGGCGCCCAGCCGATCCTCGGCTGCGACGTTTGGGAGCATTCCTATTACATCGACTATCGCAACCGGCGCCCGGACTACATCAAGGCATTCCTCGACCATCTGGTGAATTGGGACCACGTGGGCGAGATGTTCGAGCAAGCAACGAAATAGCTCGGGCGCGGCGGTGGGATGCTTGAGCGGGACCTATCGGTCCCGCTTTTTTGCACGCAACGCCGCGAAATGGCCTCATCAATGCTGAGGCTTGCGACCGCCGCTGCCGATGAGACGCGCTTGTTGAACGTCGCTCCCAAGCCCGCATCCGCAATCCGACCGGTCGCTACCCTCCCTGCCGCGACCGCTGCCGGCGCCCGCTCAGAAGCATTCCCGCCCCGCGCGCTGGACACGCTCGCGATCGCCACCCTCGGCATTGTTGCGGTCATCGTCGCCTTGACCTTCCGCGACTACGGCCTCGGCTGGGACGATTACACCCATTCGCAATACGGTAACCTCCTGGTCTCGCTCTACGGGTCGGACTTTGCCGATCAGCGCGCGTTTTCCTTCGTCAATCTGTACATGTATGGCGGCGGCTTCGATCTTCTTGCCACGCTTGCGGCAAAGGTGCTGCCGTTCGGTTTGTTCGAGACGCGGCGGCTTGTCGGCGGCGCGATCGGGCTCATCGGCCTTTTCGTCACGTGGCGGCTGGGGCGGCGCCTCGGCGGTCCCCTCGCCGGGCTGGTCGCGCTCGTCCTCCTCGCCGCCTGCCCGCTCTACTACGGCCATATGTTCATGAATGCGAAGGACGCGCCCTTCGCCGTGGCCATGGTGGTCGCGCTTCTCGGCATCGTGCGCGCATTCGAGGAATATCCCCGCGCCACCCCGGCGACGATCGCGCTGTGCGGTATCGGCATCGGCGCGGCAATCGGTTCACGCGTGATGGGCGGCTTTGCGCTGTTGAACGCGCTGCTGCCACTTCTGCTCATTGTCATCGTGAGATCGCGCGAAAACGGATTGAAGCCGGCGCTCGCCGAGTGCGGGTCGTACCTCGTCCCATTCATTCCCGGCATGGTATTGGCGTACGTGGTCATGGGTCTTCTTTGGCCGTGGGCCGTGATCTCGCCGCTCAACCCGTTCCGCGCCGTCGAATATTTCTCGAACTTCTTCGAGAAGCCGTGGCGCGAACTGTTCGGCGGCGAGATCATCCTCGTTCCCGACATGCCGCGCAGCTACGTGCCGACCCTGGTCGCCCTGACGCTGCCCGAACTCATGTTGGCGCTGGGATTCTGCGGACTGGGCCTTGCGGCGTTTGCCGCTGCGCGCGGCGATCCGGAGCACCCGGGCGTGGGACGTCGCGCCGCACTTCTGGCCACGATACTCGCCGCCGTTCTTCCGGTCGTGGTGACGGTCGCCGGACGGCCGGCGATGTACAACGGCATTCGCCATTTCGTCTTTTTGATGCCGCCGCTCGCAGTTCTCGGCGGCCTCGCGGTCGCCTGGATAGCGCGACTTCTGCGCCCCTACGGACAAACCGCGATGGCCGCGGCTGCAACCGTCTTTGTCGCCGGCGTCGCCTCCCCGGTGATCGAAATGGTACGGCTGCACCCTTACGAGTACACGCACTTCAACCACATCGCCGGGGGCGCCGCCGGGGCGCGTACCAACTACATGCTCGACTACTGGGGATTGTCGATCAAACAGGCCTCCGCGGAGCTGCGCGATGTCCTTGCCGCGCGACACGAGAAGCCGAGCGGCGCGACCTGGACGGTCGCGGTCTGCGGGCCGCATACCGCGGCGGTGATCGCCTTGGGTTCTGAATATTCGGCGATCTGGGATCCGAAGGGTGCCGACTTCGCCATGACACTCGGCGAGTTCTACTGCGCTAAGCTCGACGCGCCCGTCCTCTTCGATGTCATGCGCGAAGGCGTGGTCTACGCGCGGGTCTATGACATTCGCGGCCGTTCGATCTCGACGCTGCTCACCGTCCGCGGCCCTGATTCGTAGGCCTCACGCCCCCGCGTGCGCGAACTCCCAATACAGTTCGCGGGCCCGGCGATAGAACGGGCCCGGCTGCAGGTCCCGGTCGTCGATCCTGATGACCGGCGACACCTTGGTGAAGTTGCCGGTGGAGAAAATTTCGTCGGCCGATTGGAAATCGGGATAGCGCAGCGCCGTCTCGACGACGGTCACCCCGGCCTCGCGCAACAGCGCGATCACCCGCGCCCGCGTTATGCCCGACAGAAACGTGCCGTTCGCCGCCGGCGTGAACACGACGCCATCCTTGGCCATGAAGATATTGGCAGTGCCAAGCTCGGCGACATTGCCCAGCATGTCGCACATCAGGCAATTGTCAAAGCCGCGTGAGCGCGCCTCGGTCAGCGCGCGCGCGTTGTTCGGATAGAGGCAGCCGGCCTTGGCTTCGACCGGCGCCGAATCGCGCGTCGGACGGCGGAACGGCGACAGCGTGATGGCCGTGCCGGTCGGCTTCGGCAGCGGCACGACATAAAGCGAGAGGCACCAGCGCGTGGTTTCCGGGTCGGGCCGCACCGCGCCTGCCGCCGCATCCTCCGGCCAGTACATCGGCCGGATGTAGAGCTCGGCGTCGCGGTCGAAACGCTTGCGTCCCTCGCCGGCCAGGCCCACCCAGGTTTCGGTCGAAACGAGCGGCTTCAGGTCCATGACCTTGGCGGATTCGTTGACCCGCGCACAGTGCAGATCGAGATCGGGCGCCACGCCCTCGAAAGCACGCGCCCCGTCGAACACCGACGTGCATAGCCAGGCCGCGTGCGTACGCACCCCCATGATCGGCACGTTGCCCTCGTGCCAATCGCCCTCGAAAAACGTAACGGTCTTCGACCAGCTGACGGTCCGGCTCATCGAACTATCCTCGCGTCACCCTATTGTCTCGCCGGCAAAGCCTTTGTCACCATGATAGCCGCGATGGAGAACGAGATGATTAACGCCGGCGCCTATGTTTTCGATGCCTACGGGACCCTGTTCGACGTCCATGCCGCGATCGCGCGCCATCGCGCCGACGCCGGTCCCGATGCCGAAAGATTCTCCGAAATCTGGCGGGCGAAGCAGCTCGAATACACCTGGACCTTGACGCTTGCCGGCCGCTACGTCGATTTCTGGACGCTCACCGAACGCGCGCTCGACTACGCCTTCGCCCGAATGCCGTCGGTCGACCGGGCGCTGCGGGCTCGATTGCTCGATGCCTATCTCAAACTCGACGCATTTCCCGATGCCCGCGCCGCGCTGACCGGTCTCAAGGCCCGCGGCGTCCGCCTTGCCATCCTCTCGAATGGCACCCCGCGCATGCTTGAGGCGGCGGCCGAAGCGGCTGGGATCGCCGCCCTTCTCGATGCCGTGCTGTCGGTCGACGTCGTGCGCCTCTACAAGCCGCGGCCCGAGGTCTATGCGCTGGTGACGGGAGCACTCGGCGCGAGGTCGAACGAGGTCGTGTTCGTCTCCTCGAACCGCTGGGACGTGATGGGGGCGGCGGCGGTCGGCTTCCGCCCGGTGTGGGTCAATCGCGCGAACTTGCCCGAGGAATACGCCGATCTTCCTCCGATCAAGGTCGTAGCGGACCTCGGCGGGCTGGCGTCACTCGCCCTGTGAGCGAGAGAGCACGCCTTACGCGTTGACGGCTTCGGCCGGAATTGGGGGCGCCAGCCGCGGCGGGACAAAATCTTCCCGCTCGAGTGCCGCAATCTGCCGGTCGATCTGCCCGACGGCATAGCGCGCATATGGGCCGACGTGCAGGTAGAACCCCATCAGGGTGACGACGGCGCGAAGCGCGCCCGGATTGGTGTTCAGCGCCTTGGTGAACGTGCGCCAGAACAGCTCGCGGTGCTCCGGCATGCGGCGGAGGATTTCCTGCACGACGTTGAAGGTGCCGATCTCGGCCCGCCGGTCGCCCTTCGGGAGTTCACGCCGGCGTCCGGAGGTGTCGAGCAGACTGACGAGCCGATCGATGCGGCGGCAATACGCCTCGGGCGTATAGGCCGTGTGCAGCACGCGGCGGAAATCGCGTAGCACGTCGAGGCGCGGGCGTTTTGTTTCGAAGTTCATGCCGGTCGCCATCTGGTCGCCGGTCCCCTTCGGCAGGAACTCGCTGTTGACGTGCAGGCGACCCTCGCGCGCGAGCCGCCGCGTCAATTGCGTGTTCGGCAACGCGAATAGGAGCCCGATCACCGCCATCGGGATCGCCGCCTCCTCGATCAACTCCATCATCGGTTCCGCGACCGATCCCTTCTCGCTGTCGAATCCAACGATGAAGCCGGCGGTGACGAAAATTCCGTGCTCGTAGATTCTATGGACGCTCTCCGGGATGCTGCGCCGCGTGTTCTGCTTCTTGCGCATCGCGATCAGCGTCTCGGTGTCCGGGCTCTCGATGCCGACGAAGATGAGGAAGAAGTTCGCCTTCTTCAGCAGCTCCAATAGCTCGGTATCGTCGGAGAGATTGAGCGAGGCCTCGGTCGAGAATTCGAACGGATAGTCGCGTTCCTCCAGCCATTTGATCAGGTGCGGCAGGAACGCCTTCACCGCCTTCTTGTTGCCGATGAGATTGTCGTCGACAAAATCGACATGCCCGCGGTAGCCGAGCTGATAGAGCGTCTCCAGTTCGGCCAGCATCTGCTCCGTCGTCTTGGTACGCGGCACGCGGCCGTACAGCTCGATGATGTCGCAGAACTCGCAGGTGAATGGACAGCCGCGCGAATACTGCACGCCGATATGCATGTAGTGCTCGAACTTGAGCAGATCGAAGCGCGGCTTCGGCGTCTTGGTGACGTCGATCTGATACTTCGGTGCCTCGAACAGGCCCTCGTTGCCGCCGGTCTCGACCGTGGCGATGAACTTGTCGATGATGCCTTCGGCCTCGCCCACCACGCGGTAGTTCGCGCGCTCGTAGATGTGGGGACTTGACGACACGTCAGGACCGCCGACGGCAACCGCTTTGCCGCGCTCGCGGCACAGATCAATGAGGTCGAGAGTGCTCGCCTGCTGGAACAGCATGCCGCCGCTCATCACCAGGTCGGCCCATTCCAGATCCTCGTCGAGCAGATCCTCGGTATTGCAATTGACCAGACGGACGTCCCAGTGGGGCGGCAGCATCCCGGCGACAGTGATCAACCCAAGCGGAATGGTCGGATAGCGGGCGCCGACGACTTCGCAGGATTTGCGGTAGTTCCAGAACGACTCGTTGCTGAAGCGCGGATAGACCAGCAAAATCTTGCGACCGCGCGGCGTCGGCGAAGCCCCGCTCCCATTCAGCTGCGATGCCAGCATATCCCCTTCCCCCGCGACGGAACTCGCCGCACGGGGCAGTATGGCGGAATGGTGAGTTTTTTCAAGGTGAAAGCCCACGACCTAGCGGGCGAGCGCATGACCGGGAATGTGACGCACGAACAGAGCTTTACCGCAAAGTTCCGCGGTACGGGTGCGCAGCTTGCGACATATCGTCGGTGCGATTCGAGAACTGCGGCTGCCGTGTGGTCCCGACAAATCACTCCGTGAAGGCGGCGAACCAGACGCGCCGCGTAGATTAACTGGCGCGTCGGCTGCTATGCGGCGTTGCCGTGCGGCTCGATTGCCTCGGGATTTTTGAGCGCGGTGACAATCTGCTGCTTGGTCAACCGCGTACCGTCATCGCCTTCGATCAAGAGAGCGACCCGACCGCTGTCGTTGATGTGCCTCGCCCAGCTCATCGCTTCATCGAGCATCGTGAATTCCTTGAAAAGGTGGCGATCCTTCTCCAGGGGCGAAATCGATTGCGAGCCGCGCGGACCGGAATAGACGCGATATGTCATCGGCGGACCTCCTGCTGTTACGGCAAACATCGCCTTGGCGACCCAGATATGGGGCCGCAAATGTGTAGCCGGTGTGTCGACAACGCGGCGCGTTGACGCGGCTTTGCGCGGGGCCCGCACGCCGCAGGGTTCCACGCCGGGTCGGTTCTATTTCTCCGGCGCAACTGCCTGATCGCTGTAAGGGAATCGCGCGGGGCGCTGAATCCTGATGTAGGCGTGATCGAGCGTCTGATGGCAGCCGTTGCAGCCGGCGGTGAGTTCGTCGAAGGCGCGGGCGAACGCCGACCGGTCCTTGGCTTCGACGGCCTTCTCCAGCGCGCCGATCGCGCCGCCAACGGCTTTGTCGACCGTGTCGCCGCCGAGCAATCGGCTCACGTCCTCGAACCCGCCCTTCAGCCGATCGACTTCATAGTCGGCGAGCGGCCAATTGCGGGCACGACCCGCGAACCACAGCTTGATGTGGCGCATCTGCTGCCGCGCCATGATGTCGCCGAGGCTCGGCTCGTAGGCCTCGTTCGCTGCCGGCTCCGTGGTCTGCTGCGCCGCGCTCTCCTCTGCGCTCGCTTGCGGCCCGGCAAGTACGACCACGATGATCAGGGCCGCAAAGTAGTTCCGCATGAATGGCTCCTTGGGACGCGAGTGACGCAACGACGGATGCACGGCCGGTCCACCGGGGGCAACCGCCCCGCTCGCTCAGTGTCCGGCTGCCGGCGGAAGCGTTTCGGTGCATCGCTTGGGATAGATGTCGTGGCATGCCTGAT
>Ga0070671_100000986_pt1 | contig 20894 bp, 23 predicted proteins | sample KBSS73metaG_FD_65341 | JGI IMG/M metagenome (GOLD analysis project Ga0070671, IMG submission 65341) | Switchgrass rhizosphere microbial communities from Kellogg Biological Station, Michigan, USA - KBS S7-3 metaG | ecosystem: Host-associated > Plants > Roots > Rhizosphere > Soil ...
GCCGGACGCGACGCCGCGACGCGCCTTTTCGAGATCGGCCAGGGACGGCTCCTCTCGGGGATCGACATCGTGCTTCTCACGCACCTGCACTCGGATCACGTCGTCGGCTTCCCCGACCTCTGGCTGACCGGCTGGATCTTCGGCCGCGCGAAGCCGCTCGCCCTCTACGGCCCGCCGGGGACCGCGGCAATGCAGGAAGGCCTCGAGCGGGCCTACACCTTCGACGTCCACATGCGCCGCGACGTCGACGAGAAGCTGCCCGCGGTAGGGGCCGAGGTGCGCGCGCGCGACATCCCGCCCGGCGTGGTCTTCGAGAACGGACCGCTCCGGATCACCGCCTTCGCCGTCGACCACGGCCCCGTCGCGCCCGCCTACGGCTACCGCATCGATTGCGCGGGCCGGTCAGTCGTCTTCTCCGGCGACACGCGCTACTCCGAGAGCCTGATCGCGGCCGCGAAGGGCGCCGACGTCCTCGTCCACGAGGTCCTCGCGCCCGACGTCGAGCGGCGCCTCTCTCAGATGAGGGACCCCGCCCTGACCGAGCGGATCATCGCGCACCACACGACACCCGAGGACGCGGGCCGCGTCTTCGCCGCCGCCTCCCCGCGCCTCGCGGTCTACACGCACATCGTGCCGTCCCCCACGACGGCCGCGGATCTCGTCCCCGCGACGCGGAAGACCTACAAGGGGCGGCTGGAAGTGGGGACCGACCTGATGACGATCACGATCGGGAAGACGATCGACGTCGGGCGTGCGGCTCCAGCTCGTCCGCCAGGAGGCGCAGGAACAGCCCCACGTCCGTGACGACGCCGATCGCCTGGGCGGAGCCGCGGTCCGAGAGCTTCGTGACGACGGCGGGATTGATGTCGACGCAGATCGTCTCGACCCACGCGGGGAGCATGTTCCCGACGCCGATCGAGTGGAGCATCGAGCCGAGCATGAGGACCGCGCTCGCGCCGGAGAGCCGGCGTGCGTAGGCCTCCTGCGCCTCGACGAGATCCATCATGGTGTCGGGCATCGGACCGTCGTCGCGGATGCTTCCCGCCAGGACGAAGGGGACCTTGGCGCGCACGCACTCGTACATGACGCCGGATTTGAGGACGCGCCCCCGCACCGCCGCCTGGATCGATCCGCACCGGCGGATCGCGTTGATGGCGCGCATGTGGTTGCGGTGCCCCTCGACGACGGGGATCCCCGTGTCGAGATGGACGCCGAGCGAGGTGCCGTACAGCGATCGCTCGATGTCGTGGACGGCGAGGGCGTTCCCGGCGAGAACCGCCTGCACGTAGCCGGCCCGGATGATCCGGGAGAGGTGCTCGCCGCCTCCCGTGTGGACGACGACGGGACCGGGGACGGCGACGATCCGTCCCTTCGCGCGGCGCACCTCGCGCAGGAGCTTCGCGATCCCCGCGACGGTGATCTCGACCCGCTTCTCCGACGAGACGTCGCTCGACATGAAGACGAAGTCGCTCTTCTCGCGATCCTTGAACGGAGGAAAGACGGTCACCCCGCTGTGCCCGCAGACGATCCGGTCGCCGCGGCGGACGTCCCGCAGCTTGGTGCAGACCGCCCGGCGCCCCGTGACGACGATGCAGCCGTCCATGCGCTGGCGCGCGACTTCGGCCTCGCGCCCGGCGATCCGCACGCGCGTGCGGTAGTTCGTCGTCGAGTAGAAATCGTCGGGAACGGTGCCGTTCTTGGCCGACGCCTTCAGGACGACGCTCCCCTCCTCTTCGAGGCGGCAGCCGAGCGAGACCAGGTTGTCGAGGATGAGGTCGAGCTTGCGCTTGTCGGGCGCGCGCACCGACAGCTCGACCGTCGAGAAATCACTCACGGTCTTGCCGATGTCGAAGCGGTGGAGCTGGTAGGCGCCCCCGTTCTCGACGACGACGTCGAGATACTTCGACATCATCCCGGAGTCAATGAGGTGCCCGGTCGCGGTCAGACGCCGTACGATCAACGGATCCCCATCCCCTGCTTGGCTTCCTCGAGCTCGGCCTTCACCTTCGCGAGCTTCTCCTTCACCTCGGCGGAGGACTTCCGGCCGATCTCGTCGAGGCGCTTCTGGATCTGCTGGATCTCGACCCGCGCGGACTCGGCGTCCGAGGTCGTGTCCGTCCCGGAGAGTCCCGCGGCCCGTCCCGCCTGCGCGTACTGGCGGACGGCCTGCTTCAAGCGGGCCTCGAGGTCGCTCAGCTCCTTCTCCTGCGCCGACATCGAGGAGGTAGGGATCAATGCGAACTTGCCGGTCGTGACGTAGTTGTAGACAAAGAGCGCGGCGGCGGCGAGGACGAGCGCGAGCACGAGGCGTTTGGCCATGGGAATCTCCCGTCTCCCCCCTCTCGGAGAGAATTGAGCTGCGAACCGATCGTGGGTCCCGCAGCAAGCCTTGTCAACGTCCGCCGCCTGCGCCGGCGTGGGCCATTGACGCCGCTCTCCGGCTGCGAACCGCGCTGACGAGCATCCCCGGGGGATTGCGTCGGAGGCCGAGCGCTTGCTCGCCTCCATAGTCACGGACCAGGACACGCCGCGACCGTGAAGCGGCCGTCGGCTTCATCAGGGCCGGGCTGGTAGCCGAAGCTCCCTAGTTCTCGGTTTCGGGGCGGCGGGGCTTGAGCCAGGCGATGGGGTTGGGGCCGATCTCGAGAGCCTCCGCGCTCGGAGAGAACTCCAGGGGCGGGGCGTCGGGCTCGTGCCTGGGGGGCGCCGCCACATTGGTGAGCCGGAAGGGAGCCTGCGCTCCCCTTTCAGGTAGCTCGCCGGGGGCCAGGAACCCGAGCTCTACGGCCTCGAGCGAACGCCGACGTCGGTGCAGGCTGGAACGGAACTTTCTGAATCCGCTCATGTCCGCCTCCTTCGCGACCGAAACCATGCGTCGAGTGAGGTGAGTGTAGCGACGTCCTGAACTCTGTCAACCGGCCCGATCGCTCCCAAATGCCGTTACGGCATTTCGACCGGACTCCAATGGGAGCGGGGAGACTGTATGTTCCTCGCCGCTTCAGGTCAAGTCGGGCGCCGCCTCCCGGATCCGGCATGCCGCGGCGAGGGGCGTCCGGCGAGCTCCGGGCGATCGAGAACGCCGGAGAACATGATACAAGCCGCATCGGGGTCCACGCGCGCTGTGCGCGGCTGCAGGGAGCGACCGATGCTTCGGGGGACTAGCCGACCAGGGTTTCGGGGCCGACGCCGGTGGCGAGCTGGATCCCGCGCATCAGGTCGTCCGCCGAAAACGGCTTCTTGAGGAACAGGCCGTTTTCGCCCACATAGTCCGCGATCGGTCCCGCGGGCTCCCAGTGGGAGATGAAGATCGTCTTGCGCGCCAGATCGGGATCCATCGTGGTCACGGAGAGATGCAGCGAGCGGCCGTCGCGATGCGGCAGGAAGATGTCCAGGATGAGCAGCTCGTAGCGATTGTGACGGATCCTGTCGATGGCGGACTGGGCGTTCTCCGCCGCATCGACTTCGAACCCGCGCGATCCGAGGAACTCCCTCACGATGTTGCGGGAGATCGGGTCGTCGTCCACCACGAGGATCTTCATGACGCAGACTAATGTATGCCCCGCGTGGGCGATTTCAAGAGGCCCGAAAAGGGGCGATACAAGGGGATTTTTGGGGCCAGGACCTCACGAAGTCCCCGCCCGGAGCGTTTACCTGGTGTGAGCCTGAAACCCTTCGAGGAGATCGTCGCCCAGCACGGTCCCGCGATCCTGCGGGTCTGCCGGGCCGTCGCGGGACCGGCGGACGCCGATGACGTCTGGTCGGAGACCTTCCTGGCGGCGCTCGGTGCCTATCCCCGGCTGCGCGAGGACAGCAACGTCGAGGCGTGGCTCGTGACGATCGCCCATCGCGAGGCGATCGATCAGCGCCGCGCGGCGGCGCGCCGTCCCCTCGCGATCGATCCCCTCCCCGAGCCGGCGCCGCGCGCGCGGGAGGACTCCGGTTGGGAGATCGGGCTGTGGCAGGCCCTCGAGGCCTTGCCGCCCAAGCAGCGGCAGACCATCGCCTATCACCACCTCGCCGGGCTGTCGTACCGGGACGTCGCGAAGATCGTGGGCGGGAGCGAGTCCGCCGCGAGGCGCGCAGCGGCGGACGGCGTCGCGGCCCTGCGCAAGGCGCTCCGCACTCCCGCATCCTCACCGCGCGGCGCCCGTCCCCCCGCTCGCGCGTCCGCTGCCGGCACGCGCGCCCAGAAAGGAGCCTCTCGATGACTTCCCGCCTGTTCCATGATCTTCCCCTCGCCGACGAGGATGCGCAGCGCCGCCTGCACGCGCGCCTCGCCGAGGCCGCCGGCGCCGCCGGGCTTCTGGACGTCGCCTACCGCACGCTCGACACGCCCGTGGGCGCGCTGCTCCTCGCCGCCACGCCGAAGGGCCTCGTGCGGATCGCGTTCCGCATCGAGGGCGAAGACGCCGTCCTGGAGCGTCTCGCACGCGAGGTGAGCCCGCGCATCCTGTGCGCGCCCGCGCGGCTGGACCGCGCCGCCCGCGAGATCGAGGAATACTTCGCCGGAACGCGCAGCGCCTTCGACCTCCCCCTCGATCTGCGCCTCGCGCACGGCTTCCGGCGCCGGGTCCTGGCGAACCTTCTCCGGATCGGCTACGGGACGACCGCGAGCTACGCGGAGATCGCCGCGGCGTCCGGCAGTCCGCGCGCGGTGCGCGCCGTGGGGAGCGCCTGCGGAGGGAATCCCCTGCCGGTCGTCGTCCCCTGTCACAGGGTCGTGCGCAGCGACGGATCGCTCGGCGGATATGCCGGCGGGCTGGACGTCAAGCGCCTGCTCTTGAAGCTGGAAGCGTCCGCGTAGACGGCGTCGGCCCGCGTCCCGGACCGGGGCGGAGGACCGTCTAGGATCCGGATCCGTTGCGGGGCGTGGCGGGAAGGATCTTGGCGATGACGTCGACCAGGTCCCGCGCCTTGAAGGGCTTCTCGAGGAACGCCGGCGAGGAGCTGAGATGCTCGCGCAGCTCCGCGAGGCTCACGTAGCCGGAGATGAAGATCGTGCGCTTGTACAGATCGGGATCCGCCATGCGCAGCTTCGCGTGGAAGAGCATCCCCGACATCTCGGGCATGTAGACATCGAGGATGACGGCGTCGAATTTGTCCTTCTTGATCCTTTGGAGGGCTTCGATCGGCGAGGTCGTGGAGGAACACTGATACCCCTGACCGACGACCATTTCGTGGACGACTTCGAGGACGGTCTTCTCGTCGTCCACGACCAGGATGTGGTAGCGGCTCCTCGTGCGGGGGTCGATCTGATGGGCGGCGGGTGCCGTTGGGCTCACGAGCGGTCTCCAGGGAGGCTCGAACCGGCCGCCTTGCGGGGCTCCGGTGGCCTCTCCTGTTAACTTAGGTGCCGCCCGGCGGATGGTCAAAGGGTCCGGACGGCTATACTCCTCCCGTTCCCGCGAGCCTCATGAATCCCGTTCCCGCCCATCGTTACGTCGTTTCCGAGCACTACCGCTCCTACCGGCTCGACCGCTACCTCCAGGCGATGATCCCCAAGCTCTCCCGGGCCCGGATCCAGTCCGCGATCCGGGAGCGCGTGACCGTCTCGTGGCACGCGCGGCCGCGTCCCGCCCTGACCGTCGTTCCGGGCGGGGAGGTCACGATCTTCTTTCCGGAGATCGTCGAGCCCCTGGTGCCCTCCCTCCCCCGGACGATCCACGAGGACGAGGCGATCCTCGTCGCGGACAAACCCGCGGGCCTGCTCGTCCATCCGACGCACTCGTGCCTGAAGAACAATCTCGTCCACCTGCTGCGCGCCGAGCATCCCGGCGTGCCCCTGGCGCTCGCCCACCGCCTCGACCGGGACACGAGCGGGGTCATCGTCCTGACGAAGTCGGTCGACGCGGCCCGCTCGCTCGCGGGGCAGTTCGAGCGGCGCGAGATCGAAAAGACCTACCTCGCGGCGGTCCTGGGCCGGATGGAACGGATGCGGGGGGTGATCGACGCGCCCCTGGGGGTCGCGCAGCGCCTGCAGGTCATCTTCAAGCGCTCGACGGACGGTGTCCGCGCGCAGCACGCGCAGACGGGCTTTCGCGTGCTCGGACGCAGCCGGACCGCCTCGCTGGTCGAGCTCACGCCAAAGACGGGACGGCGCCACCAGCTGCGCGCCCATCTCGCCGCGATCGGGCATCCGATCGCGGGCGACCGGCTCTATGGGTTGTCCGACCGGGACTATCTCCGCCACCTCCGCGGACGGCTCCAGGATTCGGCGCGCGAGGCCCTCGGCGCCGAGCGCCAGCTCCTGCACGCGCACCGGCTGACGCTGCGCCACCCGTCCACCGGGCGCGCCGCGACCTACGCCTCCCCGATGCCCGAGGACATGTTGAGGTTCCTCGAGGAGCAGGCCGTGGAGATCCCTACCGCGTGATGAGCAGGCGCTGGCCGGGGAGCAGCTCCCGGTAGATCTGCTGGGCGAGGGCGAGGGGCAGATGCGCTTCGAGGCGCGTCTCCTTCGCCTCCTTGCGCGATCCGCCGATCAAGCGGCCGACCGCGCGCGCGAGCGCGAGCGCGCCGTCGTAGCGCGCCGCCTTGGGCGACGCCGCGTCGTCCGCGACGACCCACAAGGAGAGATCCCCGTCGAAGCCCATGTGGTACTTGGGCGGAGGATCGGGCGGGATGGCCCCGCCGGCGACGCCGACGATCTTCTGGCTCTTCGCGGCGGCGGCCGCGGCGTCCTCCGGCGAGAGCGACTGGGACTCGACCGCGCCCCCCTGCTCGGCGCCGATCGGCTCGTCGCTGTCATCGTCCGAGCGCCCCGCCTGCTTCTTCTCGTCCTCGGAGAGGCTCTTGCGCTGAATGGACTCGGTCTCGACCCCCTTGCCTTCCTTGAGCTGGAGCGTGAAGGCCCGGAACGCGAGCTCGTCGGGATCCACGGGCCGCGCCCGGCGGGACGCCGAGAGCGAGCTGAAGGAGACCGCTTTGAAGGTGCGCCCGCGGACTTTGAGGAAGAGCTTCTTCTGGGTCAGATCGAGAACCGCGTAGGCGGTGCGCTTCGCGGCGAGATCCCCCTCGAGCTTCCAGAGCTCGTTGAGCCGCTGCGCCTTCGCCTTGCGCCGGGTGAGCTCGATGTACCGCTCGCGGTCCGAAGATCCCGATCCCTGGGCGGGCGCGGGGGCCGCGCCCGCGAGAGCGATCGCGACGGCCAGGGCGCCGGCGGCCAGTGAGCGCGCGGTCAAATGATGTAGACCTTGGTCCCGACCTGGGCCGCCATGTAGACCGCCTCGAGGTCCGCGTCGCCGACCCGGATGCAGCCGTGCGTCACGCTCATCCCGATCGTCCTCTTGTAGATCGAGCCGTGGATCATGTATCCGTCGGGAAGCATGAGCGCGTACTTGCCCAGAACGTCGGGGTCGAGGCGCTCGGAGAACTTGGTCGGGATGGGCTCGCCGTCCTCGATGAAGGCCCAGTCCGGCTTGGTCCACACGGGCTTGACGACCTTGCGCTGGACCTCGAACTCGCCGCGCGGGGTATTGAACACCCAGACGCGCTTCCCCTCGATGTCCACCAGGCGCGAGCCGCTCCCCGTCGAGCAGCTCGCCGTCCGCACGATGCGGTCGTCCTCCATCAGGTAGAGCTTGTTCGCCCCCGTGTCGACGACGATGTAGACGCCCCTGGGCGAGAAGCGGGAGACCTTCGTCAGGAGCTTCTTGCTGCGGCCTTCCTCCTGCGCGACCTGCTTTTCGAGGGCGCGCAGCTCCGTGGCGAGCGCCTTGCCCTCGGGCACGTCGATCGGCGCGTCGCCGCTCCCGCCGGAGGAGGAAAGCGTGGCGCATCCCCCCGCCAGAAGGGCGAGAGAGAAGAGCGCCGCGAGCCCGAAACGTGCGTGGATCTTCATGATCGTCATCCCTGGGCCGGAGCCGGCGCGCGACCGATCGTCCCGACGATGGTCACCGGCGTACCGACGTCCACGAGCCGGAAGAGCTCGTCCATGTCTCGATTGGCGAGCGCCATGCACCCCAGCGTCCAATCTTCGTTGCGCCCGCCCTCGCCGTGGATCTCGATGAGACCCCCGATCGCGGCGCGGCGCGAAACCCATCCGTTGCGCTTGGCGAGCGCGAAGTCGGCGCGGTCCTCGTCGTTGGGATAGTTGATGAGAAGCGCCTTGTAGTAGGTCGTCTGGCCGCGCGCGCGCTTCTGCACGATGCGGTACATCCCCTCGGGCGTGGCCCGGTCGCCCGCGCGCTGCTTGTCCCCGATCGGACCGCCGAGGTCGATCGCGTACGACCGCACGAGCCGCCCCGACTGGTAGAGGTGGCACTTGTGCTTGAGCTTATCGACCAGGATGACGTAGTCCCCGGTCTTCTGGGAGAGCGCGATCGTCTGGCGGACCCATCGGTCCCACTTGCCCGCGGCGGCGCTCGTCGTGTAGGTCTGCAGGAAGGTGGCGGCGCGTCCGCGGACGTCGAGAGAGATGTTGCGGGTGAAGGTCGCCTCGCGCACCGCCAGATCGTAGCGTCCCTCGCGCATGCGCGAGTTGGCGGCGCCGAGGGAGACCCGCGCCCGGGCCAGGTCGGTCCGCACGGCGGACCCGATCGGCGCCGAATCGAGAGCGCCCTCGGCCGCGGCGAAGAGCCTGGTGGCTTCCGTGATCGCCTTGACCGCGTCCCCGCGCTGGGACCGCATGCGCTGGCGCGCCTTGAGCCACGCGAAGTCCGCCTTCTTGCCCGCGTCCAGAAGGCGCGCGCGCACGACGTCGTAGCGCAGGAAGCCCGTCTTCACCGAGACGGCGCGCGTGTACTCGAGCAGGGCGGAATCCGCCGCGGACTGGGCCGCCGCCAGCTCCGCCTTGGCGAACTCGCGGGCCCGGGCGCGGCGGGCGCCCTCCAGGGCCGAGCGCACGGCGAAGGCCTCGCGGACGGGGGCGTCCTGCCCGATGGTGATCAGGGCGCGGCCCGCCAGCCATGCGGGCGCCGCCACCAGAAGGGCGAGGAGCGTCAGGCCCGCCCAGCGGCGCGGCGGAACGGTGACGATGGATTGGAGAATTCGGTTCAAGAAATGATCCTGGATATAAGAATAATAGATGTCGCGTCTTCCGGCACGCCCGGGCGGGCGCGATGCCCGAATCGGGCCTGAAACAGAACCGCGGCTGCCGGATCGTCTCCGGCAACCGCGGGATTCACGTCGACAAGAGGCTGAAGGGGAACGTTACTTCGGGGGTTCCGGGGCGGGGGGCATGGCCGCCGCGTCGGCAGGCTTCATCTCGGGGATCTTGCCGCCGGCGGCGACGATCTGATCCTGCACGCCCTTGGCGCCGTCCATGGCCGCCTTGGCCTTGTCACGCGCGCCCATGTAGTCCTCGGAGCTCATGAGGCCCTCGGCGTCCGTGATCGACTGCTTGTAGCCCTCGATGTCCTTGTTCATCATCTCGAGGTCCGCCTTGGTGCCCTTGCCCTTGGGAGCGGTCTTCAGACCGGCCTCGGCGTTCGCGACCATCGCCTTGGCGTCAGCGATCGCCTGCGTCGCCTCGTTCTTCGCGGTCTCCTTGCCCTTGATGGCCGCTTCCTTCGCCGCGTCCGCCTGCGTCTTGGCCTGGGCGATCATTTCCTTGGCCTTGTCGTAGTTCGGCATCCACTTGGCCTTCTGGGCCTCGATCTCGGTGCGGGCCTGATCCAACGTCGCGCTCGCGGTCGCCAGCTCGCTCTGGGCGTACTTCTCCGCCTCACCCGACTTCGCCGCTTCCAACGACGCCGTGGCGGCCTGCATCTCCGCATCCGGCGGCTTCTGGCAGCCCGTCAGCAGGACCGCCGCGACGACCATCAGGATCAGAGCGGACACCATTCCAGTCTTGCGCATATTCTTCATGCTCCCCTTCAAAGCCCCTGGTGGGGCGTTTCATTGCCTCGAGCCGGCTCTCGATCCGGCACGCGCGGTGGGAAAGTTTTCCCGATACCTGATGAATCCCGCCGCGCACCACTCTGAAGAGCAACCGCTGTGCCATGTCAGAAACGCAGCACGAACGCACACGGACGGTTGCAAGCCACTCTCTTTACTTGTATTTATGTCCATCATGCCCCGAGTGGATCTGGAGCCCGACGCGCTCCGCGCGCCGTATAAAATTTGCACCGTGAGGGCCGTTGCCTCTCGGCTCACTGCGATCTCGTTGACGCTCGCGCTCGCCTCGGGGGCCGCCGGCGATGCGAGCCTCTTTGCGGCGGGAGTCGTCACGCCCTCGGCCGCGACGTCCGTCGACGAGCCTGCGTCCTCGGCGTCGCGATTCTCGATGGCGATGCTGGGCTCCTACCGCAAGAGCATGGAGATCGAGAAGGAGATCCAGCGCGCGTGCGACGCCTACAGCGTCCCGATCGTCCTGGCCCGATCGGTCTGCATGTACGAGTCGGGGGCGAACGACAACCTGACCTCGGGCGCCGGCGCGCACGGCTACTTCCAGGTGATGCCCGGCACCTTCCGCCTCATGAAGGTCGGGACGAACATCGAAGCCGGCGTGAAGTACCTCTCCCAGCTCCTGCGCGATTACGGCCGGGAGGACGACGCGCTCGCCGCCTACAACGGCGGGCCGGGACGCCTGAAGAAGGGCCGCGCCCTTCCCATCGAGACTCTCCAGTACGTCGTCGGAGTCGGGACCTACCGGACCCTCCTGACGCGCGAGGAAGACGCGATCCGCGCCGACGCCTCCCGGCTCGACCTGCACACGGTCGGCGCCGGAGAAGACTGGGCGTCGATCTCGGCGAAGACGGGCATCCCGGTGCTCGAGCTGCGCATGTACAACGCCTACCTCGCCCTGCGTCCCCTGCGCCCCGGAAGCCGGATCGCCATCCCCGCCGGCAGCGAGGGGGCCGTCCTCCTGCCGCACCGCCCCGGGGAGAACGGGCCCACGTACCTCACCCGCCGCGGCGACAACTACATCATGCTCGCGTTCGCATTCGGCGTGGACCTCGAGCGGTTCCGCGCCGACAACGCGCTCTGGCGGGTGCAGGTTCCGTTCGAGGGAATGCGCCTGATCGTCGCCGAGCGCCAGGATCCCAAGGACGTCCCCGCCGAAGCCTCGGCCTCGGCGGCGGGAGCGCAGGCCGCGGACGCGGCTCCGGTCCCGCAGCAGGCGTCCGCGGTGAGACCCTCCGCCGGAGCGCTGGCGTCCCCGGCGCCCCTGGTGCACAAGGTGAAGCGCGGAGAAACGCTGCGGCAGATCGCGACCCGCTACGCGGTGAGCACGGAATCGATCGCGACGGCCAACCATCTCTCCCGGCAGGGGCGGCTCATCGTCGGACAGATCCTCAAGATCCCGCGCGAGGGATCCCGCTGAGGGTTTCGGGGAGGATGACGCCCCCCGACAGGACGATCTTGAAAGCCTCTTCGGTCGACATGGCGGTCGGCAGGACGGACGACTCGGGCAGGAAGAGCAGCGCGCCCGAGGTGGGATTGGGCGCGGTCGGGACGAAGACGGCGATGGTCGTCTCGTCGTGCATCGGCCCCGCCGGCAGATCCCGCGTCACGAATCCGATCATGTAGTTCCCCTTCGCGGGGAACTCGACGAGCACGACGCGCTGGCGCAGCCCCGATCGGCCCGTGGAGAAGGCGTCGATCACCTGCTTCGCCGAGGAGTAGACCGCGCGCAGGACCGGCAGGCGCGACATGAGCCGCTCGAGGCCGGTCTCGACCTGCTTGCCCAGGAAGTTCGCCGAGATCATCCCGAAGAGATAGAAGAGGATCAGCGAGATCAGGAGTCCCACGCCGGGGATGTGGAACCCGACGACCCTCTCGACGAGAGGCGCGAAGGGCCCGTCCAGGACGCCGAAGAGCCATCGCACCACGATGTACGTGACCACGAGCGGGAGCGCGGCGAGGGTCCCCGCGATGAGGGTCCTGCGGATGTGCGCGAGGATCTGCGAGCCGAGGGTCTTACCCCCCCAGATAGGCATGACGGACCCTCTCGTTCGCGGCGAGGGCGCGCGCATCGTCGGCGAGGACGACCTTGCCGGTCTCCAGACAGTACCCGCGATGGGCGACGCCCAGCGCCATGTTCGCGTTCTGCTCCACGAGGAGGATCGTCGTGCCCTTGCGGTTGATCTCACGGATGGTTCTAAAGATCGTGGCGACGAGCTGCGGCGCGAGGCCGAGCGAGGGCTCGTCGAGCAGCAGCACCGTCGGCCGCGCCATGAGCGCGCGCCCGATCGCGAGCATCTGGAGCTCGCCGCCCGAGAGCGTTCCGGCGCTCTGCCGGTCGCGCTCCTTGAGGATGGGGAAGAGGACCTGCACCTTCCCGTAGTCCTCCTTGATCCCGTCCTTGTCGCGCCGCAGGTACGCGCCCAGCTCGAGGTTCTCGTGCACCGTCAGGTTCGGGAAGATGCCGCGTCCCTCGGGCACGTGCGAGATGCCCATCGCGGTCACGATGTGCGGCGCGAGCCCGGAGATCTCCTCTCCCTTGTAGAGGATCCTCCCCGCCCGCGGCTTGAGGAGTCCCGAGATCGTCTTGAGGGTCGTCGTCTTCCCCGCGCCGTTCGCGCCGATCAGGGTCACGATCTCGCCCGGGGCCACGTCCACGGAGACGCCGTGCAGCGCTTCGACGGCGCCGTAGGCGACGACGATATTCTCGATCGAGAGGATCGGCGCGGCTCCCGCCGCCCGCCCCCCCGTCGTCCCCTTGACGGGATCGCTCACGCGGCGCCTCCCGCGCCTTCCGTCTCGTCGGCCGCCTGGCCGAGGTAGGCGGCGATGACGCCCGGATCCTGCTGGATCGCGGCGGGCGGGCCTTCCGCGATCGTCTTGCCGTAGTTCAGGACGAGGATGCGCTCGCAGATCCCCATGACGACCTCCATGTTGTGCTCGATCAGGAGGACCGCCAGATGGAAATCGTCGCGTATCTTCAGGATCTGCTGCATGAGCCCGATCGCCTCCGCCGTGTTGAGACCCGCCGCCGGCTCGTCGAGCAGGAGCAGGGACGGCTTGCTGGCCAGCGCGCGCGCGATCTCGAGCCGGCGCTGGCTTCCGTACGGGAGGTTCTTCGCCAGCTCGTCCTTGCGCGCGTCCAGGCCGAAGATCGCCAGCAGCGCGAGCGAGCGCTCGAGGAGCTCCTTCTCTTCCGCGGCGATGGCCGTCTCGATCATGGCGTGTCGCGTTCCGTACTTGAGGCGCGAGCCGCCTCCGATCCGCACGTTGTCGAGGACCGTGAGGTCCTTGAAGATGCGGATGTTCTGGAAGGTGCGCGCGACCCCCGAGCGCGCGATCTTCCAGGGCGGCAGCCCGACCAGCGAGCGGCCCTGGAACGCGAGCCCCCCGGACGTCGGACGGTAGACGCCGGTCAGGAGGTTGAAGATGGTCGTCTTGCCGGCGCCGTTGGGGCCTATGAGCCCCGCGAGCTCGTAGCGCTTCATCGCGAGGCTGAAGTCGCTCACGGCCGTCAGACCGCCGAAGCGGATCGTGAGACGGTCCGCATCAAGCAGCCGCTCGCCCTGCCCTGAGCCCGTCGAAGGGCCCTGCCCTGAGCCCGTCGAAGGGCCCTGCCCTGAGCCCGTCGAGGAATGCGCGCCCATGCCCCTCGCCTGTTCCGGGTTCATCGGGCGACTCCCGTGCGGCCGCGCTTTTCGCGCCACCAGGTCCGGATCTCCGCAGAGCCGAACAGTCCCGTGGGACGCGTCAGCATCAGGGCGATCAGCATCATCGAGTAGAGAACCATCCGCGGGTCGGGGAGGTTGCGGAAGACGACGCTCATCCGCTCCAGGAAGGCGGGCGCCTGCAGCTCGAGGACGCTCGCGATCAGGAACCCGAGGGGCGCGAGCATTCCGACCGCGGCCAGCCGCCGATAGCCGAGTCCCGCCTTCGAGCCGTCTCCGCCCGCCGCGCCGCTCGCCCCTGCCGCCGGAGCCGTGCGGCCTCTCGCGCGGCTTCCGATCAGGAGGCCCGCCGCCATCCCGACGAGCGTCAGCGTCCAGTACTCGATCCTCGGGCTGATCCCGCCCGCACCGATCAGGCCGCGATGGAGGATCGCGGCGAAGAGGCCCAGGACCCCGCCCAGTCCGGCGTCGCGAAGCGCGGGGCGTCCGCTGAAGGCGGCGGGGATGAGGCCCGTCCAGCGGGTCATGGGCCGGCTGCGCAGCCGCGCGATGTCGGCGTGGACCGGCCCGCCGCCCGTCCGCACGTGCACCGCGCTCGCAAAGCGGGCCGCGCCGCGGCCGATCAGGCGCGCGATGTCCGCCGCGAAGAGGGCGAGGAAGAGCAGCGCGAAGAGGATGAAGGGCGCGGTGGCGAAGAGGACCGCCGGCTCGGTCAGGTTCCCGAGCAGGTCCTTCGCGTAGCGCAGGGCCTCGGGCGCGATCGCGAGGACGACCGCGGCGACCGCGGCACCCGAGACCGATCCCATCCCCCCGAGGACGACCATGATGATCACCTCGAACGACTTGTCGAACTTGAAGTAGTCGGGGTGCAGGTACTCGAAGTGGTGGCCGAGAAGCGCGCCCGCGATGCCCGCGAAAAACGTCCCGATCGCGAATGCCTGGATCTTCGTGCGCGTCGTGTCGATCCCCATCGCGGCCGCGGCGACCTCGTCCTCGCGCACCGCGAGCATCGCGCGTCCCGGCGCCGAGGCGAGCAGGCGATAGGAGACGAAGATGACGAGAGCGGCCATCGAATAGACCCAGAAGAGGTTGCTGTAGTGCGGGACGGCGGGAAGGCCGCGCGAGGCTCCGATCACGTCCACGTTCGCGATGAGGTTGCGGATGATCTCGCCGAAGCCGAGCGTCACGATCGCTAGGTAATCCCCGCGCAGGCGCAGGGACGGGATTCCCACGAGATAGCCCGCGAGAGCCGCGGCGAGCCCTCCCGCCAGGAGCGCGATCAGGAAGATGATCCCGGTGGAGATCCCGTGCGGCAGCGAGGCGAGCGCGGAGGACCCCGCGAAAGCGGCCCAGGGGCCGTTCCACGGCAGCCAGCGCACCCATCCCTCGGCGCGCGCTCCGAGCGTCATCGTCAGGTAGGCGGCCGTGTAGGCGCCGACCGCCATGAAGCCCGCGTGGCCCATGGAGAACTGCCCTGCGATGCCGTTGATGATGTTGAGACTGACCGCGAGCGTGATGTAGATCCCGACCTTGATGATGATCTGCCAGATGTACGAATTCACGAGGTAGGGGACCGACAGGTCGAAGAGGACGAGCGAGCCGAGCAGGGCCGCCCAGCCCGCTCCCGCCGTGGCGAGTCGCTTGCCGGGCTGCGCGGCACGGTCGTGCCACAGGGTGAACAGGACGACGAGCGCCACGCCGAAGGCGCCGCCGAGGGCGAGGAGCCAGGCGAGCGTCATACCTTTTCGGGTTCGTGCTTGCCGAGAAGACCCGCCGGCCGGAACAGCAGGACCAGGATCAGGATCGTGAAGGTGATCGCCGACTGGTAGGAGCTCGGAAGCCCGAAGTAGACGACGAACTCGTCGCACAGGCCGATGAGCAGCCCCCCCAGCATCGCGCCCGGCACGATGCCGATGCCCCCGAGCACCGCGGCGACGAAGCTCTTGAGCCCGGGCATGACGCCCATGAGGGGGTTGATCTCGCCATAGTTGAGCGCGTAGAGGACGCCCCCAGCGGCCGCCAGCGTCGAGCCGATGACGAACGTGATCGAGACGACCCGGTCGGTCGGGATCCCCATGAGCGAGGCCGTCTCGAAGCTGTACGAGACCGCGCGCATCGCGCGCCCGAAGCGCGTGAAGTACACGATGTAGGAGAGCGCCGCCATCAGCGCGACCGCCGTGACGAGGATGATGACGGGGTAGTTGGTCGCCTCGATGCCGAGGAAGCTCAAGTGCGTCTTGGGGATGATCTCGGGGAACGAGCGGTAGTTGGCGGTGAAGACCATCTGCCCGCCGAACTCGAGGAAGAACGACACGCCGATCGCCGTGATCAGGGAGGTGATCCGGTTCGAGTGGCGCAGCGGGCGGTAGGCGATCTTCTCGTTCAGGAAGCCGAGCAGCCCGCACGCGGCCATCGACAGCAGGAAGATCAGGCCGACGCGCAGCGGATCGAACCGCTCGGCGCCCTTTCCGAGCCCGAGCGAGTGGGCGCCGTAATAGCCCATGAAGGCGCCCACCATGAAGACGTCCGAGTGCGCGAAATTGATGAGCTTCAGTACACCATAGACCATGGTGTAGCCGAGGGCGATGAGGGCCAGGATGCAGCCCGTCGTCACCCCGTTGAAAAGATGCTGGAGGAGGTCGGACACGTCAGGGCTTCATCGACTCCTTGAGCGCCAGCTGCCCATCCTTGATCTCCAGGATGACGATCGGCTTCACGGGGTTGCGGTTCTCGTCGAAGCTCATGGTCCCCGTCACACCCTGCCAGCCCGAGGTTTCGGCGAGCGTCTTGCGCAGCGCATCGCCGTCCGTCGTCCCGGCCCTCTTGATGGAATCCGCCAGGAGCTTCGCCGCGTCGTAGCCGAGGGCCGCCATGGAGTCGGGCTGCTCTCCGTAGCGCTCCTTGAACTTCTGGACGAAGTTGGCGACCTCCGGACTCGGATCTCCGGCAAAGTAGTGATTGCCGTAGAAGCTCCCATCGACCGACTTGCCGCCGATCTCGAAGAGCTTCGCCGACTCCCAGCCGTCCCCTCCGATGAAGGGAACGGTGATGCCCAGATCGCGCGCCTGTTTGGCGATCTTCGCCGCCTCGGAGTAATAGCCGGGCACGAAGATGAACTCCGGCTGCGTGGACTTGATCTTCGTCAGCTGCGCCCGGAAGTCGGTGTTTCCTTCCTCGTAGCGCTCGTTGCCGACGATCGTCCCGCCGAGCTTCGTGAACTCGTCCGAGAAGAACTTCGCGAGGCCGACGCTGTAGTCGTTCTTGACGTCCTGGAGGATGGCGCCCTTCTTCTTGCCGAGCGAGTTGAACGCGAAGCGCGCCATGGCGGCGCCCTGGAAGTCGTCGAGGTAGCACATCCGGAAGATGTAGTCCCCCTTCTTGGTGACCTCGGGGTTCGTGGACGAGGGGGAGATCATGGGGATCTTGGCGCGCTGGGCGAGCGGCGCGGCCGCGAGCGAGCGGCTGGAGGCGACCTCTCCGAGGAGCGCCACGACCTTGTTCTGCTCGATCAGCTTGCTGACGACGGCGGGGACCTCCTCGGGCTTCGACTGATCGTCCTCGAGGTAGACCTTGATCTTCTTGCCGAGGACGCCCCCCGCGGCATTGATCTCGTCGATCGCAAGCTGCACGCCGTGGTCGGTGGACGTCCCGAAGGCGGCCGTCGTCCCGGTCATCGACCCGAACTCGCCCACGGCGATGACGTCGCCCGTGGCGGCCGGGGCTCCGGAGGAGGCTCCGCCGCCGCCCGTGGCCCCGTCGCCGGCGGGAGGCGCCGAGCCCCCGCACGCCGACAGTGCCAGCAGGAGCGCGCCGAGAAGCGGCAGGAGAACCCAGGAATGCCGCGGTGGAACGCGGAGCGCACGCCGCTCGTCGGTCATGAGAAAACCCCCTTTTCCTTCAGTGAAATCGCGTCGCAACTTACCCGAATCGAAAACCCCTGTCAACGCGGGACGGCTGCGGCGCAGGGTCCGCAAACGATCGGCCCCCGTATGGCCGAGCCACCGTTTTACGAGCACAATTACGGCATGCGAGGCTACGTTTCCCAGCCTGATGGAGCCGACGGCCGCTTTGCGGCCGCGGCTCATCTGGGGTTGTGAGGGACTCGATGGAGCGGCAGGTCGCTTCGGGTCGGGACTCATCGGGGGCTGTCACGGGCCTTGGTCTGATGCCAAGTTGACACTCTCTATGATCCTTCGATATGCTGCGACTATCGTGATTTTTTCAGGCGTTTCGTACGATGTGGCACCGGGCCGCGTCACCCGAGGGATCGTTTCGCCGCCTGGCTCCGGCGCTGCTCGTTCGCTGTCCGCGCACCCGTTGCGGATTGTGGAGCCTCGATGAAGGGTCGATTGGCGGCGGTGGTGGCTGGGGTCGCGGTGCTCGCGGGAACGATCCTCGCCAGCGGGGTCTCCTGCAACTCGATCCGGACCCGGGTCTGGATGAACGAGGGGAACAAGCTCTACAAGGCGCAGCGGTACGACGAGGCGATCGAGTTCTACAAGAAGATCGTCGCCATCGATCCCGACAACTGGACCGCGAACTATCTCATCGCGATGTCCAATACGGCCCAGTACCATTCTGGCTCCGATCATCCCAAGGACAAGGAGTACAACGACAAGGCGGTCCAGACCTTCGAGAAGCTCATGACGCTCCAGGCCCCGGACAAGGACACCGAGGAGCGGGTCCGCAACTACTACGTGGGGATGCTGGTCGCCGCCGGCAAGACCGACAAGGTCAAGGCGTACTACGAGGGCCTGCTGGCCAAGGACTCTCGCAATACGACGCTCATGGGCCAGCTCGCCGAGATCTATGCGAAGGCGGGAGACTTCGACAATGCCCTGAAGTACTACCAGAAGCGGGCGGAGATCGAGCCGAACAACAAGGAGTTCTGGTACACCATCGGGGTCCTGTGCTGGGACCGCGTGCACAATCTGCGCTCCACGATGTCGGAAGAGGACAATCTCAAGACCATCGACACCGGGGTCGCCGCGCTCGAGAAGGCGATCAACCTGGACAAGCAGTATTTCGACGGGTACGTCTACATCAACCTCATCTACCGCGAGAAGGCCCTCGTCCTCTCCTCCGCCAGCAAGGCGATCGAGGCGGGAGAGGCGTTCGACAAGGCCGAGGAGTACAAGAAGGTCGCTGAAGACCTCGGCAAGAAGCGCATGGCGGCCCAGGCCGCCGCCAAGAAGGGCGCCTAGGGCGGCCGGAGGAGCTCCCGATGTTCGACACCATGCTGGAGAGCACCGAGGGAGGCGCCAAGAGGCCGTGGTGGTCCTTCCCTCTCGCCCTGTTCCTGCACATCGTGGTGATCGGCGGGATCGTCGCCGCCTCCTACGTCATCGTCGAAGCGGTCCAGGATCCGGACCTCATGATCTCGTTCGTCGGCGGGGCGCCTCCGCCTCCTCCCCCGCCTCCTCCCCCGCCGCCGCCGCCGCCCAAGGCGTCGCACGCGGAGGTCCACAAGGTCGAGGAGATCAAGCCGGTCGAGCCGGATGAGATCGTCCAGCCCAAGGAAACGCCGAAAGAAGTCCCCAAGCCCGTGGAAGAGGACGCCGGCGTGGAAGGCGGCGTGGAGGGCGGTGTCGAGGGCGGCGTGGTCGGCGGTGTCGTGGGCGGCGTGGTCGGCGGCGTCGTGGGGGGCGTCCTCGGCGGCGTGGTCGGCGGCGTGCCGGGCGGGGTGCTCGGCGGCTCCGACGAGCCCATCCTCGTGGTCGGCGACGTCCGGCCCCCCGAGCTCGTGGTCAAGGTCACTCCCGAGTATCCGGAGATGGCCCGTCGCGCCCGCATCGAGGGGAACGTCATCCTCGAGGCCATCATCAATACGTCCGGGGACGTGGAGAACGTCCGCGTCCTGCGCTCGATTCCCCTGCTCGACAACTCGGCCATCGCGGCCGTGAAGAAATGGAAGTACAAGCCGGCCGTGCAGCACGGCCGGCCCGTCAAGGTCTTCTTCACCGTGGTCGTTACCTTCTCATTGCGTTAGGCGCCGCATACCTCTGATTCAAGGAGCGCGACGATGGAAACCGGTCCGATCCAAATGTTCCTTCAGGCAGGGCTCTTCGCGAAGAGCATCATCATCCTGCTGCTGATCCTCTCCGTGTACTCGATCAGCGTCATGTTCGAAAAGTTCATGACCTACCGCGCCGCCCGCAAGGAGTCGCTCGAGTACCTGCCGACCCTCGCGCGCTGCCTGAAGGCGGACAAGCTTCAGGAGGCGATCGACGCGTCCAAGCGCTACAAGAAGGCGCACATCGCGAAGGTCACGTCGGCCGGTCTTCTCGAGTTCCTGAACCAGAAGGGCGGAGCGGGGACCAGCTACGACATCGTCGAGGCGGTGAAGCGGCAGCTCGAAATGGCGAGCGCGCTGACCGCGGCCGAGATGAAGAAGGGCCTCGGCGCCCTCGCGACCATCGGATCGACGGCTCCGTTCATCGGGCTGCTCGGAACCGTCATGGGCATCGTGAAAGCGTTCTCGGGCATGGCCACCAGCGGATCGGGCGGCATCGGCGCCATCGCGGCCGGTATCGCCGAGGCGCTGATCACGACCGCCTTCGGGCTGCTCGTCGCCATCCCCGCGGTCATGGCCTTCAACTACTTCACGAACCGCCTGGAGCGCTTCCAGATCGAGATGACCAATTCCTCCGCCGAGCTCATCGACTTCTTCCTGAAGAAGCACGGAGTCTCGTATGGAGCTAAGTAGTCCCAACGTCAAGGCCGACATCAACGTCACGCCGCTCGTCGACGTTGTGCTCGTGCTCTTGATCATCTTCATGGTGGTGACGCCCATGCTCCAGAAGGGCCATCCCGTGAAGCTGCCCCAGACCACCAATCCGGCCACCAAGCCCGATGAGAAGAACCAGATCCTCGTCTGCGTGACCGACCAGAAAGAGATGTGGATCGACAAGGACAGGATGACCGAGGCGGACTTCAACACGAAGATCAAAGAGACCTACGAGCGGAACCAGAGCAGCACCATCGTCATCAAGGCCGATTCACGGCTCACCTACGGGGACGTGAAGAAGACCATGATGACGATCAAGGGCGCAGGATTCCAGTCGGTCGGCCTGATCGCCGAGAAGAAGCCTCAGGGCGTCGGCGCTAAGTAGCGCCCGCGCGAAGTAGGAAAAGGATTCCATCATGGGAATGGCAACTGGCGGCGGCGGCGGTCTCAATTCGGACATCAACGTCACGCCGCTCGTCGACGTCGTCCTCGTTCTGCTCATCATCTTCATGGTCGTGACCCCGCTCACGCAGCGCGGCTACGACATCGACATCCCCCGCGAGGCGCCTCCCACGAACGTGCCTCCGCCGACGGATACGAAGCAGGTGATCCTGGGGATCAACCAGCAGAACTGCCGGATCGTGGACCCCCTC
>Ga0070671_100000987_pt1 | contig 20885 bp, 21 predicted proteins | sample KBSS73metaG_FD_65341 | JGI IMG/M metagenome (GOLD analysis project Ga0070671, IMG submission 65341) | Switchgrass rhizosphere microbial communities from Kellogg Biological Station, Michigan, USA - KBS S7-3 metaG | ecosystem: Host-associated > Plants > Roots > Rhizosphere > Soil ...
AATCAGGACGAGCAGCAGGATCGCTGCGATGAGTGCAATGCGCTTGGCCGTCCTCAGAAGTCGACCTTATCGTAATGGGCTGGCGGGACGATTACTTCCATGCGTTCGCCTAGCAACGGCCGGAAGCTCGGCCGCGACTTCATAACAGCGTACCAGTCCTTCGTCTGTTTGTGCCCGCGCCAATCGAGCGCCCCAAGATAGTCGATCACGCTGAGGTGCGCGGCAGCTGCGAAGTCGGCAAGGCTGAGGCCCGGGCCGGCCATCCAGCGGCGGTGGTCGAGAAGATAGTCGACATAATCAAGATGCCCGTTAGCGATCCGCATCGCCTCGCGGAGAATCCGCGTGTCAGGGCTTTCTCGGCTGACGAGCCGCTTGCGCATCCGCTCGTGCATCAGCGGCTCGACGACCTCACGAAACAGCTTCTCGTCGAACCATTGCGTGAGCCTGCGGATCTCGGCGCGAAGGACGGCATTGCCGTGTATCATCGGCATTCGGTCGACCGTCTCATCGAAATACTCGACGATGGGTTGAGACCCGATCAACGTGATGCCCTGGTCGGCATCGACGATGACAGGCGTCTCGCCAGCGGGATTCAGGTCAATGAACTCGTCGCGGCGTTCCCAGGGGTTCTCGCGCACCAACTCGGCGGCAATGCCCTTTTCGGCGAGCACAAGCCGGACCTTCCGGGAAAAGGGGCATAACGGAAATTGGAATAGCTGCCACATTGCAGGCAGCTTTAACGGCGCTGGCGGCCTCGTCTACCGCTTAGGATAGCCCGGCTGAGGCATATTTGCGGCAGCCTTCTCCAATTCGTTCTGGGCCTCGGCGAAACCCTTCATCATTGCCGGGATCGCGGCAATGAGCGCCTTCTGTGCACCGTGCATGGCCGGGCGGCTTTCTTCGATCTGCCGGTTGAGCTCGCGCTGGGTGAGGCCGGTCTCGCTGGCAACGGTTCGGGTCCGATCTGCGGCCGTCACCGGCCGACCCTCGAGCGCCGCTTCCACTTCCCCGGTGGGGATCGAAAGAAATGTCTTCGACAACACCTGCAAAGTGTCGACCAGCCGGTCTGCGAGGCGCGGATCGCTCATTTCGGGCGGGAGACGCATCTCGTCGGCGGACGGTCCGTCAGCGCGCGGCGCCGACTGGGCCGGAACTGGAGCTGCAATGATTGCGAGCGGAAGAGCGAACAAGTGAAGACGCATCGTGCGGATCCCGGAAATCGATACATTCGTCTTGCGCCGCAGGAGCTTAGCCGCAGATGAACGGCAGATGAATCAGCGCGCGGCGAGCCAGGCGAGAGCGGCTACTCCGGCGGCAATGCGGTACCAGGCAAACGGGGCGAAGCCGTGCCGCGAGATGTAGTGGATGAAGCCCTTCACCACCACGATTGCAACGACAAAGCTGACGACGAAGCCGACGGCAACCGTCCCGAAGCCGACGCCGCTTGCACCGGAGAGCAGGGTGTCATGATGCTTCACCAGCTCCAGCGTCGTCGCTCCGACCATCGTCGGGATGGCGAGGAAAAAGCTGAACTCCGCTGCCGTCCGTCGCTCTACGCCGAGGGAAAGCCCACCGAGGATCGTCGCTCCTGAACGGCTCACGCCTGGAATCATCGCCAGGCATTGAATGAAGCCGACGCCGAGCACGGTCTTCAGCGGCATTTCCGCGACACCAACGATCGCTCCGGGCTTCGCGAACTTTTCGATGATCAGGATGGCGATACCGCCGCCGATCAATGCCCAGGCCACGACCTCCGCATTGCCGAGCAGCATCTCGATCTTGCTGATCAAGATAATGCCGATGATCGCCGAAGGCAGGAATCCGATCAGGACGTTTCGGATGAAACGCCAGGACATCGGATTGTTGCGGATCAGGCCTTCGAGGACAGCCCAGAAAGTCCGCCAATAAAGGACGACGATGGCGAGGATTGCACCCAGCTGGATGATGACGTTGAAAGCCGCCCATTTCTCGGCGTCGAAGCCGAGAAGCTCAGTCGCAAGGATAAGGTGGCCGGTCGAGGAAACCGGCAGGAACTCGGTGACGCCCTCGACGATGCCGAGGATGATCGCGATCAAAAGGATTGGCATGCTCTAGGTGTTGGCCGTGAGATTCACGCGGCGCCGTGCGAAGCGGTTGCCGCCGTACATGCCGAGCCATCCGGGAGCGACCGCAGCGAAGGGCGTTGGTTTGATTCCAAACGCCTCCAGGCCGGGAGCGCCCTCGCTTGCCACATTGTCCCGTTGAAGCATCAGCCACTGGTCGCGCGTGAGTGGAGCGCCGGGAAGGAACCCGAACCAGGAGATGAGCGAGGCTATGGGTGCGGGAACGTCGGCAAGTGCCGTGTCCCGTCCGGCTGCCGCCAGGATTTGCTGGGTAAGCTCGCGCATGGTGAAGACTTGTGGCCCGCCGATCTCGTAGGTCTTGCCGGCATGGGCGGCCGGATTGACCGCCGCGGCGGCAATCGCCTTTGCCAGGTCTTCCACGAACACCGGCTGAAAACGGCACTTGCCCGCGATCACGGGCACAACCGGCAGCAGGCGCGACATGGCCGCGAGCTGGTTGGTAAGCTGATCCTCCGAGCCGAAAACGATCGAAGGGCGGATGATCGTGGCGTCCGGGAACGCCTTGCGAACCGCGTTCTCGCCTTGGCCCTTCGTCCGCGAATATCCGGCATCGCTGCCCTGGTCTGCGCTCATGGCCGAGATGTGGACGAGCTGCTTCGCTCCGGAATCTCGCGCGGCTTCGGCGATATTGGCCGCGCCCGTGGAGTGGACCTTCGCCATGTTCGTGAAGGAGCCGACCAGATTGACGACCGCATCCGCGCCGTCGACGGCCGCCCGTACGGAATCCCGGTTCGTGATGTCGGCTCGGACGAGGCCCAATTGGCCAACCTGACTCAAAGGCTGGATGTAATAGGCGCTGCGCGGGTCGCGGCTCGCAACGCGGATCCGGACCCCGGCGGCCAGCAGTTCCTCGCAGACGTAACGGCCAATGAAACCGCTGCCGCCGAAGACGGTGACCAGCTTGTAATCGCGATCGATCATTGGCCGCGGCACTAAGGCTCGCCAGACCCGATGACAAGCTGGAGAAGGTGGGTGGCGGCCCGCCTGGGGCGAGCCGCCCTGCTCATTAGAAATAGTCGGCGAGGACCAGCGTTACGGCCTGTCCGTCGGCCTTGGCGATCGCGACCTTGGTGCCGGCGGCATCCTTTGCCCAGTTTGCCTGCTTCGACGCGTAGAAGCCGGGCCCGACGCGCTGGCCGTCGATCGAGACAAGCTTGTCGCCCTTCTTCAAGCCCGCCTTGTCGGCGGGGCTTCCGGGTGACACGTGCATCACGTTGAAATGGTCGTCCTCCAAAGTGACGAAGATTCCTGCGCGATCCTTCGGAAATTCGACCGGTGCCTTTGTGCGCTGGAGCCACAGCCGATCATGGCCGAGGTCGAGCGTGAGGTGGAAGGGTTTGAACAGCTGGATTCCGGCATTGACCCGGTCCTTGTAGGGACCACCTTCGAAAGAGCCGAGGTCGGCCGGCACTTGGTCGAGGCTCACCCCGCCGACGGTGACCTTCGGAAGTGTCACTCGCCGGTTCTCATGGAGTCCGCCGACACCGCCGCTAAGACCGACCGCGTAAGGCAACTTCGCAAGCTCCGGTGTCTTCTTGAAATATTCCGCTGACACGCTGATCGCGCCGCCGTTACCGAGGTCGAAAGCTGCTTCAACCGGCGGAAGCCCATCAATGGAGACGGGGAGGAAATGGGTGAAGCTGTCGCGCGTCAGCTTGACCTCGGTGGCTCTACTGGGAGCTGCAAAACCGTTCGAAGGCGACAGGGTGAGGACCTGCTTGTCGAAGTCAACTCCCATGACGCTGTTCATGAAGACTTCGCGCCCAAGGACCGCCGGGATTGGCCGCCCGATGCCTTTCTCGATCTTCTCGAGATCGAGGACGAGAACCGTCACGCCGCTGAGCTTCAGATTGCCCGCCTCGATGGTGACATTCTGAACCAGCTCGCCCTGTTCGCTTCCGCCCGCGCCTTCGGCATCGACCTTCTTGCCGCGCTTCAGGCCGATCTTCCTCGCGAAATCGTCGTCGAGCGTCGTCACCCCTGCACCGCTGTCGAGTAGCATGGGGGTGTCCACGCCGTTGACGCGTCCATTGAGCACGATGCGGCTGCCGCGGAAGAGCTCGAAGGGGATATCGGCCGAGGCACCGGGAACGGCGGCCACCTGCGGCGTCGCGATCTGTTCGACCTGCGCGGCTGCAAAGCAGGGGTAGAGCAGGGCGCTGGCCCCGAAAGCTGTAAGAGCAAACCCGATTCGGATATGGCGTTTCATTCTGTTTGCCTTTATATCAGTATCGAAAGACAGCTATGAATTATCGTAAAACAATAACGGAGTCAAGATGGGTCGCTCGAGCATCGCAAGGACTGCGTTTCGGCTTCGCTGGGCGGTCTGGATTGCCTGGGGCTCTATAATCGCAATCTACCTTGCCGGCCGCTTCGGCTTGGATCTCGGCTTTCTGAAGGTGCAGGCGAAATCGGATCCGGAGCTCTCCGGCTCACCCAGAATCGTGGCCGACGCGACCATTGTTCTGGTCAGTATTGCGCTTTGGCACCTCGGTAGGATGCTTGGGGCGATTGCCGCGGGCGATCTATTTTCAGCGCGCGTCGTCGGCGCGTTTCGCTCGTTCGCCCTCTGGCTCCTGATCGTGGCGATCATCTGGATCGTGGCGCCCATAATCATGGCGCTCATCAACGGCCCTGATGCTGAGCATACCTTCGCGTTCAAGCTTCAGCTTCGCGATCTTTTGACCATCGGCGTCACCCTGATCTTCTTCCTCGTTGCACGGCTGCTAGAGCGCGCCCGCGCAATCGACGAGGAAATGCGGGAGATCGTATGATGCCCGTGGTCGTTCGGCTCGACGTGATGCTTGCTTTGAGGAAGATGCGCTCAAAGGACCTCGCGTCGAAAATCGACATCACCGAGGCCAATCTATCCCTGCTCAAGTCAGGCAAGGTGAAAGGGATTCGCTTTTCGACCCTCGAGGCGATTTGCGAGGCGCTGGACTGCAAGCCCGGGGATATCCTCGACTATGAGCGGGACGGCGCGGCAACGGCCTCGAACGGGAATTGACAAGGGTAGCCTGCGCCGCCACATGGCGCCGCCTACCAGCTGAAATCGCAGCTTGAATGTGCCCAGGTGGCGGAATTGGTAGACGCACCAGCTTCAGGTGCTGGCGTCCTCTGGGACGTGGAGGTTCGAGTCCTCTCCTGGGCACCACAGGCCACCCGCAGTCAGAAGAATGGCTTCGGCAGCGGCATTTTAACTGCTCGCCGCCCTGTTCTTCCGATAGATTGCGAACAAGATCAGCAGGAAGGCCGTGAGGCGAATTAGGTAGAGCGAGCTGCGGTCTTCCGTTGGAATGCTGGCCAGCGCCAGGATCGCTTGACCCGCGCCCAGGAGCGCGAATGCGAGTGCGAAGGTCAGGAAGAGTTCGTCGCGCGAGCGCTTCCAATATCGCAGGAAGAATAGCCCACATACGAAGAACCCGAACGACACGGCGCCGGAGAGGAAGTCGTAAAGCGTCACCGAATCACTCCTCCTCGACCTGCCAGACAAAACCCCAGATCAGCGACAGCACAGCTGCGAGCGCGAGGAGCACACGCGGCACCCGGAGATCGAACTCCGGCTGCGGCCATACGACGAGGTCGAGCACCAGCAGCAAATTGTTCGCCGCGAGGAAGGAGAAGCAGACGCTGCTCCAGAAGAGCAAGCGAACCCTCGAGCGCCGATAACTTCGGCCGAGCAACCAGGCGCAAGCCGTGCTGGTGAAGAAGCAGAGGACGTAGACGATGGCGGGAAATAATTCGCCCATTCTCAGTCCTTCCGAAGCCTGAATGCGTCGGCGAACGCGGTGGAACCGCTCGATGCAGTCGAGACGATGGCGCGCCGGACTGCGTCCGGGCGGACGGCGTACTGCTTTTCCAGCTGATCGACGCACTCAGCGAGGTTATCGTTGATCGGCATATATTCGACCCCCTGGTCGTCGACGGATGCGAGCCCCGCCGCGACCAGACCGTCGAGCGCTTTGCTGACGACAAGCTCACTGGCGCGCATCGTCGACACCAGCTCAGTCCGCGACCATGTTCGCTGCTCGCGTTTCAGAATCAACAGCAGCTCAAGCCCCCAAACGGACCGGAAGCTCGACCGGATGAACCGCATGAGGTCGTCGGAGGGGTTCACCACTTAAAGATGAGGCTGCTTCGACCGAACATTGCACTGCCCGTAGCGACCTGAAACGGGCTTTTGCAACTCTTGAGCGGAGCGAAGATATAGAGCACTGTTCATTTAGGAAGCGGCAACTATTCTGCTTTCTAATCGTGCGTGCAGCCGGGGGGCTGCATGTTTTGTAACCGGGCGGGGGGAGAGCCGACCGGAGAGTAGAGTGAACGTTCAAACGCAGCGGGACTTTATCGATCGCCGCCAGCTCGTCAGTGCTCTTCGGGCACTGCGTCGCGGTGACTTCAGCGTCCGCCTTCCGGAAGACGTCGACGGAGTGGATGGCGAGATCGCCAGCCTCTTCAACGAGGTCGTGGGCATGAATGAGGCGATCACCCAGGAGTTCGATCGCCTCTCCAAGGTTGTCGGCAAAGAAGGAAAGATCACCCAGCGGGCACGCGTCCGCGGTGCCACTGGCGGCTGGGACAGCAAGCTTCGCGCGGTAAATGAGCTGATCGACGACATGGTCCAGCCGACGGCGGAGGTCTCGCGCGTGATCGGTGCAGTCGCCAAGGGCGACCTTTCGCAATCCATGACCACCGAAATCGACGGCCGTCCGCTTCGCGGCGAATTCCTGCGCATCGGCAAGGTCGTGAACACGATGGTGGAGCAGCTCGCCTCGTTCGCGTCCGAAGTTACCCGCGTTGCTCGCGAAGTGGGCACGGAAGGCAAGCTCGGCGGCCAGGCGCGCGTGAAGGGCGTCGCGGGAACCTGGGCGGATCTCACCGACAACGTGAATGCCATGGCGACCAACCTGACCGGTCAGGTGCGCAACATCGCCGAAGTGACGACTGCAGTCGCCCGCGGCGACTTGTCGAAGAAGATCACCGTGGAGGTGAAGGGCGAGATCCTGGAGCTGAAGAACACCATAAACGTCATGGTGGACCAGCTGAACGCGTTCGCATCGGAGGTGACACGCGTCGCCCGCGAAGTCGGTACCGAGGGCAAGCTCGGCGGCCAGGCCCGCGTGGAAGGCGTCGGCGGCACTTGGAAGGACCTCACCGACAACGTGAACCTGATGGCCGAAAACCTGACCGGCCAGGTGCGCAACATTGCGGAAGTCACGACTGCAGTGGCTCGCGGCGACTTGTCCAAGAAGATCACCGTCGACGTGAAGGGCGAGATCCTGGAGCTCAAGAACACCATCAATACCATGGTGGATCAGCTCAACGGCTTCGCATCGGAAGTTACTCGCGTGGCCCGTGAGGTCGGCACCGAAGGAAACCTCGGCGGCCAGGCGCAGGTCCCCGGCGTCGCTGGAACCTGGAAGGACCTCACCGACAACGTGAATCTGATGGCGGCGAACCTCACGGGTCAGGTGCGCAACATCGCCGAAGTGACGACCGCCGTTGCCCGCGGCGACTTGTCGAAGAAGATCACCGTCGACGTACGCGGCGAAATCCTGGAGCTGAAGGACACCATCAACGTCATGGTGGACCAGCTCAATTCCTTTGCGTCCGAGGTGACGCGCGTGGCCCGCGAAGTGGGTTCGGAAGGAAAGCTCGGCGGTCAGGCGCAGGTGGAAGGCGTCGCCGGCACCTGGGCCGACTTGACCGACAGCGTGAACCTCATGGCCGGCAATCTGACTGGCCAGGTGCGCAACATCGCGGAGGTGACGACCGCGGTGGCGAAGGGCGACTTGTCGAAGAAGATCACGGTCGACGTGAAGGGGGAGATCCTCGAGCTCAAGAACACCATCAACACGATGGTGGATCAGCTGAACGCCTTCGCGTCTGAAGTGACGCGCGTCGCTCGCGAAGTGGGCACGGAAGGGAAGCTTGGGGGTCAGGCGCAAGTCGAAGGCGTCGGCGGCACCTGGGCGGACCTTACAGACAATGTGAACCTCATGGCGGCGAACCTGACCGGTCAGGTCCGCAACATCGCCGAGGTCACCACGGCCGTGGCGCTGGGCGACTTGTCGAAGAAGATCACGGTCGACGTGAAGGGGGAGATCCTCGAGCTCAAGAACACCATCAACGTCATGGTGGACCAGCTGAACTCATTCGCTTCCGAAGTTACCCGTGTGGCGCGCGAAGTGGGCACCGAGGGCCGCCTCGGCGGTCAGGCGCAGGTCGAAGGCGTCGGCGGCACCTGGAAAGACCTCACCGACAATGTGAACGCGATGGCTGCGAACCTCACGGGCCAGGTGCGCAACATCGCCGAGGTGACGACTGCGGTGGCCAGCGGCGACCTTTCGAAGAAGATCACCGTCGACGTGAAGGGCGAGATCCTGGAGCTCAAGAACACCATCAATACGATGGTGGACCAGCTGAACTCGTTCGCTTCGGAAGTGACCCGCGTTGCTCGCGAGGTGGGTACGGAAGGCAAGCTTGGTGGTCAGGCGCAGGTGCGGGGTGTCGCAGGAACCTGGAAGGACCTTACCGATAACGTGAACCTGATGGCCGACAATCTGACCGGCCAGGTGCGCAACATCGCCGACGTGACCACTGCCGTCGCCAAGGGGGACTTGTCGAGGAAGATCACCGTGGACGTGAAGGGCGAGATCCTCGCCCTCAAGAACACCATCAACACCATGGTGGACCAGCTCAACGGCTTTGCATCGGAAGTGACCCGTGTGGCTCGCGAGGTCGGCACCGAGGGGAGCCTCGGCGGACAGGCGCAGGTGCCGGGCGTCGGCGGTACGTGGAAGGATCTCACGGACAACGTGAACCTGATGGCGACCAACCTCACCAACCAGGTGCGCGGTATCGCCGAGGTTGTGACCGCCGTGGCGCAGGGCAACCTCAAGCGGAAGCTGACGCTCGATGCGAAGGGCGAGATCGCGGCGCTGGCCGACACGATCAACTTCATGATCGATACGCTTTCGACGTTCGGCGACCAGGTCACGAACATGGCTCGCGAAGTCGGCATCGAAGGAAAGCTGGGCGGTCAGGCCCGCGTGCCTGGCGCCGCCGGCCTGTGGCGCGACCTTACCGACAACGTGAACCAGCTCGCTGCCAACCTGACCAACCAGGTCCGGTCGATCGCCGAAGTGTCCACTGCGGTGACCAAGGGCGACCTTACGCGCTCCATTGCCGTCGAGGCGCAGGGCGAGATGGCCGCGCTCAAGGACAACATCAATGAGATGATCCTCAACTTGAAGGAACAGACGCTCAAGAATGCGGAGCAGGACTGGCTGAAGACCAACCTCGCCCGTTTCTCGCGCATGCTTCAGGGCGAACGCGACCTCGCCACCGTGTCGAACTTGATCATGTCGGAGCTCGCACCGCTGGTGAACGCCCAATACGGTGTTTTCTACGTCACCAAGCGTGAAGAGGATGAGACGAAGCTGGAGCTGGTGGCGAGCTACGGCGCCGAAAGCCAGGATCAGCTGAAGCAGGAGTTCCAGCTTCGCGAAGGCCTGATCGGACAGGCTGCCGCCGACCGTCGTCCAATCCTCTTGAAGGACGTGCCGCCCGACTTCATTCGCGTCGGTTCCGGCCTCGGCCAGTCAAACCCGGCTAGCGTCAGCATCCTGCCGGCCCTGTTCGAAGACGAAGTCAAAGCCGTGATCGAACTCGCTTCGTTTAATGAGTTCAACGAGACCCACCAGAGCTTCCTCGATCAGCTTATGGAGTCGGTCGGCATCGTGTTGAACACGATTGCCGCGACCATGCGCACCGAGGGCTTGCTCAAGCAGTCGCAGCTGCTGACGCAGGAGCTTCAGGCGCGCCAGACCGAGCTCACCCGCAAGCAGCAGGAGCTGCATGCGACCAACGAGGAGCTTCAGGAAAAAGCGCAGCTTCTCGAGAACGAGAAGAAGCAGGTCGAAGCGAAGAACATCGAAATCGAAATGGCGCGGCGGGCGGTCGAGGAGAAGGCCGAACAGCTTGCGCTTACGTCCAAGTACAAGTCCGAGTTCCTTGCCAACATGTCGCACGAGCTGCGCACGCCGCTCAACTCGCTGCTCATCTTGTCGAAGCTGCTGTCCGACAATGCGCAGGGTAATTTGAACGACAAGCAGGTCGAGTTCGCGAGGACCATCAATTCGGCCGGATCAGACCTCCTCAACCTCATCAACGACATCCTCGATCTGTCCAAGATCGAGTCCGGAACGGTGTCGATTGAGGTTGGCGAGATGCCCGTTGAGCACCTTAAGCAGCACATGGAGCGGACTTTCCGCCAGCTTGCCGCCGACAAGGGTCTCGACTTCAACGTCAGGTTCGAGGGCAAGCTGCCGCAGACAATCCGCACCGACGAGAAGAGGCTGCAGCAAATCGTTCTCAACCTGTTGTCGAACGCGTTCAAATTCACATCGCGCGGCAGTGTCACGCTTGGGGTTCGCTGTGCCGATAGCGGATGGAGCCCGAACCATCCTGTGCTGAGGAACGCGGACCGGGCAATCGAGATTGCCGTGATCGACACCGGGATCGGCATTCCCGAAGATAAGCAGAAGCTCATCTTCGAGGCCTTCCAGCAGGCGGACGGCACGACGAGCCGCAAATACGGAGGCACCGGCCTTGGCCTGTCGATCAGCCGCGAAATCGCGCGTCTGCTCGGCGGCGAGCTGCAGGTCACGTCAAAGCCGGGCGAGGGATCGACTTTCACCCTGTACGTCCCGCTTGAGGCCGAAGTGTCGGCGAGCTCGGCAGGCACGACGCCGGCTCGCTATGATAATAGCGGAGCGATCGTGCCTACGGCGCTTCCAACCGGCTTCGAGGTCAACGACGACCGCGACCAGCTCGGCAAGGATGCGTTCGTCCTGATCGTCGAGGACGATCCGACCTTCGCCTCCATCCTTCTGGATGCGGCGCATGAAGCGAACCTCAAGGGCGTGGTCTCAACAGCTGGCGCCGGCACGCTCAACATGGCTCGCAAGTTGCAGCCCACGGCGATTACGCTGGACTTGGGTTTGGCGGACATCGACGGCTTCGTCCTGCTCGATCTTCTCAAGCACGACCCGGAGACCAAGCACATCCCGATCCATGTCATTTCGGGTGCGGACCGCAGTCGTTCAGTGATCGGTATGGGAGCGTCAGGGGTCACCGAGAAGCCGGCCGAGCGAGCCGAGCTCGTGAGCATCTTCAAGCCTCTCGTCGAGGAGGCGGAGCGCCAGAAGCCGAAGCGGCGGAAGAAAGTGGACGCCGCACTTCCTGCAAGCCGTCCTTTGCCGGAGCTGGCGGGCGCCAAGGTCCTCATCGTTGATGACGACATACGAAACATCTTCTCGCTGACGAGCGTTCTGGAAAGCCACGACGTGGAAGTTCTGCACGCCGAAAGGGGGAAGGACGGTATTCTCATCCTCGAACAAACGCCCGGCGTCGATGTCGCGTTGATCGACATCATGATGCCCGAGATGGATGGCTACGAAACGATGCGGCAGATCCGGAGCAAGCCGGATCTGTCGGACCTGCCGCTTATTGCTGTGACTGCGAAGGCAATGAAGGGCGACCGGCAAAAGTGTCTCGATGCAGGTGCATCGGATTACATCGCCAAGCCAGTCGACATTGAGCTCTTGCTGGCTCTTCTCCGGGTCTGGGTGGCCCGAGCAAGGGATGTCTCAACTGGGGCCGGTTCCATTCCGCTGGCGGCTGCCGAGTAAGGAGATGAATGGGCCCGTGGGAGAGTTCCCGAAGACGTCCGGGACGATCGACGATATGCGTATGTCGATCGAGGCACCGCGGCCGCGCGTCCTCCTGGTCGACGATGACGAACGGAACCTTTTGGCGGTTGCGACGGTGCTCGAGGATCTCGGGCAAGTTATCCTCGCCCGCTCCGGCGAGGAGGCGCTTCGCCACCTGCTGAAGGGTGAGTTCGCCGTCATTCTGCTCGACGTCTACATGCCGGGAATGGACGGTTACGAGACCGCCCAGATTATCCGGAGCAGGGAGCAGACCAAGGGGATTCCGATCGTCTTCCTTTCGGCCGTGAACAAGGAGGCCGAGCATCTTCTTCGCGGCTATTCGATGGGCGCGGTCGACTATGTCTTTAAGCCGGTCGATTCCGTAGTCCTCAGATCCAAAGTCGCGGTCTTCGTCGACCTGTTCGCCAAGACCAAGGAGATCGAACGTAAGGCAGCCGAGCAGCGCTTGCTCGAATCCAAGCTTCTCCAGGCGCAGAAGATGGACGCGATCGGGAAGCTTACCGGTGGTATTGCCCACGACTTCAATAATCTGCTGGCGGCCGTGCTCGGAGGCTTGGGCCTTCTAGAGAAACGGGCCGAGCTTCGGGACGACGAGACGAAGATCCTGGCAATGACGAAGCGGGCCGCGGAGCAAGGCACAGAACTCGTCCGCCGGCTCTTGGCCTTCGCCCGCAAGCAACAGCTCGAGCCGAAGCCGATCGACATGGCGGACCTACGCAGCGAAGTGTCCGATCTCCTGGTTCACACACTCGGCGGGCTCGTGCAGATCGAATGGCAACTGCCCGACGACGTCCCGTTCGCATTCGCCGATCAAGCGCAACTCGAGCTTGCGCTCGTGAACCTGATCATCAACGCTCGCGACGCTATGCCCGATGGCGGCACGGTTACGGTCCAGATCGATTCCAGCAGCGTGTACGATCAGGAGATTTCTGGGCTCGCTGCGGGCGACTACGTGCGCCTCATTGTGTCCGACACGGGCACGGGTATTGCTTCGGACCTTCTCGAAAAGGTGCTCGAGCCCTTTTTTACCACCAAGGAGGTGGGCAAGGGGAGCGGCCTTGGCCTTCCAATGGTCTATGGCTTCGCCAAGCAGTCCAATGGCGCCTTCCGACTCGAAAGCACTGTTGGGTCGGGGACTGTCGCCGAGCTGTTGCTCCCATGCGTGCCACCCTCTGCGTTCGAAGCGCCGGTCGATAGTCAACGCGACGAGCAGGAACATGTGGCCTCCGCCATTCCGTTGCGGATCCTCCTGGTCGACGATCACCCTGAAGTCCGCGGCACGACTTCGGCAATGCTCACGGATCTCGGCCACTCGGTAATCGAAGCCGCGAATGGCGAAGATGCGTTGACGACGTTGAAGAAAGGCGCCGCAAACTGCGATTTGCTGATTAGCGACTACGCCATGCCCCACATCTCTGGCACCGAGTTCGTCCGGCGAGCGCGTGAGCTCGTTCCTGAGATGCCGGCCATCATCATTACCGGCTATGCCGACGCGGACGCAGTGCGCGACCGGCCGGACGGCGTCGAGATCCTGCTCAAGCCGTTCCGGGAGACTGCCCTTCAGCAGGCGCTGATCCGCGCGAGGAACCACGCGGACGTGGCTTCGGGGGCCTAGAACCTAGCCTCAGTGCTTGAATGGACGCGCTGCACCTTGGCCCGCTATGGGCTGCGGCATGCCACTTTCCGCGATCGATCGATTTGAAAGAACTGCCCTGGCTTACTCGAAGGGCCGAATCCAATGAAAGTCGTCGGCAACTATGCAGCGGATGGCTATGCCCACATTCAGGGTCTGATCCCGCCTGAGGTGGCGGCGGCATTTCTGGAGAAATTTCGTGCCGACCTTGGACCGAATCCGGTCCCCATCAGTCGCGTCACCAAATTTCCGAGCTTACTTCGCCGCGCCGCACTGGAAGCCTACGGCCATCACTATTATCCGATGGCGTTCTTTCTATGGGGACTGACGCCGATCGTCTCTCAGATCGTCGGCAAGGATCTGCTTCCGACATACGACTATCTGCGGATCTACCAGCAGGGCGACACGTGCGGTGTTCATTCCGACCGATATGCCTGTGAGCACAGCGTTTCCCTGACGCTCGGCTACAGCGACGGCCATTCTTGGGACCTACAGGTAGAGCGCGACCGCTCAGAGCCGTCGTCGCGCGTTGACGAGCAGTTTTCGGGTGAGTTCGGCTCGGTGCGAATGATGCCTGGCGACGCTGTCCTGTATGAGGGCGTGCATCATCGCCACGGAAGGACAAAACCGAACCCCAATCGTTGGTCGGCGCATCTTTTCCTTCACTGGGTCGATAGTGAAGGGCCGTATAAGGACCACGCCTTCGACGGTAAGGCTCCGCAGGCCGTCGACTTCCAATTCTCGTGAGGCGGCCCATTCAAGCTAATTGGCTATAGCGTGCGCGGCTCTGGCGAGCGCGCGCGCCGTCCATTATCGAATACACCGACAGTGCCAAAAGCGGGGGGTGCAGTGAAGATCGGGATCCTGACCGGCGGCGGCGATGTACCGGGGCTAAACCCCTGCATTCGCTCGATCACGCTTAACGCGGACGATCGCGGATGGGAGGTGGTCGGCTTCAAGCGCGGCTGGCAGGGGGTGCTGGAAATCGATCCCGAAGATCCCGCGTCGATTATAGCCAACAGTCGTCCGCTGACCCGCGACAATGTTCGTGGGATCGATCGCATGGGTGGAACGATCCTCCATACGTCACGTCTCGATCCCCGAACGATCGCTGACGGCGACAAGACGACGCAGGTGCTTCACACGCTTCAGCGCCTCGGTATCGACGCGATGGTCACGCTCGGCGGCGATGGGACGCTTCGCTTCTCCGCTCACCTGTCGCGCCAAGGCTTTCCGGTCGTTTCCATCCCGAAGACGATGGATAATGACGTCTTCGGCACCGATTACTGCATCGGATTCTCGACGGCGGTCAGCCGATCGGTCGAGGCGATCAACGCGCTCCGCACGACCGTCGGCAGCCACGAACGCATCGGCATTGTTGAGCTGTTCGGCCGCCGCAGCGGTGAGACCGCCTTGCTCGCTGGCTTCCTCGCTCAGGTGGACCGTACGGTCATCGCCGAGGTGCCCGCTGATCTCAATGTGCTTCTGCCCTTGCTCGCTAAGGACAAGGAGGAAAGCGGGTCCGGCTATGCGATGTGCGTCATCTCTGAGGGCGCGACGATACGAGGTGAGACGAACGGCGACGCAGCTATGCGTTCATTGCCGGGAAGCGACCGTGAGGAAGTCAGCGTCAGCCGTCGGCTCGGCCGGGCCATTAAGCAGCAACTTGGCCTGGGGACGGTCATCCAGGAATTGGCCTATCTAATGCGCGCCGGTGAGCCGGATGCGATGGACCGAATGGTTGGCCTCGCTTTTGGAGCGCTAGCGGTCCAGTTAGTGGCCCGCAACGAGTATGGCCGGATGGTCGCGCTCAAGGATGGCAATTACTGTCACGTGCCGATCGGGACGCTGGAAGAGAGTGAGAAGCTGGTCGACGTTTCGGGCCTTTACGATCCTGCCACCTATCGCGCGAAGCTGATGCGCGTGGAGGGTATGCCGATGTTCCTTTATTAAGGAACGGCCCGTCCGTCCCGATTGCCGGGCGGCGAGTAGCGGCAGATCAGGTAATCCCAGGTACCGTCGCGATAGATCGCGCATCCGACATGCGTCGTCGTCTTCCAGATCATCTGGGTGTAGTGCGCGACGTCCGACCAATTTCCCGAACGGCTGACGTTCGGGAATGCACCCGGGTAGAAGAGCCGTTTTTCGTCGGTCCAGGCGGCGACCATTTCTTCCGGACGGAAGCGTCCGTCCTGGCCCATCCACAGATTCTCGCGTTGATTTTCGCGACCTTGGCGCGGCGAGTGGACGAGATGCCCGACCCTGGAGAGGGAAGGCCCGTACGATGCTGCAGCAATCGCGAGGCTTGGGTCCCACTGCAGCGGCGGAGCGCCCACTTCCGCACGGGCAGCATTGTGGGCCGTGAGAATTCGCGCGTTGACGCCATCGAGCCCAGAGGAGGTCGCGACATAAGCGGCGGCATTGGCGTCGCTCGGCACGAGAGCGACTGCCGCTGCAATCAATGCAATGACCGGGCTGGTCTTCATGCCGCCAACCCTGCGCCGCAAATCCTAACGGTTTCTAAATAGCCACCTATGCGGAAACATCTCTGGATGGGGTGGTTGTCGCCCGGTGGCCGCCCCTGAATCCCGTCCCGCGATCATTGCCGCGCTGGTCGGCAACCTTCTGATTGCCATTACCAAGAGCATTGCCGCCGCCATCACGGGCAGCTCGGCAATGCTCAGCGAAGCGGTCCACTCGCTGGTCGATACCGGCAACGAGGTTCTGCTCCTCTACGGCCAACGCCGTTCGGCTCGCCCGCCGGACGAGATCCACCCGTTCGGATACGGCCGCGAGCTCTACTTCTGGTGCTTCGTCGTTGCGCTCCTGATCTTCGCCTTGGGTGCAGGCATCTCGATCTACGAAGGCGTCGTCCACATCCGTCACCCGCAGCCGATCACCAAGCCTGTAATAAACTTCGTGGTGCTTGGGCTGGCCTTCGCCTTCGAGAGCGCATCATGGTGGGTCGCGTGGCGAGGCTTCCAGAAGGTTCGAGGCGATGGCTCCTTCTGGCACGTCATTCGCGCCAGCAAGGATCCGACCTCGTTCATGGTCCTGTTCGAAGACACTGCCGCATTGATCGGGATCGTCATTGCGGCAATGGGGACGGCGCTCACCGTCCAGCTCAACGCGCCGTGGATCGATGGGGCGGCCTCGATCCTGATCGGGCTTGTCCTCGCGGCAGTGGCCATCGTGCTAGCCCGCGAAAGCAAGGACTTGCTGATTGGAGAGCGGGCGAACCCGGCGTTGCAACGGGCCATTCGGCAGGCGGCCGACAGCGAGCCGTGCGTGCGCAGCGTCAAGCGCATCCTCACGACGCATATGGCGCCCGATCAGGTGATTGCCTCGCTGGATGTTGAGTTCGACGACGACCTGACCATCCCGGAAGTCGAGAAACTCATCGGTCGGATTGAAGGCGGATTGCGCGATCGCCATCCAGAATTGGCCCGCGTGTTCATCCGGCCCGAACCGCAGCGCGGATGACTTGGCTCGGAGATCGAGTGTAGACGGGATTAGTGACTCACGCGCGCGTCTGGAAGTTCAGGCCACCTGCCGGCCGCGAAACTGAATTCGAGCTGGCTTATTCCGGCACCGGCAACTGGGCCGAGCTTTTCCAGCAGGCTCCGGGCTACCGTGGCACGCTTCTCCTCCGGCCATATAAGGAAGGCGGCTGGTGGCTGACCATCGACCGCTGGGAAACAGAGTCGCACTTCCAGTCCTTCCAAGACAGTTTTGGAGTGCAGTACCGCGGACTCGACGAAGAGCTGGAAGGCGTGGCCGGCGAAGAGGTGTTCGTCGGGGCGTTCGAAGAATGAGCCTCTACGAGATCGAAGGCGTCGCTCCGCAGCTGGCTGAGGGCGCATGGGCCGCTCCGTCAGCCGACCTGATCGGCGACGTCAGGCTTGGGGCAAGTGCCAGCATCTGGTTTGGCGCGATCATCCGGGCGGATAACACGCCTATCGTCCTGGGCGAGGAAGCGAACTTCCAGGACGGGGCCATCGGCCATTCGGACCCTGGTGTTCCGCTGACAATCGGATCGCGAGTCACGGTCGGGCACCAGGCCATCCTTCACGGCTGCACCATATCCGACGACTGCCTGATCGGCATGGGTGCACGGATTCTCAACGGTGCGTTCCTGGCGTCCGAATGCCTCGTTGGTGCTGGCGCACTCATCACGGAGGGGAAGAGATTCGAGGAGGGCGGGTTGATCGTCGGCTCGCCGGCCCGACTGGTTCGGCCGCTTACTGACGCAGAGAAAGCGGGGCTAAGGCTGTCAGCGGCTCATTATGCTGACAAAGCTGCTCGTTACGCTGCCGGGCTTAAGTTACTTCGCTGACACTTGAAGGCATCCGCGAACGGGCCACTTTCCTTGCATGATCGACATCCGCAAATTTGATTCGCTGGGCCATGCCGACCACGGTTGGCTCGATGCCCGCCACCATTTCTCCTTCGCGAACTATTACGACCCCAACCGCATGGGCTGGGGACGGATCCGCGTCTGGAACGATGACAAGATTGCCGCCAAGTCCGGCTTCCCGCCGCATCCCCACCGCGACATGGAGATCGTGACCTATGTTCGCACGGGAGCGATCACTCATCAGGACTCCATGGGTAACAAGGGTCGTACTGCGGCCGGCGACGTGCAGGTGATGAGCGCCGGCACGGGCGTCACCCATGCCGAGTACAATCTTGAGGACGAAGAGACGACGCTTTTCCAGATCTGGATCGAGACGGACAAGCCTGGAGCGCAGCCGGGGTGGGGAGCGAAGCCTTTCCCAAAGGATAGCCGCGAAGGTCAGTTTCAGCTCCTTGCCAGCGGCAACGGCGATGACAATGTGCTTCGCATCAATGCCGACGCGCGAATTCTGGGCGCGACGCTGAAGGCCGGTGAGACGCTGGACTATACATCCGATCCCACGCGGCATTTGTATCTGGTTCCAAGTGCGAAGGTCGACGTTAACGGCATGGCTGCGAACAAAAGGGACGGCGTTGCGATCACCGGCGAGGCCCGGATCACCGTCAAGGCCGAAGAAGATGCGGAGCTAGTCCTCGTAGACGCTCGCTAAAACCGTCCAACACCAGAATTTCGTCGCTAGTCGCCTGCGGTTCATCCAGCATGTGCTTGAAGTGACGGGAATTGGACGGCAAGAGCGACTGAGTCGCCGCGGACGAACGTCCGGCGCCTCCGTCAGCTGAGCGAGAGACAATGAAGGCAAGATTGCGCGTGATTTCGGCGGCCGTTGCGCTTGCAGCGGGTTTGGCTGTGCCCGCGCTTGCCCAGGAAGCGCAGACGACGGGCGTTCAGGCGATAACGCCTGAGCCGACGGCGTCTTCCGGCGAGGCCGTCGGTCCGGCGCAGCTTCGCGACTTCTCTTTGCAAGGCACGGTCACTCGCAGCGCCGAGACGCCATCGCAGCCGGAGCCGAGGTCGCAACCAACGCGTGATGCTTCGCCCGTTCCTGCGCAGGCTCGATCAGCGCCCACAACTGAAGTCGAATCGTCAGCTCGCGTTGCGACGCGCGCGGAGACGCCGACTGGGCATGCCGCCGCCGCCGCTCCAAGCAATGCGCCGGACACGGCCGGACTACCAACCCCGGCCCAGACCCTGAGCTTCTCGCCGGCGACGATGATTCCGCAGGCGCCTGCGATCACTGAACCCATGCCGGTAGGTGATGCCTCTCCGGCGCTTGGAAGTGGCTACACGTCCTATTGGCCGTGGCTGCTTGCGTTGCTTGCCGCAATCGGTGCCGTCGCATGGTATTTTCGCCGGCAAAGGTCGGGCTATGCCTATGCGGGCGCTGAAGCCCTGGACTTCGACTTGTCGCCGCCGCCTCCGGCACCAGCATCGCCCCGATTGCAGACACGCCCGTTACCCCCTCAGCCGGCGCCTCCGCCGTCCGCGCCGCCAATGCCGTTGCGGGAGGAGCCTGTTCTGACCGGTGCGGTCGTGTCCACGCGGCTCAAGGTGGCGCCTCAGGTAGCGCCGGAAACGAGGCTCGCGCCCGCGCCCGCGCCTTCACTACCCGGGATTGTTTCTACCCGGCTGCGCCCATGGCTCGACATCGAGTTTGTGCCGCTCGCCGCTTCCTTCAATGATCAGCACGGCGTCATCGAGTTCGATGTGACGCTGTTCAACTCCGGCAGCGCGCCGGCGCGCGACATCCTGCTCGAAGCTCGGCTTTTCAATGCCGGTGATGATCAGGATCAGGTCATTACGAAATTTTTCGAGAATCCAGCAGTCGACGGTGAGCGCATCGACGTCCTGCAGCCCTTGAAGCGGCTGGCCTTCCGGACGTCGGCAAAGGTGCCGCGCGATCAGATGCGCGTCTTCGAGGCCGGAGGCCGCAAGGTCTGGGTTCCGCTGATCGGCTTCAACTCATGCTATCGTTGGGGCGGCGGCGATGGCCAGACGTCTGCAAGCTATCTTCTTGGACGGAACGCAGCGGGTGGGAAGATGGCGCCGTTCCGCGTCGATCTCGGGTCCCGGACGTTCAACGGCCTCGACACTCGCGAGCACACCATGCGAGTCCGCCGCTAGGTTCTAGAGAACCGTCGAGTTGTAGCTGTGCCACGCGAGCACGGCCGCGGCACCGCGATAGGGTCGCCAGGCCTCCGCCAGCTCACGAAGCCGCTTTTCGCTAGGCTTGTCGGGCAAGCCCATCAAACGACCGATCTCGATCATCACGGCAAGGTCACCGGCCGGGAAAACGTCCGCGCGGCCCTCTGCGAAAAGCAGATAGATTTCCGCCGACCAGCGCCCAATGCCCTTGATCTTGGTCAAAAGGGCGATCGCTTCCTCGTCGTCGTCGGGCAAATTCTCGAGGTCGAGCTCGCCGGAAAGCACCAGCTCGGCAAGACTTCTTATGTAACCCGACTTCTGACGCGACATGCCGGCGGCACGAAGGTCTTCGTCGCTGGCGCCAAGAAGCTTGGATAGGTCCGGCGGCGATCCGAACGCAGCCTCCAGCTTCGCCCACATCGAGCGAGCCGCGGCGACGCTGACCTGCTGCCCGACGATAGTGCGGAGCAGTGTTTGTGCTCCTCGCTCGCTTGCTCGCGGTTCCGGCATCCCGTGCTTCTTGAGGACAGAGGCGAAAGCCGGCTCGCGGTCGGCCAGCGCTTCAACATGATTCTTGATGCTCTTTTTCGACCGGACCATCAGGCAACGCTCGCCGCATAGAGAGATACCGCAGCAGCATTCGAGACATTCAGGCTCTCGATTGCATCGCCGATGGGCAGGCGCGCCAAAGCATCACAATGCTCTCGCGTGTTTTGCCGCATCCCCGGTCCTTCAGCGCCGAGTACGAGCGCAACTCTGGGCGGCCCCAGTGCGTCCTTCAGGTCGGTCTCCGCTTCACCAGCCAGACCGATGCGCCAGAATCCGCCTTCGCC
>Ga0070671_100000989_pt1 | contig 20878 bp, 17 predicted proteins | sample KBSS73metaG_FD_65341 | JGI IMG/M metagenome (GOLD analysis project Ga0070671, IMG submission 65341) | Switchgrass rhizosphere microbial communities from Kellogg Biological Station, Michigan, USA - KBS S7-3 metaG | ecosystem: Host-associated > Plants > Roots > Rhizosphere > Soil ...
GGTTCGATCGAGCTGACGCCGCTGACGCATAGTTTGGTCACGGGGTTGACCTTCAGCTTCTGAAGGTTCGTTATTGCTGGTCATCCCGAACCGGCGCAGCGCGGGAAGGAACCTCACCGTTGCATCGGCGCGCGCACCCTTGAGAGGAAGCGTCGATTGCAGTTGCGAGATCCCTCTCCGCCCTGCAACGGATCGGGATGATGGAGTAGTTGGCGCGCGGACTGCCGTCCGATTCGGCTGCGCCCTTTCCCTCCGCTCGGGGAAGAGGCAGAATCGGGCATGACGACGGAAATTCTCCCCCTTGGCGATTCGGCTCTGATTGTGCGCGTCGGCGACTCGTTAGGCGATATTCTCACCGTCGCACAAAAGCTGGAGGCAGCGCAGCTTCCGGGGGTGGTCGAGGTGGTTCCGGCTTTTGCGAGTGTCGCGGTGTTTTTACAATCGCCGGAATCTCTCGAGAGCTGCGCCGCCAGCGTTCCAGCCGTCCTGCGGCGGCGGGGACCTCTGGCCAGAACGACGCATGCGCTCCGCTCGATCGAGGTGCCGGTTTGCTACGATCCCGAATTCGCCCTCGATCTTGAGGCGGTGGCGCAACATTGCGCTATCTCGCCTAACGAAGTCGCGATGCGGCATGCCGGGGGCCGTTATCAGGTCCGCTGTGTCGGTTTTACACCCGGTTTCCCTTATCTGAGCGGGCTCCCGGCGGCTTTGGCGACACCACGGCGGGCGACTCCCCGCACTTCGGTTCCGGCCGGCTCGGTCGCCATCGGCGGTGGACAAACCGGCATTTACCCGCTGCGTTCACCGGGCGGTTGGAACATCATCGGGCGAACTCCCTTGCGCCTTTTCGATCTCACGCGGCAGCCGGCGGCCTTGTTTGCGCCGGGCGATCGATTGCGTTTTGTGGTCATCAGCCGGGAGGAATTCGGGCGATGGGAAAAGTAGAAATCCTGCGCGCGGGTCCTCTCGCAAGCGTGCAGGATCTCGGCCGCGCCGAACGGCGAGAAGGAATTCCGTCTGGGGGCGCGCTCGATCTCTTCGCCGCGCGCGTCGCAAATCTGCTCGTGGGCAATCCAGAGGAGACGGCGCTGCTCGAAATCACGCTGGGGGGTTTGCGTCTTCGTTTTGGAGATCATCGCGCCGTCGCGTGGTGTGGCGGCGTTTTCCCGGCGCGCATCGCGGAAATGGAATTCTCGGCCGGCCGACCCACCTTCGTCAGACGAGGTGAGGAAGTGGAATTCGATCCGCCAACCCGCGGTTGCCGGGCGTGGCTGGCGATCGCCGGTGGAGTCGATGTGCCAGTCGTCCTCGGGAGCCGATCGACCGATCTTCGCTCCGGCTTCGGCGGGTGTGAAGGACGGGCCTTGCGCGATGGCGACTGCCTCTCGCTAGCCAAGACATCGATCGCCAAGACGGAATCGCCGCGGCCGGCACCGTGGAGTGCGCCGCTGCAGTGGACTCAGACCGCGGAGCGCGTGCCGATTCTGCGTTTCCTCCGTGGATCGGAATGGGACGAGTTCGTCCCGGAGGCGCAGATCGCATTGCTCCGGCAACCCTTCACGGTCAGCGCACAGTCCAACCGGATGGGCGCGCGGCTGGAAGGCCCGAAACTGAAGCGCACCAATGATTGGGAATTGTCCTCCGAGGCGGTGGTTCCCGGCACCGTGCAAGTGGCGCATGATGGACAGCCGATCCTCCTGCTCGGGGATTGCCAAACAATCGGGGGTTACCCCAAGATCGCGCACGTGATCACGGTGGACCTGGCAAAGGCCGCCCAGCTTCGGCCTAACGACACCGTTCGTTTCGAGGAAGTGACGCTGGCCGAGGCGGGCACGCTTTTCACCGAGCGCGAAAATGACTTGCGTCGTTTCCGCGTCGGATTGGCTCTGCGGCGCGTATGAAGCTTTCCATCGACCTAAATGCGGATCTGGGCGAAGGCGCCGCGAGCGAGAGCGAATTGCTCGCCCTGGTCAGCTCCGCTAACATCGCCTGCGGTTTTCATGCGGGCAGCCCGGCGAGCATGACCGCCTCCATCCGGGCGGCGCACGCAGCCGGCGTGGCCGTCGGCGCCCATCCCAGCCTGGCGGACCGGGAAAACTTCGGCCGGCGCGAGCTGCCCGTCACGCCTAACGAAATCTTTGCGCTCGTGGCCTATCAGGCAGGTGCTTTTCAGTCGATCGCGAGCTCGCTCGGGGTGCGACCCAATCATCTGAAGCCGCACGGAGCCCTGTACAACATGGCGGCGCGCGACCCCGCGCTGGCGGAGGCGGTGACGCACGCGCTTCTCGCGGTGGATCGCTCGCTCATTCTCTTTGCGCCGGGCGGCAGCGCGCTCGCCCGCGCTGGCGAGACACTTGGAGTGCGGGTAGCGCGGGAAGTTTTTGCCGATCGCAATTATCAGCCCGACGGCGGGCTCGTCCCGCGGAGCCAACCGAATGCGCTCCTGCACGATGTCGAGGAAGCCGCCGCGCGCGTGCTCCGGATGCTGCGCGAAAACGTGGTCCGCGCAATCGATGGAAGCGAAATCGCGATCCAGGCCGACACGATTTGCGTTCATGGCGACACGCCGGAGGCGGTCCAGTTTGCGCGGCAACTACGGGAACATCTCGCCGAGGCCGGAGTTGCCGTCGCAGCGTTGGGAATTGAATGAGAGGACGCGCGAAAGATCGCGAGACCAGGGAAGTCAGGCCTCTTGCCTGTCCCTTCCTAGACGACCGACCCGAAAGCAGGAAGCCTAACCTTTGATGGACACGCCTAACGAAAAACTGGTACGCGGGCTGGGACCGCTCGACGCCACCATGATTGTGATGGGCTCGATGATTGGCTCGGGCATTTTCATCACTTCGGCCGAATCGACCCGCCTGATCGGAGCGCCCGCCTGGCTCCTCCTCGCCTGGGTGATGGCCGGGATCATGACTATTACTGGGGCGCTTTGCTGCGCGGAACTGGCGGCGATGCTGCCGCGCGCTGGCGGCCAGTATGTTTTCCTGCGCCAGGCCTATGGACCCTCGATTGGTTTCCTTTTCGGCTGGACACTTTTTCTTGTCATTCAGACGGGAACAATCGCGGCGGTCGCAATCGCTTTTGCGAAATTCGGCGGCGTCTTTGTAGCGCAGATCGCGACCGAAAAATATCTCGTTCATCCGGTGCACCTGTTTGGCGCCTACGCCATTAGTCTTTCGACGGAGCAACTGGTGGCGGTGCTCCTGATTTTTCTTCTCACCTGGATCAACACCCGCGGGCTCGAGATCGGCCGGCTCGTGCAAAACACTTTTACCTTTGCCAAAACCGCAGCCCTTATGGGATTGATCGTCATCGGCTTATCGTTAGGCTGGAAAACGTCCTGCGCGGCACGCGCCTCCGCTTGGTGGGATCCGTGGGCGAATGGCTGGACGCCGCAACTGGCCCAGCCCGGCCTGAGGATGGCAGGCGCACTCGCGCTCCTCCTCCTCTTCGGCAAGGCGATGGTGGGACCACTTTTCGCCCAGACCGCCTGGACGAATGTGACTTTCACCGGGAGCGAAATTCGCAACCCCGGCCGAACTTTGCCGCTCGCCCTCCTCCTCGGCTGCGGCGTGGTCGTGACGCTTTACGTCCTCGCCAACCTCGCCTACGCCGCCACTCTGTCGTTAGGCGAAATCGCGCATGCTCCGCAGAACCGGGTCGCGGTAGCGGCCTTGCAGGCCGCCCTTGGTTCGGGCGGAGCGAGCGCGATGGCGGCAGCGATCATGGTCTCGACTTTTGGTTGCAACAACGGGCTCATTCTCGCCGGCGCGCGGGTCTATTACGCGATGGCGCGGGACGGGTTTTTCTTCCGCGCGATCGCGCGCACCAACGCGCAACGGGTGCCCGCCGCGGCGCTCGTCGCGCAAGGAACCTGGGCCGCATTTCTCACACTGCCGCGAACGGTCAGCACCGATACCGCCGGGACGATGCACTACGGAAATGTCTACACCCAACTGCTCGAGTACATCATCGCGGCCGATCTCGTTTTCTATGTCCTGCTGGTGGCGGCGGTGATGGTCCTGCGCCGCAAGAATCCTGACGCGCCGCGCCCCTATCGGGCGTGGGGTTATCCCCTCGTGCCGATTGTCGCGCTCGCCCTCGCGCTTCTGCTTATCGTCGATCTGGCTGTCCTCGCGCCGGCTACTTGCGGGATTGGATTCGCCATCGTGCTGAGCGGCTTTCCGGTTTTTCTGCTCTGGAAACGTCAGCCCAACGAGGCAAATCCCGACTCGTGAAATCGGCTCGTCAGGGAGTTTTCGCGTTCGCCTTTTCGCGAACCCGGGCCTTGAAGTCGCGCAACGAAAGCGGGGGCCGGCTGCGCGCCACGGTTGTCTCATCCTTGCCGAGCTGACCGATATCGGCGAGCGGCTGATTTTCACCGGTCAAGAGCGACTCATCTTTCTGCACGCGGAAGCGCCCGTGTTGAATCCCCACCAGGGGAATGAATTGGCTGCCGTTGTTCTCGACGAAGAGCACATCGTGGTCGCCTATTTTGAACTTGGGCGCGTCGCTCACCTCCATGGTCTGGCCATCGACCGTGCCGCCCAGCATGCGCACCGAGTAGGTCGCGCCCGGGTCACCCTTGAGCGAGTCGTAAACCTTGAAAGTGACGAAAGTGACAATGCGATGCTCGGAGCCCTCGCCGATCCACTGCGATTGCACTCCGGTCACTTCGCCTTCAAAAATGGTCTGCGCGCGACTCACCAGCTCGTCGAAAGTGGGCGGAATGACAGTGGTGGCAGTGGCGACGAAGCCCAGCGAGAAAAGGGCGGGGAAAACAAGGAATCCGAAAGGTTTTTTCATGAGGGCGAATTGCGACCGGCGGTTCTGAAGAAGATTAGGACAAAGCGGTTGAATTTCAATTTCAATTCCCGTTCTACGGGTCCAGATCATAGATCTCAACCAGCCCGAGACCGGAACCGCCATCGGTCCCGCGCACGATCGCGGTATAGCCGCCGGGGGCGAGGGTGGCGAGGAGGGCCGATTCGCGCCCATCGCCAGGCGGAATGCCAGTGGCGACGATCTCACTCTGTTGCGAACTGGTGTTCCAATTGTCGTTCGACGCGATCAGTTGCCCGTCCCCATCATGTAATTCGACCAGCGGGTCCATCAGCACGCCGACCCCGCCTAACGACGGACCGAGTGCGCGCACGATGACGTCTTTGCTGGTGCTGCCGGCGACGATGAAACCGCCGATGAGCGCTTCGTCACCCGCCCCAACATGACCGCGGGTGGAGATATTGGCGGCGTGGCCGGCGCCTGTATCCAGGGCGTAGGATTCGACCAGGCCGACTCCAGTGGTATTGTTCACGCCCGAGACGATGACGGTATAACTCCCTGGCGCCAGATGCGCCAGAATGGACGCTTCGCGCGGATCGGAGGGAGCGAGCGAGCTGCTTACGATTTCACCGGCATCGGGGCTGTCCTGCCAATTGTCGTTAGTCTGTAACAACGCGCCGGTCGCATCGTGCAGTTCAATCTTAGGGTCCTGCAGGACGCCCGTCACGCCGAGCGGGCCGAGCGAAGGTCCAATGGCACGCAAGACGACCGTCTTCATTTGCTCTCCCTGGATGATGAAGCCCCCAATCAAGACCTCCTCACCCACACCGACGTTGACACGGGTGGAAATATTGACCAGTCGGCTCGGCCCGGACGGGGGCGCGCTCGGCGATGGAGTTGGCGTCGGCGCCCCGGCACCATACAAGAAATGAATGCCGGCTTCGTCATCCCCCGCTAGCTGGCTCAAGTTGCTGACGACTGAATTCATCACCGCGACAACCTTCTGACCCGCGGTATCGGGATGAGTCAGACCCAGCGCGTGCCCCAGTTCGTGCAGGAAAACGCGCTGGATATCGCAGACGCATTTGCCCTGGGAATTAAACTGCAAATTCCCGCGATAAGAATCGAAACTCTGCGCGGTGTTAAAGAGAATGTCGGCTTCTGTCAGGCTCGTGCCAAGCGAACGGTAATAAGTCACCGCCAGGACTCCGGTGCCAAAGGAATCGCCAAAAACCGTCGAAGCGAACGAGGCCGAATTAATTCCGTCACCCGATGACACCGGCTTCGTCGAGTCCATCACCTTGGCGAGTTGAACTGCTCCCATCTGCCCATTCCAGGCATCGATCGCCGGCGCAGCGGCAAGGTTCCAGGTGGTGCTTCCATCCTGCAGAGTCTGACTGGGCGCCCCGAGTTCCATTTGTATGGTAACGACCGTTCCACTGGGCCAGGACTTATTTTCGAGAGCGTAGCCGAAGGTCGCCGGAGTGAAAAAAGTCACGCAAATTGCGGCTAGAAAAAGCACGAACAAGCGTTGGACGAAGCAAACGGTCATAAGGCGATCTGGGATAAGGCGGGCCCCTTATAATCTCCATAAAGCAGGTTCCATGCGCAGATTGTCTCTGCCTAGCGGCGAAAAGGTCGACCGGATTTGCCTCGCAAGACATAAATCCAAGGCACGGAAAAGATGGGTTGGCTGGGACTTGAACCCACAACCACCGCCTAAAACGGGCGCTGTTTGAGAAGCACAATGGATGCGCTCCCGATTTCTTTAGCCCACCCGGCAACTAAGATTACTGACTGGAAGTCACGATCACAGACTTAGCCTCGCTCGAGATGCCGTTGGTAAAGACTGTTACGAGCGCCGGGCCAGGCGGAAAGTCTCGCACCGGGACAGATCGGAATGCTGTGTCTGACCAGCCGCGGATCGGGTCGACCGGTAGGAAGGCTACTTGACTGTTGTCGATGCTCCGCAACTGCACGATTGGGTAGTTAGTCGATGAATCCTGGTTGCCGCCGCCGGAAGCTTGCGAGATGCCCTTGAAACGTGAGCCTTGGAGTGACAGTTGATTCTCGGTGATGAGGTTTCGAGGGACTTTTTTGATATCAGGCTTCCAATCGCCGGAGAATCCCAGGCCGACATCGTACTGCTCGGCGCTCGCAAGCCGAATCGCTTGAGGCGTGACCCCTCCGGTGACAAGCACCTTCCCGCCGGGCAACAACGTGGCGGTGTGACGATTGCGTTCCTCAATGAGTCCAGCTGTCGACGTCCAAGTTCCACTCGCTGGATCGTAGAGCTCCTCTTGCGGATTGGTGTCAGCGCCGCCAGCGACAAGCACTCTGCCGTCGGGCAGCAACGTCGCCGTCTGTTCATGCCGCGCCGCGGTCAGGCTGGCGGTCGATGACCACGTTCCCGTGTCCGGGTCGTAGAGTTCCGCAGTCGCGATGGCGGTGCCGCTTGGGCCAAAACCTGCAGCAACCAGCACCTTGCCGTTAGGCAGCAACGTCGCGGTGTGATTGATGCGGCCTTGCGCAAGGCTGCCAGTGGATGTCCAGGTAGCAGTCACCGGATCGTAGAGTTCCGCGCTGGCAAGCTGGCCGCCGGGCTTAGATCCACCAGTAACGAGGACCTTGCCGCTGGGCAGCAACGTCGCGGTGTGACCTTCTCTCGCTTCAAGAAGACTTCCTGTGAGGCTCCAAGTTCTGCTCACAGGATCATAAAGCTCCGCGGTCGCCCAAACTTGCCCTCCGAAAGTGAAGCCTCCTGCTACGAGGACCTTGCCATTCGGCAGGAGCGTTGCGGTATGAAGTTGTCGCCGCGTGCTGAGCTTGCCAGTTTTTGCCCACGTTCCCGATATGGAGTTGTATAGTTCCGCTGTCGTCGATGTCTTACCGACACCAGAGGAGAAACCGCCTGCGACAAGCACGTTGCCGCTGGGCATCAAAGTCGCGGTGTGATAAAAGCGTTCGGTGCTAAGGCTGCCCGTAGGTGTCCAGGTTCTATTGCTTGGATCGTAGAGCGCCTCGGTGCCACCATCTCCCCCAGCGACAAGCACTTTGCCATCCAGTAGTAAGGTAGCCGTGTGAAGCTGGGTTGTGGTTGGCAGGCTGCTGGTGCTCGCCCAGCTCCCATCGGCTGAGTCGTAAAGTTGAGCATCGGTCAATTGGAAAACAGGGGCCGAACCGCCTGCGATGAGCACTTTGCCGTTGGGCAGCAGTGTCGCTGTGGCGTTCTCACGCGCGGGAGTGAGCCCGTCTGTGTTCGTCCACGCGCCGGTCGCGGGGTCGTAGAGTTCTGCGATGTTCTCCCGACCAGTGCCACCCAGTCCTGCAGCGGCAAGCACCTTTCCATCGGGCAATAAAGTCGCCGTCGCGCTTTCCAGCGCATGTGCGCGGCTGCCTGTGGATGTCCATGTGCCGCTCGCCGGATCGTAAAGTTCCGCACTGGCGAGGAAGCCGACGGGGTCACCAAAACCGCCTACGACAAGCACCTTGCCGTTAGGCAGCAAGATCGAAGTGTGCAGAGAACGTTTCTGGATGAGGCTGCCGGTGGTCGTCCATGCACCGCTCACCGGATCGTAAAGTTCTGCGCTCGCAAGATAGAGGCCGGAGATGTCGTTCCCGCCCGCGACGAGGACCTTGCCGTCGGGCAGCAAGGTCGCGGTGTGAAAATTTCGAGCCGTGTGGAGGGCACCAGTTGCTGTCCAGGTGCCCGTAGCCGGGTCGTAGAGTTCCGCAGTCGCCAGACGGGTGCCGACGCCCCCGCCGGCGACCAGGACCTTGCCGTTGAACAGTAACGTCGCGGTGTGCTGTGAGCGCGTCCCCCCTTCAAGGAGGCTGCCCGTGCTGCTCCAAATTCCGGTCGCTGGATCATAGAGTTCTGCGCTCCCGCCCCCGCCGACTACCAAAACTTTGCCATTGGGCAGCAACGTCGCGGTGTGATCGAGACGCGGCTCAAGGAGGAAGCCCGTACTGCTCCAAACTCCGGTCGCTGGATCATAGAGTTCTGCGCTCGCGGTATAAGAAACGCTGGTGTGCAGTCCGCCAGCGACGAGAACCTTGCCGTTTTGCAGCAACGTCGCGGTGTGGCGGCTCCGCCCCTCGATGAGAGTGCCAGTGTGCTCAAATTTGAACGGACTCCCCGCGCACGGCTGCGCGAGCACTAAGCTCGCAGCAAGACAGAGCAACAGAAACGGTGGCCGCTGCTCAACGGTTGAAAGAGCCGGCCGAAGTCGGGCGATCAGGCAATGCAGTGTTCTCATAGGGTTCCTTCCATATCTCTTCTGCGGTTGGAGCTCTGCGGAGATCAAAAGAAAGGCCCGAATGCCTTGGAATTCCGGACTGAGGAGCCAATTGCGAAGACGCGGGAGAAAGTGCGACCGATCCTCATGGCTCGATCCTGTCCAATGTGGACCACCCTTGGCAAGTCAATTTTATCCCGAAAATCGCGTTAGGAAATTCTACGGGCATTTTGGAAGCGGCAGAAGTGCATCCGATCGCTTGCACTCGCTCCGCTCCCTTTGGTTGCCATTCCACTCTGTTGACAAATAGTTGACGAATCGACTGGCTTGCTGCGCGGTTCCGTGCACGTCCTTGCGACATCCGAAATTCTCGTTGAGGAGCTCGATTTTCCCTGTAGGAATCCGATTTCAGAGGGAGAAAAAGCGCTTGGGTTGGCTGGGACTTGAACCCAGAACCAACGCCTTAAAAGGGCGCTGCTCTACCATTGAGCTACCAACCCGACGCGGGCTTGTGTTTTTACGATGATTCGTCGGCACGCGCAACCAATGCGAGCAAGTCGCGCAGCGAACGACGCGGCCGTTCCAGTTCGAAGACGGAAAGACCGGCGCTGCTCGCACCGGCCCAGTCCCGCTCCGGATCGTCGCCCACGTGGATCACCTCGTTAGGAAAGAAGCCGCTGCAGGCAAGCGCCCGCTCGTAAATTAGTGGGTTGGGTTTGTCCGCGCCCAGCTCGCTGGAAAGAAAAATGTGCCGAAAATATTTTGCGATCGCGAGGTGTCGGAGAATAAGTCGAAGCCGCCCATCAAAATTCGAAACGACCGCGAGCTCGTAACGCGGGGTCAGCGCCTCCAGCACTTCGATCACATCCGGATAAAGTTCCCAGACCCCGGCCTCAGCGAAATGCCCGTAGGCGGCGGCGAAAAATGTGTCGCGGTCGAGCGGATCAAGCCCGGGGGAGACGCGTTCGAGTAGCTGCTCGACCAACTCGCGCCACCAGCCTTTGTCGTCGTCGGCGCGCGGCTGCCCGGTCGCCGGACGTGGCGGCATTTCCCGCCAGACTTGCACGAAGGCACGGTCCAGGGCGGCGGCCTCGAGCGCGAGTCCCTGGCGCTGCGCGACGAGCGCATAATTCCATCCCACGCTTTTCGTTAGGCGAATAAGCGTCCCGGCCGCATCAAAAAAGATCGCCTTCGGCATGCCTCATTTCTACTCGCACAATCCGATCGCGAGCGTAAGAGTTACCTCCGCGCGATCGCAGACATGAGGGCCTACGAAACATCCGGCAGCGATCCCAAATGGGATCAATCTCTCGGCGAAGAACTCGCCAATAGTATCAGCCACGGGCTCGGCCTGCTCGTCGCGCTGATCGGCGCGCCGCTTTTGTTGCTGGCCGCCTGGCGCGGCGGTGATCGCTTCTTTTTTACCGGCGTCGCGATCTTTGCCGCGGCGATGTTGCTCGTCTATCTCGCCTCGACGCTTTATCACGCCTGGCCGCGCGGTGCGATCAAGTCGGTCTTCCAGATGATCGATCATTCCGCAATCTTTTTGCTCATTGCCGGCACCTACACGCCTTTCACGCTCGGACCGCTGCGCGGCGCCTGGGGTTGGACGATGCTCGCGCTCGTCTGGGTGCTCGCAGTTTTCGGGCTGATCTTGAAAAGCATCGCCGGCACGCAACGCGCCAGGGCGCTTTCGCTGGCCCTCTATTTAGGCATGGGCTGGCTCGTCCTGATCGCCTTTCGCCCCCTGGTGCTCACTGTGCCGGTGACTGGCCTGATCTGGCTGCTTGCCGGGGGTTGCGCCTACACCGGCGGCGTCTTTTTCTTCATCAGCAAGCGCCGCCGCTACGCGCATTTCGTCTGGCACTTGTTTGTCCTGCTCGGCACTGCCTGCCACTACTTCGCCGTTTTCTCCTGCACGAGCGCATGAAGGTAATGCCTGACGAAACTTTGCCGGTCGAGCATAACGACCCGATCAACGCGCGCATCCTTGCCATCTCGGAGGACAAAATTGCCGGCTTTGTGCGTGAGCCATTTTCGGAAATTGCAGAACGGGCCGAGCTGCCGGTAGAGACCGTGCTCGAGCGCATTACCGCCATGTTACGCGCGGGAACAGTCCGGCGAGTGCGGCAGACACTGCTCGCCACCAATCTGGCGGACGGCGCGCTCGTCGCCTGGAAAGTTCCACCGGAGAAGATCGACGCCGCCTTCGATTGGATGTCGCAACGCGATCCGTTTTCCGGTCACGTCGTTTTGCGCTCGACCGATGCGGTCACACCCGGTTCGGAGTACAAACTCTGGACGACGCTGAAAGTTCCGCACGGCTTTTCCTTGCAGCGCCACGGCGAAATCCTGAGCGAGATCGTGGGTGCGGAACATTTCCGGCTGATGCCCGCGAAAGGCATATTTTCGTTAGGCGTAGGACACGTCCGGCGAAAAAAAATCGAACCGGGGAGCAGGGCAGACGAGACGGCCCGGATGATTGTCGTGCAACCTGCCAAACTCAGCGAAAAAGAGTGGATCGTTTTAACTGCGCTAAAGCGAGAATTCACGCCCGACGAGATTCACGAGTCGCCCTGGATCGCGCGAGCTGCGGAAGCAGACGTTTCGCCGGAGGAATTTTTTGCGATCGCCGAGGAACTGACGAAACGCAAAATCATCGGACGGTTCTCCACTTTCCTCGAACACGTCAAGCCGTCCGCCGCGGGCGTGCGAGTGACGAGGTTCAACGCCCTCTTTCATTGGGCGGTGCCCGCCGGCCGGGAGGTCGAGGCGGGAGGCGAAGTCGGCCGCCACGAGATTCTGACCCACTGTTACTGGCGCGAAGCCGGCCCGGAATTTCGCAACGTCAACATCATGGCGGTTGCGCACGGCACCGAGAAGCCGCGGTTACTCGAGCACAAGGCGGCAATCGATCGCCATCTCGAGACCTGCGGAATCCCCGTTTCCTACACCAATGTTTTCTGGGGTGGCCGAAGCGAGATCAAACCCTCCGAAATCTCGCCCCAGATTTACCGGCAATGGCTGACCGGGGTGGGCGCGGCGGTTTGAATTTCGCAGAACCACCGGACGCTCAAACACTGTCATCCCGAGCCGGCGCAGCGCGGCGAGGGACCTCACAATTGCAGTGGACGTGTCCTCCTTCAGGCCTCCGGATGCGAGGTCCTTCGCCATCTCCGCGGCTCAGGATGACAAGGTGTGGGGTGACTCCGCTATATGGAGCGCCGTCAACCGTGTGCGCTCCAACTCGCGCAGCAGCGCGACGGCAAAAGCAGATCGGCCAATTTTTTGTCCAAGGACAAGTGCGAGTGACGCGGCGCGGCCCCGCAATTCGACCGGAAAATCTTCCTCCTCCTGGTTAAGATTCACGCCCATGCCAATGATGGCATCGAACTGCGGGCCGGCTCCCGCCTTCGTCTCGACCAACACTCCGGCGACCTTCCGGCCGTCGACATAGACGTCGTTAGGCAGCTTGATCGTCGGCACCAGCGGAGTTTGGCTCCGAATCGTGGCTGCGACCGCCGCCGCCGCCCAGTTCGTGAGGCGAGCCGATTGGGCGATCGGCAATACCGGCCGCAGCAAAATCGAAAACCAGAGTCCGAGGTACGGAGCAGAGGCCCAGCAATTCCCCCGCTGGCCGCGCCCGGCGGTCTGCGCTTCGGCAAACACCACCAAACCTTCCGGCAATTCCGGCGCGAGCATTTGGCGCAGGAAATCGTTCGTCGAGCCGGTCGATTCCAGGACGATGATGCGCCGCCCAATCACGCCTTCGCCTAACGATGCGCTGAGTTCGGCCGGGATCAGCCGATCAGGCGGCGACATGAGTCAGTTCCAGCGAGAAATCGATCGACGGTGCAGAGTGGGTCAGCGCGCCGATCGAAACAAAATCGACCCCGGTCGCGGCGATCTGCCGAACGTTGCGAATGTTGACACCGCCGCTCGCCTCGAATTTCACTTTGCCTTTCCCGATCGCGACCGCTTCGCGCATCTCGGTCGCGCGCATGTTATCGAGCAGGATCACTTCGACTCCTTCGACTTCGAGCAGGGCGCGGACTTGATCGAGGTTATCCGCTTCGACTTCGATCCTGAGGTCAGGTCGCTCCTGGCGCACGCGCCCGATCGCGACGCCCAACTGCGCGAGTCCGTTGCGCACGAGGAGATGGTTGTCCTTCACCAGCACCATGTCGAACAGCCCAAAACGGTGATTCGTTCCGCCACCCGCCGCGACCGCCGCCTTTTCAAATTTGCGCAGGCCCGGCGTTGTCTTGCGAGTATCGAGAATCTTGGCGCCATGAGGGCCGGCGGCTTCGACGAACTGATGGGTAAGGGTGGCAATACCGCTCAGGCGCTGCAGGAAATTGAGCGCGACCCGCTCGGCGGTGAGAATCGAGCGGGCGCGACCGCGCACTTCCAAAACCATTGTTCCGCCGGTCACGAGTGCGCCATCTTTTTGCGCGATCTCAATGCGGAGTTGGGGATCAACTCGCCGGAAAATCTCCGCCGCCACTTCCGTCCCGGCCACGACGGCTCGCTCCTTGGCAATGGCCCGAGCCGACGCCTGATCGACGTCACCCACGAAATACTCGCTCGTGACGTCGCCGGCGCCTATGTCCTCGCGCAAGGCGAGATCGAGAAGTTGATTGTCGTCCTCAGAAAAGTCCATGGCGCACCCTCATTGTGGAACAATGCGGGGGAGGAGGGCATGGAACAAGGCCCGAAAAAAAGATCCGGGCAGGGCACGCGGAGAAACCTTCGAATGCGAGAACGTGCCACCGCCCGAATCGCCTTAACCAGTGAAATAGACAGCAAGCGTTGGAGCGCGTTCAAAATTTTGTCGGCTTGGCGACTGTGGTTGTAGCCGGGATTGCTGATCCCGGCTGCTCTCGTGCGGCCCATGCCTTCCCTCCCCGGGGATCACCGATCCCGACTATAGCAGTTCGCCCTGAACCTCACTGCCCGACCGTGCTGCTTCGTTCCGCACGTCCTGAAGGAGGGATTTGAATTCGTATCTCTCCATCGATTCGATCAGGCGCGGGTAATCCGGCCGGATGCGCAGGTCGTCAATCGACACCGGCAACGGGAGATCGCAATCCAACTCGACCATCTTGCGGTTTTGCTGGACGCGTTCGCGCGACTCGGCCAGTTTCTCGCGCGTTTTGGGGGTCTTGATCTGATCGAGGCCGTTTAGGAGCGCGCTGAGGCTGCCGAATTCCTTGAGCAATTTGGCCGCCGCCTTTCGCCCAATGCCGACTCCTTGGATGTTATCCACTGCATCCCCGGAAAGGGCGAGAATGTCGCCGATCTGGGCGGGCGGAACATCCCACTTTGCGGTCACTTCTTCCTCGCCTAACAATGCAAAAGCGTCCTTGGGGGACGCCAGATCCGCTTTGGCCGTGCTGTAGATTTTCACCTTTGCATCGACCAGTTGATAAAGATCTTTGTCGTTCGTCGCGAGCACCACATCGATCCCGCGTTCGCGCGCCTTGATCGCGTAACAGGCCATCAAATCGTCTGCTTCCGTATCCGGCAGCGAGAGACTCTGGAAGCCCAGCCAAGGCGTCATTTTTTGAATCTCATCGAGTTGCGGTACCATCGGCCCCGGCATTTCTTTGCGCGTTTCCTTATAGCCGGGCTGCAATTCCGTCCGGCGTTGGGGCAGCCCCCGGTCCCAAATGACGGCCCCGAGATCGGGCTGGAGATGTTTCAACATGAGCCGCAGGGTTTTGGCGAAGCCGAAGATCGCATTGGTCGGTTCGCCGCGGGAATTGGAGAGATGCAAGATCGCGAAATAAGAGCGGTAGACGTAATAATGACCGTCGATCAGCAGCAGTTTCATAAAATGGGAACAGGATTTACTGGATTGTCCGGACGGGAAGAGCAACGTGCAAGAACACTTCGCCCGATCCTGTGAATCCACTCGAGAAAAATTCCAGCGCTGCCTGGATGGTGCGCGTGCAAGGCAAGGAATACGGGCCGGTCGATCTCGAGGAATTGCGCGAATGGAAAGAGGAAGGCCGGCTCATTCGCGACAACGAAGTGCGCGAACCGGAGACCGGGCGCTGGATTCCGGCCGGTGAGCTGCCGGAGCTTTTTTCCGATAGACCGGTGCCGCCGCCCATCCCGCCGCCTATCGTTAGGCAAACCAGCCTGGGCGGGCTGCTCGCGCAAACCTGGAAAATCTATCGTGCGCACTTCGCCCAGTTCCTCGGGCTGAGCGCGCTCGTCATCGTGCCTTCGATTTGCCTCCAGCTGAGCAGCGCCGCCGTCTCCGGCGGCAGCGAGTTGGATCTGCGCAACGCGCTCGCGGGCCTGTTTAATTTGGGAATGGTGGCGGCGAGTTTCGTGGCCTGGCCGATTTATGTGGCCGGCATTCAGATTCTAACCAGCGAAGCGGCGTTCGGACATCCCCTCGGGCTGGCAGATGTCGTCCCACGAGCGCTCAAATACTGGTCCCGCATCGCGCTCCTTTGCGTGCTCGTGTATGGCGCCTTTTTTCTCCTCCTCGTTCTCGCCCTCGCGATTCTCGTGATGGTCGCCGCGGGCGAGCCAGGCTTCCTCATGATCTTCGTCGCGCTCGCCCTTCTCTTCTTTCAGGTCTGGATGTTCGGCCGCGTCTTCATCAACGTTCTCTTCTGGCAACAGGCCGCCGTGCTCGAAAACACCGGCGCGGTCGACTCGCTCCGGCGCAGCAAGGAGCTCGCGCAAAGCGGGCGCAACCAACCCTGGTGGCAGCGACCCGCCTGGCAAGGCGTAATCATCTCGTCGCTCTGGTGCCTCCTTGCCGCCGGAATAAGCATCGGACCGGAATGGTCCGCCCTCACCGGCTACTATCACACCCTGACGACAGCGCAGGACACACAGGCGATGGTGCAATCGTTGAGCGCAGCCGCCAAGCCGGCCGCGCCTACCGTCTGGACTATCGCGTTGAGCGCGCTCCAAACCGTTCTCCGACCGCTCCTCGGAATCGCCTTTGTTCTGATTTACCTCAATCTGAAAGCCGCGCCTAACGAATAATGAAGCGTGCGCTGTCTCAGCGCATCGTCGCGCGCAGACCCCGCCGAAAGATCAGTTGTGGATAGCCCCGAATGCTTTTCGGGACTACAAAATCGCGGAAGCTGCGTTAATCGAGCGCAAGGTAGGGCCGCAAGCCGTGCAACCCGCCTTCGCGGCCAAAGCCGCTTTCCCGATAGCCGCCAAACGGGCTCGTCGGATCAAACTTGTTATAGGTGTTTGCCCAGACGACGCCCGCGCGCAGTTTACTCACCATCTTGAAAATTTTGCTGCCCTTGTCGGTCCAGACGCCAGCGCTCAATCCGTAGGGCGTGTTGTTGGCGCGCTCGATCGCCTCCTCCGGCGTGCGGAATGTCATCACGCTCAAGACCGGCCCGAAGATTTCCTCCTGCGCGATGCGATGCGATGCGGTCACGCCGGTGAAAAAGCTGGGCGGATACCAATAGCCTTTCTCCGGCAGACGCAGTCGCGGCTGAACCAACTCCGCGCCTTGCTGCAAGCCGCTATCGACCAGTTCGCAAATCTTATCGAGTTGCATGCGCGAATTGATCGCGCCGATGTCGGTATTTTTGTCGAGCGGATTGCCGACGCGGAGGGAAGAGATGCGGTCGCGCAATTTTCGGATGACGGCGGGGAAAACACCTTCCTGCACGAGCAAGCGCGAGCCGGCGCAACAGACGTGGCCTTGATTAAAGTAAATGCCCGAAACGATCCCTTCGACCGCCTGGTCGATTGGCGCGTCTTCGAAAATGATGTTCGCGGCCTTGCCACCGAGTTCGAGGGTGAGGCTTTTCTTCGTGCCGGCCACCGCCCGGGTGAGCATCTTGCCGACCGAGGTCGAGCCTGTAAAAGCGATCTTGTTGACGTCGCCGTGCTCGACCAGCGCTTTGCCAGTCGCGCCCGCGCCGGTGACGATGTTGACGACGCCATCGGGCAGCTCCGCCTCCTGAAAAATCTGCGCCAGATGCATGGCGGTGATGCTGGTCGTCTCCGCCGGTTTGAGCACGCAGGTGTTCCCGGCGGCGAGGGCAGGCGCGAGTTTCCACGCCGCCATCAGGAGCGGGAAATTCCAGGGAATAATCTGCCCGGCCACCCCTAACGAACGGGCGGCGCGACCGGGAAAAGCGTAGCGCAGTTTGTCGGCCCAACCCGCATAATAGAAGAAGTGCGCCGCCACCAGCGGCAGATCGATGTCGCGACTTTCCTTGATCGTCTTGCCGCCATCCATCGACTCCAGAACGGCCAGTTCGCGGGTCTTTTCCTGCACCAGCCGCGCGATGCGGTAGAGATATTTCCCCCGTTCGCGAGCCGGCATTCTGCTCCAGACTTGGCGGTATGCGCGCCGCGCCGCTCGCACCGCCAGGTCAACGTCCGACGCATCGGCCTCGGCGATTTCCGCGAGCTTGCCTTCCGTCGCGGGATTGAGCGAAGCGAAATATTGGCCCGAATGCGGCGCGCGAAATTTGCCATCAATGAAAAGTTGATAGCGCGGCTGAATGTTGACGTAGTCGCTTTGCTCGGGCGCCGGAGCGTAGACCCAGCGATCGCCAAAATCGAGCCGCCGCTCGTTAGGCGCGAGGGCACCACCCTTTGACGGGCGGGGTTTCGCTTCGCGCAGCACCACCGCGGAGGCAATCTGGGATTTATTGCGGGCCATGCGCTGTTTGTAGCGCGATCACTCCGCGCGCGCACTGAAAAAGATTTCCATACCAACCAGTACTCCGGGCAAATCGCTCGATTTCTTCGATTTGGGAATAACCACCATAACCAGATTGCAAACTCATTAAAAAAGGCTTGACACCGCGCGCGAAAATCCGGCCTACTCCCCTTCATGAAATATCCAACCCTGCAGAAAGTCATGCTCCTGACGGTGGCCCTGGTTGCATCGCTTGCGCTCAACGCGCAGGCGGGACGGCCAACGCTAACGTCAGCTAAAAACGCCCAACAACATGCAGCACCGTCAGCGCGCGATGTGTTTGCACCGCCAAAACCACAGTTGCCGACAGTGACTCTTTACGATCAGTACGACAATGCCTCAGGCGTTGCCACATTATCGGCGACGTTCACCGATTTCATCGACTTCGGTGCCGATGACGCCGACGACTTCGTAGTACCCTCGGGTGAAACCTGGACGGTCGAGTCCATTGATGCCGATGGTGTTTACTTCAATGGTTTTGGGCCAGCAACCGACTGGAACGTCTTTATTTACACGGACGCCGGTGGTCTGCCTGGTGGGATAGTCTCGAGTCAAATGAATATGCCGATCTCGGTGTCGGGCACGACCTTCACGTTCAACCTTTCTCCGTCGGTCGTGCTTACGGCCGGACACTATTGGATTGAAATCCAAGCCAATATGACCTTCGGGACGGAGGGCGAATGGGGCTGGACCGACCGCACCGTTCAGTCCAATTCTCCCGCAGCCTGGCAAAACCCGGGCGGCGGCTTCGGAATCTGTCCGAGCTGGACTGCCAAACTGGTATGCGTTCCGACCGGCGGCGGACCCGACAACGTTTATCGAATCAACGGGACGACGGGAACGGGCACACCGACCCCCACCCCAACGCCTACCGCAACACCGTCCTGCACACCGATAGTGGTTAACGGAAGCATCGACAACAGCGATCCGGCACAGACTGACCGGCTCTTCCGCAGCGGTATTGCGCAAACCTGCCCGGCGAGTACGGCATGCGCGATCTTTGGTGATCCGACACCGCACCATTACGATTCTTACTCGTTCACAAACTCGAGCGGCTCAACCCAATGCGTGCTGGTGGATACTAACACCGCCTGCACGGGCACTAACTTCATCTTCACGGCTGCCTACCTCGGGAGCTTTGATCCGAACAACCTCTGCACCAACTGGATTGGAGACTCAGGCTCGAGCCCAAATCCAGATCAGGCGTTCTCGGTCGACGTTCCAGACGGCCAGACTCTTGTCCTCGTGGTATCGGAAGTCACACCCAGCGCAGGTTGCTCGGGTTATACCGTGACCGTGACCGGATTGTGCAGCGGCGGCGGTGGCGGCGGACCCACGCTGCTCAGTGCGGCGTCGCGCAAGACCCATGGTCCGAGGGGCGACTTCGACATCGATCTGCCGTCCGACGGCAGTGGTATCGAATGCCGCACCGGCCAGACCCGGTATGCGGTGGTGTTCACATTTGACAACGCCATCACCAGCGTCGGAAGTGCGACCACCAGTTGCGGCACGATCGGCAGCACGACGATCGTCGGCAGCCAGGTGATCACGACCTTCAACGGCTCCGCCTGTAACAAATCCAATGTTACCGTCACGTTGAGCGACGTCGCCGATGCCGGGGGAACCCTCGCCTCGGCCTCCGCGAGCATGGGCATCCTGATCGGTGACGCCATCGCCAATGGCTTCGTCAACAACGCCGATATTGGAAACGTCCAGAACAACACCGGACCGACCACCGCCGCGAACTTCCGCGACGACATCACAGCGGACGGCCGAGTCAACAATCAGGACATACAGGGCGCCCGCTCTCATCGGGGCGACACCCTGCCGTAATAACGTAGGACCTAAACTCAACAATTGATCCGGGAGCCGTCCCATCCGGCTCCCGGATTGCCTGACGACAATGGTCGTTAGGCGGAGAACCATTCGGCGTCGTTCGCGGAATGGTTCTTTGTTTTTAGCGCAGTGCGACGGACTCGCGTCGCCGCGCTTCTCCATGGATAATCCGCCATGCTCTATATCGTCGGCACGCCGATTGGGAATCTCGATGACATCACTCTGCGCGCACTCGCGGCGCTCAAGAGTGCCGACGTGATCGCGGCCGAGGACACGCGCCACTCCGGCAACCTGCTCCGGCATTTCGGAATCCGGAAACCGCTCCTGAGCTATCACGAGCACAATGAAGCGATGCGCACCGCCGAACTGGCGGAGCGCCTCGCCGCCGGTGAAACTGTGGCCCTGATCAGCGACGCGGGCATGCCCGGATTGTCAGACCCGGGAGCGCGCTTAATCCGACGCTGTATTGCGGATGAACTGGCTTTCAGCATCATCCCGGGCGTCTCGGCCATTACCACTGCGTTGGTCGGTTCAGGGTTCGAGATGGAACACTTTTGCTATCGCGGCTTCCTACCGGTGAAGAGTGGCCAGCGCGCGCGGGAATTAGGCGCTGCGGCCAACCGCGAAGAAACCACCGTATTTTTCGAGTCGCCCTACCGAATCAACAAGACGCTCGTGGCTTGTGCGGATTTGATGCCGGCAAGGCAGCTCTGCGTGGCCCGCGAACTGACGAAGAAATTCGAGGAATTCCGGCGCGGAACAGCCGCGGAATTGCTCGCGCACTACGAGAAGCACCCCGCGAGAGGCGAGATCACCCTGCTCGTCGAGGGCCACGCGAGCTTCTAGCAACGACGGACGAATCTTGACCACGGATTTCATCGCTCGGATCGGAAAAGAGAACGCACTCACCGGGCTATTTTTTCGCTCTTCCCATCCGTGATATCTATGCAATCCGCGCTTAAAAAATCGCGGCCGCGGCGCGAGCCGGATTTCCACTTGTCAAAGCAGGCGGTCCATGTGACTGTCTCCGACTTTTCCCAAGGCCATGGCGTACGCAATTATCAAGACCGGCGGCAGACAATTTCGCGTCGCAGAAGGTGACACGATCGACGTCGATCTGCTCGAAGGCGAAGCTGGCCAGAAAATGACTTTCGGTGACGTACTCATGCATGCCGACGGCGAGAAGTTGACTCAGGGCAGCCCGCTCATCTCGGGCGCGAGTGTGACCGGCGAAGTCGTGGAACAGCGCAAGGACAAGAAAGTCGTCGCTTTCAAGTATCGCCGCCGCAAAGGTTATCATCGCACAGTTGGC
>Ga0070671_100000992_pt1 | contig 20867 bp, 21 predicted proteins | sample KBSS73metaG_FD_65341 | JGI IMG/M metagenome (GOLD analysis project Ga0070671, IMG submission 65341) | Switchgrass rhizosphere microbial communities from Kellogg Biological Station, Michigan, USA - KBS S7-3 metaG | ecosystem: Host-associated > Plants > Roots > Rhizosphere > Soil ...
CCTGGACGGCGCGACGCTCGCGTACCGCTACGTCGTCCGGCGCGTGCCGCCATGAACGCAGCGATTCCGGCGCGCACGCTGCTGTTCGACCTCGATGGGACGCTTACCGACAACTACGCCGGCATCGCCGCGTCGATCCGGCACGCGCTCGCGCGGCTGGCCGCGCCGGAGCCCACGGACGCCGAGCTTCGCGCATGCGTGGGCCCCCCGCTGCGGGGCTCGTTCGCGCGACTGCTGGCCACCGGGGACGATGCGGTGGTCGAGCAGGCGGTGGCGCACTATCGCGAGCGCTTCTCCGACGTCGGCTGGAAGGAGAACGTCCCGTATCCGGGCGTCGCGGAGGCGCTGGCGGCGCTCGCCGACGACGGCACGCCGATGTTCCTCTGCACCGCGAAGCCGGAGACGTTCGCGCGCCGCATCGTCGAGCACTTCGGATTCGCGCCGCATTTTCGCGGGATCTACGGCGCCGATTTCGCCGGCCGTTTCGACGACAAGGCGACGCTGATGGCGCACCTGCTCGCGACCGAGCGCGTTGCGCCGTCGGGCGCGGTGATGATCGGCGATCGCCACCACGACATCACCGCCGCGCGCGCGAACGGCACGGGCGCCGTCGGCGTGCTGTGGGGCTACGGGTCGCGCGAGGAGCTGGCGGGCGCCGACGCGCTGCTCGAGACGCCCGAGCGCCTCGCCGACCTTCGAAGCGCGCGCGGCTAGCCAGTCGCGCCGAGCTCGGCGTACGTGTACGTCCGGCCCTGCTCCAGCGGCGCTTCCAGCAGGCGGGAGGCGATGGTCGCCGCGGCGACGTCGGGCGCCACGAGCTGTCCCTGCGCGTGAAAATCCCGGAACATCTGCGCCATCGGCAGCCTGTCGTCGGGCTGTGAGCGCATCAGCACCTGCATGTCGGTGGCGATGATCCCGGGCCGCAGCGACACGGCCCGAATGCCGTCCGCCCCCTGCTCCGCGGCGATCGCCGCCGTCAGCATCTCGAGCCCCGCCTTCGCGATCGAATAGTGGCCGCTGCCGGTCAGCGGGCGCACCGCGGCGCCCGACGAGACGTTGACGATGCGCCGGTCGCCGCGCTTCGCGGCGAACGCTCGGCAGAAGAGATTGGCGAGCGCCATCGGCGCGGCGAGGTTCACCGTGAGGGCGCGCAGGATGTCGGCGGGAGCGAGCGTTCCGACGACGCCAATCGGCTCGGCGACCGCCGCGTTGTTGACGAGGCACGCGACCGCCGGATCCGTGCTGGCGACGGTGGCGAAGGGCGTCGCCAGGACCGCCTCCATGCCGGCGACGTCCCCGACGTCGCAGCGGACGAACGCGTAGCGATCGCCGCCGAGGCGCGCGCCGCTCCTCCGGCCCACGCCCGTGACCGACCAGCCGCGCGCAAGGAGTGCGACAGCCAGCGCCTCGCCGAGACCGCGCGAGACGCCGGTCACGATGGCCGCGCGCATGGACGTGCGGCCTAGCGCGGCGTGGGGCCGGGCGGGGCGCTCGTCGGCGGCGCGCCGGGCTTGGGCATCGGCATCGGCTTGGTGTGCGGCGGCGGCGGGGGCCGCCCTCCGCCCGGCGGGGGCGGCGGCCTTCCTCCGCCCGGCGGCCGTCCCCCGCCGGGTGGCGGAGGCGGCGGGCGCCCTCCGTGCGGCGGCGGATGGTACGACGGCGGCCGGTAGCCCGGCGGCGGCGGGGGGCGGTAATACGGCGGCGGCCGCTGGTACCAGTAGCTCCGCTGGTTCCACCACGGCCGGTTGCGGTAGTAGTTGTCCCAGTACGGGCCGATGGTGAACGTGACGATCGGCAGGCCGATCGTCGGGCCGTAGCCGTAGATCGGCACGCGCTGGCCCTGGTACGGGTACGACAGGTATTGCGCGAACACCCAGCCGCGATCCAGCCCGACGCCGACGTCGCACCAGCTCCAGTTGTCGAGGCAGCCGAACACGTTGACCTGCGTGCCGGGGTACACGCGCAGCACCAGCGGATAGGTCGGATCCGGACCGGCCCGCATGTTGACCGTGGTCGTCGTGTAGGCGACCTGGCCGAGCGCGGCGGTGGGCACGCCGAGCGCGAGGCAGCCGGCGAGGATGAGGCGGCGAAGCGGCGTCATGACGATCCTCCGTGAACCCCCATGCTAACGCGGCGCGGCGTCCCGCGGACGACAGCGCGGGTCACCGGTGTCCCGACATGGACATGACGATGATGATGCCGACCATGACGGCGAGCACCAGCAGCGCGATCTTCCACGGGCTCTTCGGATACTCGCCGGCGATGGCGCCCGTCACGCCGTTCATCGCGCACTGGAAGCTCCGCGCCCCGAACGTGTAGGTGAGGAGCCAGGCCGGCGCGAGGATGTGCTTGAACGTCTGGCGCGAGTAGTCGGCATGCACGACGAGATTGCGGAACGTGTCGCCCGGCACCGCCTGCGCACACAGCCCCTGCAGCTTCGCGTCCATCAGCTCGCGGGCGCGCTGCGCGGCGCCGACCAAGTCGATCTGGTAGCGCTCGACGATCCAGCCCGACACGTAGCCGGCGTCGTACGGCTTCAGCTCCTGCGTCGGGAAAGGCTCGATGCCGCGCAGGATGTTGGGATGCACGCCGACCGACGCGCAGACGAGGTCGTCGTCGAAGAAATGCGAGAGCTGGCCGGCCGCGGGCTCCCAGCGCACCTGCCGGACCTGGCGCGTGCGCGTCTCGCCGTTCTCGACGTAGCTTTCCGTCGTGTAGTAGTAGTGGCCCGCTTCGGCGGTCCACGTGGCGTCGACCGCCGCGTCGAACGTCCAGTACGGCAGGTAGATGCCGCGCACCGTGTCGGTGAGCGCGCGCCGCTTGAGCGCGGACGGCGCGAGCCACAGCTTGCCGTACCACGCGCGGATACGATCGCGCGCGCTGCCCTCGCTCACCTTGAACGGCAGGACGCTCTCCGGCCGGAAGGCTGCCTTCGTCTCCGCGTAAGGCACGAGCTGCGCGGAGCCGCAGAATTCGCAGTTCTGGGCCTGCCGCGCCGGGTTCAGCACCGAGATGGCGTTGCAGCTCTGGCAGCGCACCTGCCGCGTGTCCGCCTGCCAGCCGCGGGCCTCGTCGGTGAGGCCGCGCAGCGCCGCGACGAGATCGTGCTCGACGATCGTGCCGGCGGCGTCGAGCTTCGCCGGCGATTCGGTGCCGCAGAACGGGCACACGAGCTTCTGCTTCGCCGGATTCCACACGGCCTCGCCGCCGCAGGCGGGGCAGGCGAATTTCTGCTGCGCGTCGAGCTCGGCCATGGCGTGCGCGTCGCGGTGCTCAGCGCGCCGCCCGGACGCTCACGCATCCGCCAGCGCGCGCCACGCGACCGCGGCGAGCAGCGCGAGCAGCGCCGCGGCCACCACCGCGATCCTCGTGACCGACGCGGGCACGCGTCCGCTCACGCGGCCCGTCGTGCCGTTGATGGCGATCCGATGGCTGCGGCCGAGATGGACGCAGTCGAGCGCCCATACGGGAAGCAGCGCCAGCGCCGCCGTCTCGCGCGGGTACTCGACGCCGAGGAGCCGCAGCTTGTCGCGCTGCTTCGCGGGCTGGCTGGCTCGCGCGGTCGCGATCAGGTCGCGCTCCATCCGCTGATGGGCGAGCGTGGCGGCATCGGCGACGTCGCGCGTCGCGCGGCCTCGCGGCCGGTCGTCCGCCTGCGGCACGTCGCCGTCGACGGCGCGCAGCGTGTGCGCGGGCCACGGGGCGAGCGACTCCGGCAGCGTGTCCGCCGCGGGGTCCGCGCTGACCGGGAGGCCGCCGAAATCCATTTCGACGATGCCGCGCAGGCCGGGGCCCTCCCAGTGCGCGACGGCGTGGGCCGAGAACATCCAGCTCGGGACGTAGCTCGCCGCGAGCGGATCGCGCCGCGCCTGCCGGACGAAGGTCCACGGCGTGAGCCACCGCGCGCCCAGCCATGCGAGCGCCGCGGCGCGCGCATCGCTTTCGGTGAGCACGAACGGCGCCATCAGCCGCGGCGCGGGCGGCGGCGAAGCTTCGGCGATCTGCGTTTCGGCGTCGGCGCTCATCGGCGTTCGGGCCGGCCGCGCGGTCATTGCCGCGCGCCGGGCGCCCTTCCCACGTCATGCGCCGGTCATTGGAGCTTGTAGCCGACGACGCGCCAGCGGCCGTCGGCCTCGCGCTGCAGCGTCACCGTCTCGCGGGCGTCGGCCTTTTGCGCGAACTCGGTCCGGAACCGCACCAGCGCGAAATCCGCGGCGGGCGCACCGGGCGCGGACGTGCGGAAGGTGGTGGCGGCCATCGTGCGCCGCTGCATCGCGCCGAGCGGCTTGCGCACCGACGCGAGCGCTTCGCTCCACCCGACGCGCGTCATCGCCGCGCGGAACTGCTCGCCCGCGGCGTCGTACGTCGCGGTGGTGTCGCCCTTGTCGGCCTGCGCCAGCCAATCGCGCGCGGCCGCCTGGACGACGGTCGTCGTCGCGTCCTGCGCCTGCGCGCCGGTCGCGCCCAGGCAGAGAGCGCTGGCGAGCGCCGCCAGCACGCGGAGGACGCGCCTCACGCTTTGCATCGCTAAGATTTCAGGAAGGTGTTGACGGCGTCACGCGTGACGCGCCACTGCGTGCCGATCTTCTTGCCCTTGAGGTCGCCGGCCTCGAGGCTCGCCAGCACGTCGGCCTCGCCGACGCCGAGCATCTCGCCCACCTGCGCCGGATTCATGAGATCGGCGACGGCGCCTTCGGCGGCGGGCGGCGGGGGCGGTGACGGGATCCCGGGCGTCTGCTGCGCCATGATCCCGCCCGTCTGGTTCATCATCTGTTGCGCCATCGCCATGCCGACGGCCACCTGCGCGCCGAGACCGCCGACGCCGCCGTCCCCGCCCTGCCCCATACCCTGCGCCATCTGGTACTTGACGTAGTCGTTGAGGTTGCCGACGGCGGCCATGCTGGAGCGCTTGTCGATCGCCGCCTCGACTTCCGGCGGCACCGACACGTTCTCGACGATGAACGTCGTCATCTCGAGGCCGTACTTCTCGCCGATCGCGGGATTGATGAGCGGCAGCAGCGCGCCGCCGAGCTCGCCGTAGCGCGACGCGACGTCGAGCGCCGGGATCTTCGCGCTCGCCAGGGCGTCCGTGAACACGCTGACGATGCGGGAGCGCATCGTGTCGTTGAATTCGTCGAGGCGGAAGTGATCGTCGGTGCCGGCGACCTCCTTCAGGAACTTCTTCACGTCGACGACGCGGAAATCGTACGTGCCGTAGGCGCGCAGCCGCACGATGCCGAAATCGGCGTCGCGCATCATCACCGGGTTGGCGGTGCCCCACTTGTTGCCGGTGAAGAGCCGCGTGACGACGTAGTAGACGTCGGCCTTGAACGGGCTCTCGAAGCCATATTTCCATCCCTTGAGATCGGTGAGGACCGGGATGTTGTCGGTGGTCAGCGCGTACTTGCCGGGCGGGAACGTGTCGCCGAACTGGCCGAGGTAGACGAACTGTGCCACCTGCGACTCGCGCACGATGAGCTGCGCGCCGTTCTTGATCTCCTTGTCCTCGTCCGGGAACCGGAACGAAAGCGTGTCGCGCGAATCATCGGTCCACTCGATGATGTCGATGAACTGCTTCTTGATGAAATCGAGGATCGCCATCTTCGTTGCGCCGGTCCGGAATTGACGGGGAACTACGACTTGGGAGCCGTGGAGACTTTCTTCAACTCGGCCTGCGCATCGTTCAGGCCCTTCTCGATTTGCGCGAGCGGCAGCGCGCCCGGCATCATCGTGCCGTCGCCGAAGATCAGCGTTGGCGTGGCGTTGATCTTCAGCGAGTTGCCGAGCGCCTGCGTCTTCTCGACCGGGTCGCCGCAGTCGCCAGCGTTGTCGGGCACCTTGCCGGACGCGAAGAAATCGTCCCACGCCTTCACCTTGTCCGGCGCGCACCAGATCCTCTTGGACTTGCGCGCGGCATCCGGGTGGAGCTGGTCGATCGGGAACAGGAACGTGTAGATCGTGACGTTGTCGAGGCCCTTGATCTCGTTCTCGAGCCGATGGCAGAACGGGCAGTCGGCGTCCGAGAACACGATCAGCTTGCGCGAGCCGTTGCCCTTAACCTTCACGAACGCGAGGTCCATCGGCAGCTTGTCGATGGCAACACGGTTCAGCCGCCGCGTCTTGGCCTCCGTGAGGTTGGTCTTCGTGGCAGTGTCGTAGATCGACCCGACGATGATCTGGTTGGCCTTGTTGTCCGTGTAGATCATCTGGTCGCCCAGCATCGCTTCGTAGAGGCCGAAATAAGGGCTCTTGGCGATGTAGGCGATCTCGGCACCGGGAAACTTCTGCTCGAGGACCTTCTTGACGGCGGCGGCGTCGGGCGTGGGCGGCGGCGTGGCGGCCGTCTGGGCGAATGCGACCGGCATCGCCAGCGCGGCGCCGAAGGCGAGCGCCGCGGCGCGTTGGCGAAGCAGGAACAGCGGGAAGGGGGACATCGTGGTTCTCCGTAAGCGGTCGCAGTTCGACATTCTATCGAAGCGCAGGTTGCGCCAAGGCGCGTTTCAGGCGGGGCAATCGGTCCACGGCGGACATGCCGGCATTGCGCAGCGCCCGCATCCAGGGCGCCGGCGGGCCGAAAAGGCGGACCAGCCCGTCGGTCACCGCCTGCATCGCCCGCACCGGTTCGGCGCGGCGGCGCGCGTAGCGCTCGAGCAGCAGCGCCGCGCCGGCGTCGGCCACAGGACCACGTTCGGCCAGCACGGCCGCGAGCACCTGCGCGTCGCCGAAGCCGAGGTTAACACCCTGACCGGCCAGGGGATGCACTCCGTGTGCCGCGTCTCCGACGAGCGCGAGCCGCTGGGCGACAGACGTGGGCACGCGCAGGAATTGAAGGGGAAACCCACCGGCAGGCGTGAGCGGGACCAGCGTGCCGAGGGCATGCCCGCCCGCTGCCGCCACGCGCCCGGCCAGCTCGGCGACCGGCAGCGCCAGCAGCTCGGCCGCGAGCGCGTCGGGGGCCGACCACACGATCGAGATCCGCCGGCCGGGCAGCGGGAGCCAGGCGAGCACGCCGCCATCGCCGCGGAACCATTGCGTGGCGCGGCCGTGATGCGGAAGCTCGCACTCGAAGTTGGCCACGACCGCCGTCTGGCCGTAGCCGCGCGGCACGGCGGCGATGCCCGCGGCATTGCGCACCCACGACTGCGCGCCGTCGGCCCCGACGATGAGACGCCCGGCGATCGCGCGGCCGTCCGCGAAGTGCAGCGTCGCGGCTTCCGGCAACCACGCCAGCGCCTCGAACGCGACGCCGCCGAAGACGTCGACGCCGGCCGCGTGCACCGCGGGCAGAAGCGCCGCCTTGAGGGCACGCTCCTCGACGATCCACGCCAGCGCGCGCTCGCCCATTTCGTACGCGGAGAACGCGAGCGTGGCGCCGGCGTCGCCCTCGACGCGCATCGATTCGATTGCGCACACGCGATCGCAGGGCAGCGCCTGCCAGGCGCCGGCCGCCCGCAGGAACGCGGCGCTGCCGGGGCTGATCGCATAGATGCGGGCGTCCCACGTCGCGGGATCGGCGGGCGGCGCCACGACCGGCGCGCGATCGGCGAGCGCGACGCGAAGGCCCGCGCGCGCGAGCGTCGGCGCCAGCGCCAGGCCGACGAGCCCCGCCCCCGCGATCACCACGTCGTAGGCGGCCGTCGCGGCCGGCGCCGCCGGCATCATGGGGCCAGCGTCTCGATGACGTGGTTCTGGTTCGTGTAGATGCAGAGGTCGCCGGCGATCGACAGCGACTTCGCGACGATCTCCTGCGCGGACATCGTCGTGCTGTCGAGGAGCGCACGCGCGGCGGCCTGCGCGTAGGCGCCGCCGGAGCCGATCGCGACGATGCCGTACTCCGGCTCGAGGACGTCGCCGGTGCCGGTGATGATCAGCGACGCGCTGTGGTCGGCGATGGCGAGCATCGCCTCGAGCCGGCGCAGCACGCGGTCGGAGCGCCAGTCCTTGGCGAGCTCCACGGCGGCGCGCGTCAGGTGCCCCTGGTGCTTCTCGAGCTTCGACTCGAAGCGCTCGAACAGCGTGAAGGCGTCGGCGGTGGCGCCCGCGAAGCCCGCCAGCACCTTGTCGTGATAGAGCCGCCGCACCTTGCGCGCCGTCGCCTTGACCACGACGTTGCCGAGCGTGACCTGGCCGTCGCCGCCGAGCGCGACGGTGCCGTCGCGGCGGACGGAGAGAATGGTGGTGCCGTGGAAGATTTCCATCGGAGCGTGATGCCTTCGGTGAAGCCGGCGTGGTGCGCCGGAACGGCCGACCCTGGTCGCGCGGTGCGCGGGTCAGGCCGCCTTCTTGACGAAATGTCGGGGCGAAACGCCGATCAGCAACAGCAGCGCGCGGATGATCGGCGACGCGCCGAAGATCTGCACCGTCTTGCGCTGCGCCTCGACGCGGCCGATCGCGTTGAGAAACGCGCCCGCGCAGACGAAGTCCATGCGGTCGACCGCGGACATGTCCACCGCCACGATGTCGTGGCGATGCGCGAAATCGCTGAATGCGCCGATCTGGGGCACGTTCGAGCCGGTGAGCACCCCCGCGAACGCGATGGCCTCGGCGTCGGGAGCCGGCCGCACCATCGCAGCCGCCGCCGGTGCCGCCTTCGCCTCCCTGGCCGCGGCTACGGGCGGGGGCTCCCACGACGGCGGCGAGACTTCGAACGTCACGGCAAAGTCCACCGCGCGGTCGTCGAACGTGGCCTGGTCGTGCTGCCACTGCAGAAGCTCCAGCGACAGGAGCCAGGCGCCCTGCCCGCCGTCCTTGCCTTTCTTCACGGTGGCGTCGAGCGCGGCGACGAGCTTTTCCGCGCGCTCGATGGCGATCGCCTGCCGGTTGCGGCGCGCCACGCCGAGGAGATCGGCAAGGGCGTGCGCGCCTGCGTCGTCGAACCCCAGCACCGACGACAGGTCGAGCCTTGCGCCGGGCACCCGCTTGTCGACCGCGCGCTTGAGGCCGGCGAGCTGGGTGCTCGTGGCGCCCGACAGCTTGCCCGACAGCGCGACGTACCCGCCCGCCCCGATCGCGCCTTCGGCGGCGACCGCGTTCGCAGTCTCCTCCCATCCCGGCGCCGAGCGCTCGAACTGCACGACGTACTGGAGCGCGTACTGGTCGAACTCGGTCCGGAGGTCGGCGCGTTGCAGCAGATCGAAGAGCGCGAGCCAGGCGAGCGGCGAGATCTTCGCGTCGGCGTCGTTCTGGACGCCTTCGGTCAGCTGGCCGCGCGCGAGATCGGGCTGTCCGGCGGCGTAGAGGAGCGCCGCGTTCTCCAGCACGGAGCAGAGGCCGGGGTTGGTTTCCGCCACCTCGATGGACGCATACGCATGCGTCCAGTCGATCATGCTGGCGCCGGCCTGGGTGTTGGCGCCCTGCGGCTCGGCGGGACGCGGTGGGGCGCCCTTGCGACCCGCCGACTGGGCGATGTCCCGCGCAGGGGTGGCGACGCGTGCGCTGGGCGGGGCCGCGGGCTTCTTGGCCGGCGGCTTGGAGAACAGTGCCATCGATGGGGCGCGCGACGATTCCGCCGCGCGGGGCAAGAGCAGTTCCCGATTATGGTCGCAAAGCGCTCGCTGTCACAAGCCGCGCACCGCGAGCGCGGCCCGGCTCAGGCCTTCGCGAGGTTCTCGGCGGCAAAGTCCCAGTTGAGGAGCTTGTCGATGACGGCGTTGACGTAGTCGGGGCGGCGATTCTGGAAGTCGAGGTAGTAGGCGTGCTCCCAGACGTCGACGGTGAGGAGCGGCGTCTGGCCCTTGGTGAAAGGCACCTCGGCGTTGCCGGTCTTGACGATCTTGAGCTTGCCGCCCTCGGCGACCAGCCAGCCCCAGCCCGAGCCGAACTGCGAGACCGCGTTGGCCGCGAAATCCTTCTTGAACGTATCGTAGCCGCCCAGATCGGCGTCGATCATCTGCGCCAGCTTGCCGCTCGGCTTGCCGCCGCCGTTGCCGCGCATGCTGTGCCAGTAGAACGTGTGGTTCCAGATCTGCGCGGCGTTGTTGAAGATGCCGGCCTTGTCCGCCTTGCCCGCCGTTTCCTTGATGATCTTCTCGAGCGGCGCCGCCTCGTACTCGGTGCCGGCGACGAGCTTGTTCAGGTTGTCGACGTAGGCCTTGTGATGCTTGCCGTAATGGAACGACAGCGTGTTCGCCGTGATGACGGGTTCGAGCGCGTTTTCGGCGTACGGAAGCGGCGGAAGCGTGAACATGGGTACCCCCTGGTCAGTCGACTCGTGAATGGCGGATGTTCGCAGGCACCCGCCATTCTACGGCGCGCGCCGCGGACGCGTCGGTAGGACGAAACCCGACACTGCCGGACCCGCGGCGCGGCGTGTGCCGCGCGCGCCGGTCAGTCCCCGTACAGCTTCTGGACGCGCTCGCGGCGCTCCTGCGCCTCGATCGACAGCGTGGTCATCGGGCGGGCGATGAGGCGCGGCACGCCGATGGGCTCGCCGGTCTCCTCGCAGTAGCCGTAGGTGCCGTCGTCGATCATGCGCAGCGACTTCTCGACCTTCTTCAGCAGCTTGCGCTCGCGGTCGCGCGTGCGAAGCTCGAGCGTGTACTCCTCTTCCAGCGTCGCGCGGTCCGAGGGATCGGTCGTGATCTCGTTCTCGCGCAGGTGCTCGCCGGTGTCGTCGGCGTTGCGGAGGATCTGGTCGCGGACTTCCATCAGGCGCTTCTTGAAGAAAGCGAGCTGCGCCTCGTTCATGTAGTCCTTCTCGGGAGCCTTGAGAATGTCCTCCTCGGAAAGCTCACGCGGTTTCTTCACTGCGGTTGCTGTTTTTGCGGCCATGCGTCGTTCGTCCCTGGGGCGGCTACCGTGTCGGCTGCCCGTTCCGGCGGGCCCGCCTTGGGTTTCATGCGGCCCGCGCTAAATTGCCTATTATAGCCCGCCTTGCGCGTCACAAGCGACTGGCCGGCCCCTCGCGCCGGAGCTGCCGCCGGCCCGCGCGGCACCCTGCCCTGCGCCCGTATACTTGCGGAAAAACAAGGATTTCGGATGACCGCCGCCCCCCGCAAGCTGACGCTCGCGCGCCCTGACGACTGGCACCTGCACCTCCGGGACGGCGCCGCGCTCGAAGCGGTCGCCGGCGCCTCGGCGCGCGTGTTCGGAAGAGCAATCGTCATGCCCAACCTGCGCCCGCCGGTGCTGACGACCTCCGACGCCGCGGCGTACCGCGCGCGCATCCTTTCGGCGCTGCCGGAAGGCACCGGATTCACGCCGCTGATGACGCTTTACCTGACGGACCGGACGGCGCCGGACGAGATCGTGCGCGCGCGCGATTCGGGCTTCGTCCACGCGGTGAAGTACTACCCCGCCGGCGCGACGACCAACTCCGACTCCGGCGTGACCGCGCTCGCCAACGCCTATCCCGCGCTGGCCGCGATGGAGCGTGCGGGCATGGTGCTGTCGCTGCACGGCGAGGTCACGGATCCCGGCGTCGACGTGTTCGACCGCGAGCGCGTGTTCGTCGAGCGCCACCTCGCGACGCTCGTCCGCGATTTCCCCGCGCTCCGCATCGTCGTCGAGCACGCGACCACGCGCGAGGCGGCGGAATTCGTCCGCGACGCGCCGGCGACGGTCGCGGCGACGATCACGCCGCAGCACCTGCGCTATTCGCGCAACGCGCTCTTCACCGGGGGATTGCGCCCGCACAACTATTGCCTGCCGGTGCTGAAGCGCGAGTCGCACAGGATGGCGCTCATCACCGCTGCCACCTCGGGCAGCCCGAAGTTCTTCCTCGGCACCGACTCCGCGCCGCACGCTCGACACGTCAAGGAAAGCGCCTGCTGCGGCGCCGGCTGCTACACGGCGCCGCTCGCGCTGCCGCTCTACGCGGAAGCGTTCGAGGATGCCGGCGCGCTCGACCGCCTGGAAGGATTCGCGAGCTTGCACGGCGCTGCGTTCTACGGCCTGCCGCGCAACGCGGAGACGGTCACGCTCGAGCGCGCGCCGTGGACGGTGCCGGCGGACTACGCGTTCGGCGCCGACCGGCTCGTGCCGCTGTGCGCCGGGGAGACGCTGCGCTGGCGCGTCGCGGCCGCCGCGCCCGGCGCAGCGGCCTGAAGCGCGCCGCACATCGCCGGGACGCGGTGCTATCCTAGCGGCGCGAAGCCAGCCAGACCGTCGCTGCCCCGCCGCGCAAGCGATCCGGGGGAGAGGAAAGTCCGGGCTCCACAGAGCAGGATGCCGGGTAACGCCCGGCCGCCATAAATCGCCGCTCGCGCGGTGGATGAAAGCGAGGAACAGGGCCACAGAGACGAGTCGCCCCGGTACGGGTCAAACCGTGGCCGGAGCGGGTGAAACGCGGCAACCTCCATCCGGAGCAACACCAAGTAAGCGGACATCGACGCTGCTCGCGTAACGTCCGCGGGTAGGTGGCTCGAGCGCGCCGGCAACGACGCGCCTAGATGAATGACGGTCATAGCGGACTCCGAGGACTCCGCCGTAACAGAACCCGGCTTATCGGCTGGCTTTGCCCTTCTTCGACGCGCGGCTCCGACCGGCCGCGCGCAGTCGCCGCGCGTTCGCGGTCGCCCGCTCGTGCACCGGCGCGAGACCGCGTGTCGCGAGCGTTGCGGTGGCGTCAGCGAGACGCCGCTGCGCCGTCGCGGCAGCATCGAGCGCGCGCAACGCCGCGGGCCCGCGCGACCACGCCTGCCCGATCGAGCGGCTGCCGGCGAACGACGATACCGCCGTGCTCGCCGCCAGGGCCTGCTGCCACGCGAGTAGGACCAGGCGCGCGTTCGTCGTCATCCATTGCGCCGCCATCGCGTTCGTTCCGGCCATCGCGGCAGCAACCTTTTCCGGTCCCATCACGGCGAGTTCGCGCAAGTCGTGCGCCGAGGGCCGCGGGTGCGGGCCGGTCATCCACGCGGTGCGCTTCGCGATCACTTCGGCGGACGCGAGCAGCGTCTCGCTCCATTGGCGGGCGAAGTCGGCCCAGGGCCATCCCGGGATCGGCAGTGCGGCGGAGCGACGGCGGCGTGACATGAACGTCCTTCGGGTGGCGGGATTGCGTACGCCACCCTAGCAGATGGCGGGGCCGCTGCCCGCCGTCGCGGCGCGGCAGCAGCGCCGTTTCAGGCACGGCGGCGCGCGTCGCGCAGGATTTCGCGCGCGGCGTTGCGCCCCGGCAGGCCGGTGACGCCGCCGCCCGGGTGCGCCCCCGCGCCGCACAGATACAGCCCCTTCACCGGCATCCGGTAATCAGCGTTGCCCAGCACGGGGCGAGCGGAGAAGAGCTGGTCGAGCGAGAGGGCGCCGTGGAAGATGTCGCCGCCCACCAGGCCGAACTCGCGCTCGAGGTCGAGCGGCGACAGCGCGCGCCAGCCGAGCACGGCCGCGCGGAAATTGGGCGCGACGCGATCGACCGTGTCGATCATCAGGTCGGCGACGCGCTCGCGATGATCGTCCCACGTGGTACCGGGCTTGACGCTTGCGACGTCGGGATGCACATGCTGGCAGAAGAGGCTCGCGACGTGGCGTCCGGCAGGCGCGAGCGTGGCGTCGACCGTCGACGGGATCAGCAGCTCGACGATGGGCGCGTGCGACCAGCCGTCGGTCTTTGCGTCGAAGTACGCGCGCTCCATGTAGCCGAGCGACGGCGCGACGACGATGCCGCTGGAGTGATGCGGCTGCGCGTTCGTGCCCGGCAGCGCCGGGAAGTCGGGCAGCTCCGCAAGCGCCACGTTCATCCGGAACGTGCCGGAGCCGCAGCGATAGCTGGCGATGCGCGCGCGAAAGTCGGCGTCGACATGCTCGGCGGGCACGAGCCGCTCGAACAGCAGCCGCGGATTCACGTTCGCGACGACGCGCCGCGCCTTCACGACGTCGCCGTTCGCCAGCGCGACGCCCGCGGCGCGGCCGCGCTCGACGACCACGCGTTCGACGCCGACGCCGGTGCGCAGCTCCACGCCGCGCGCGCGGCACTCCGCGGCCATCGCCTGCGTGATCGCGCCCATTCCGCCGATCGCGTGGCCCCACTGCCCGCGCTTGCCGTTCACTTCACCGAAGACGTGATGGAGCAGCACGTACGCCGAGCCGGCGGCGTACGGGCTCGCGAAGTTGCCGACGACCGCGTCGAAGCCGAACGCAGCCTTGATCGCGGGCGACTCGAACCAGCGGTCGAGCACGTCGCCGGCGCTCTTGGTGAAGACGTCGAGCAGATCGCGCCGCTCGGCCAGCGTCAGGCCGCGGAAGCCGCGCGTCGCCTTCCACGCGGCGAACGCCGCGCCGACGTCGCGGCGACCGCCGCCGCGGACATTCGGGGGCGTCTGCCGCAGCAGCATGCGCAGCACGTCCGCGACCCGGTCCAGCATCGCGTAGTAGGCCGGCAGCCGCTCGGCGTCGCGCGCCGAATGTCGCGCGACCTCGGCCTGCGTCGCGGCGAGGCCGCCGCCGACCTTCAGATGGTCGTCGCCGGGGAGCGGCAGGAAGTTCGAGAACGGCCGCTCGACGATGCGCAGCCCGTGCGCCGCGAGGTTCAGCTCGGCGATGACCTGCGGATCGAGCAGGCTCACGGTGTAACTGGCCGTCGAGTTGCGGAAGCCGGGGTGGAATTCCTCGGTGACGGCGGCGCCGCCCAGCACCTCGCGACGTTCGACCACGCATACGGACAGGCGCTTCGCGGCGAGATACGCGGCGCACACGAGGCCGTTGTGGCCGCCGCCGACGACGACCGCGTCGTAGACGCGCGCGCTCATGGCAAAAGTAGGGTCAGAGACGACTTTCGGCCGGGCCGCGCCCCGATCAGCGCGAGTCCCTGACCCTCTTCAGGCGTCGTCGCCCAGGCCGGCCGCGACGTTCGAGAAGCCGCAGTCCACGTACGTGATCTCGCCGGTGATCGCCGACGACAGCGAGGAGAAATAGAACGCGGCGACGTTGCCGACTTCCTCGATCGTCACGTTGCGACGCAGCGGCGCGTTCTTCTCGACGAAGTGCAGGATCTTCGAGAAGCCGCCGATGCCCGCCGCAGCGAGCGTCTTGATCGGGCCCGCGGAAATCGCGTTGACACGCGTCCCTTCGGGGCCCAGCGTCGCCGCGAGATAGCGGACGTTGGCCTCGAGGCTCGCCTTCGCGAGCCCCATGACGTTGTAGTTCGCGAGCGCGCGCACGGCGCCGAGGTAGGTGAGCGTCAGCAGCGACGCGTTGCGGCCCGCGAGCAGCGGCCGCGCGGCGCGCGCCATGGCCGCGAAGCTGTAACTGGAAATCTCGTGCGCGGTGGCGAACGCGGCCCGGCTCATGCCGTCGAGGAAATCGCCGGCGAGCGCCTCGCGCGGCGCGAACGCGATCGAATGCAGCATGCCGTCGAGCGCGCCCCACTCGGCCTTCAGCGCGTCGAACGCGGCGGCGATCTGCTCGTCGGACGCGACGTCGCACGGGATCAGCGGGCACGCGCCGAACTCCGCGGCGATCTTCGCGACGCGATCCTTCAACTCGGCGTTGACGTACGTGAACGCGAGCGTCGCGCCTTCGCGGTGGCAGGCGCGGGCGACGCCGTAGGCGATCGAGCGCGTGGACAAGACGCCGGTGACGAGGATCCTGCGGCCGTCGAGCAGCGCCATCTTCTAGAACAGAAGGAGCTGCGCCGGCTCGAACACGCCGCATGCCGCGCGGTTGTTGGGCACGTCGGGATACGCGTCGGTCACCTTGCTTCCCCAGTAGATGACGACGCTGCGCCCCGCGACGCCGTTTTCGCCGGTCGTGTGGACGCCGCGGATGAACGCGGAGCCCTCGGCGTTGCCGTCGGGATTCCAGAACAGCGGGATCAGCTCGTACGGGTCCATGCCGGGGGGCGCCCACGGCGGGCCCGCGGAGAACCCGTTGGGCGACGAGCAGTTGCCGTCGCGATTGAAGGACACGCGGTACTGGTTCGGCGGCAGGTTCGAGCCCGACACCATGATCTGGACCCCGTCCTTGCGATCGATGACGCGCACCTTGCCCCGCGTGGCGGAGCCGAGGCCGCGCAGCTCCGCGACCAGGCCGGGAAGCGTCGTCCCGCTGGCGCCGCCGAACGACAGCCACGAATCCTGCGACGTCGCGCAACCGGCGAAGGCGCCAAGGGCAACGACGAGCGGAAGGAGGCGACGAAGCAACGGGAATCCCGGGTGGCCGCTCGCGCGGGCGACGGCCGCCCGCGCGAGTCACGGGATGATAACGCAGCGGCCGCGTGCACCTTGTCACCGTCACGCCGGCACGTCGCGCGCGCGAGGCGTCGCGCACGCCCGAGCGACAAAGGTTGTGGTCTACCGATGCGACGGTCGCCTTGCTTCGATTGCAGCGCACGTGCGATCGCGTATATGCTTTCGGACCGCCGCGGTTGCGCGACCGTTGCGCTCAGACAACAACGCGCCGTCACGTCCTACGTCATCCCTTTCGAACGACCGAGCTGGAGGAAGCATGTCCATCAAACGCTGCATCCTGGCGGTGGCGCTGTTCGCGCCCGCCGTAGCACTCGCGAGCCCGCGTTGCGACGCGATCCTGAAAAAACTTGGCAGTCAGCTTGCCGACGTCCAATGCGCGGAGAGCGCGGATCTCACCACCAACAATCCGGCCACGACGCCGCTCGACAATTCGCTGCCCGGGCTGCCCGCGGGCGCGTTCACGCCCCGCACCGACCGTGCCGTGCTGGTCAACCTGGCCGCGACCCCGCCCGTGACGACGCCGATCACGAAGGCAGTGCCGGGCGTCCAGATCAACGCGCGCATCGCCTCCGATCCTGCCGGCCAGGCGCGATTCCTGTTGCGGTTGCCCGACAGCTGGAACGGGCGCCTCGTCGTCGCCGGAACCCCGTCGCAGCGCAGCGAGTTCTCGAGCGACATGGCGTGGAGCGACTACGTCGTCCAGCAGGGCTACGCGTTCGCGTCGCAGAACAAGGGCATGCTGAACGCATTCGTCACGACCGCCACCGACCCCCTCGGATGCCGGCTGAATCCGGGCGCGTTTTCGGGGATCTTCGTGCATTTCTATGCGGACGACCCCGACAAGCCGTTCACCCGCTGGACGGAGTTCATGGTGCAGGCCGCGCAGCTCGCGCGTGAAGGCGTCAAGGCCGCGTACGGGAATTGGCCGCGTTACACGTACGCGGTCGGCACGTCCAACGGCGGCTACCAGGTGCGTCGCGCGGTCGAGGTGGCGCCCAAGCTCTTCGACGGCGGTGTCGACTGGGAAGGCACCTACGTAGCCGAAGCGGCGCCGAACATCCTCACCGACCTCCCGCCGGCAGTGCTCAACTTTCCGGACTACGTCGCGTCCGGATACAACGCTGCGAGCACGGCCGCGAAGAACATCCAGGCGGCCGGCTATCCGCCGGACCTCGTCAACGCGCCGGATTCGCTGTGGACGCGCAACTACAACTCGTACTGGGAAGTGACGGCCTGCCAGTGGCAGAAGCGGCTCGACCCGACCTACAACACCTACGGCAGCGGGCTTTCCACGTACAACTACGTGCACCGCCTGTCGTTCTCGGAGGTGGGCGAGAACATGGCGGCGTTCGCGACCACCGGACGGATCCAGAGTCCGCTGATCACCGTGCAGGGCACGCTGGACGCGCTGCTGCCGATCGACCATCACGCGCGAGCTTATGCGCGCGCGGTCGACGCGGGCTTCGCCGAGCGCGTCGGGGAGGATCCGCATCGGCCGGCGTACCGGCTCTACGAAGTCCAGAACGGCAATCACATCGAGAGCTACAAGAACGCCTTCCCGCAGCTCGAGTACATCCTGTTCCATGCGCAGCGCGCGTTCGATCTCATCGTGAGCCACGTGGAGAATGGCGCGGCGCTGCCGCCCGACCAGTGCGTGCCGCGCGGCCAATCGATCGCATCGACGCCGGCGCAACCCGGGCATTGCGTGAATCTTCTGGCGCCGTGAGGCAGCACGACCGGCGCTCCGCAGGATCGGCCGCATGATCCGACGCTGAAGCATCAGCAGGAGCGCTCGACGTGCGAGTCAGCATGTCGAGCAGAAGCGGCGATCGGCGCCCTGCCGGTCGCCGCTTTCTTTTTTCCATGCCCGACAGAGGATGCGACGTCGTGCGACGCGCCCGCGCGGCGTGAGTGTGGGGGAGTCGGTGCGCGCGCTAGAATGCAGGGCACCGCGAGCCTGACCCGCCGCCGCGCTCGATCATGTCCTCCCAGATGACCCCCGAAGAGATCGTCAGCGAGCTCGACAAGCACATCGTCGGGCAGGACGCCGCGAAGCGCGCCGTCGCGATCGCGCTGCGCAACCGCTGGCGCCGCCAGCAGGTGGCCGAGCCGCTGCGCCAGGAGATCACGCCGAAGAACATCCTCCTGATCGGCCCCACGGGCGTGGGCAAGACGGAGATCGCGCGACGGCTCGCGCGCCTCGCCGACGCGCCATTCGTGAAGGTCGAGGCGACGAAGTTCACCGAGGTGGGCTACGTCGGCCGCGACGTCGACACGATCATCCGCGACCTGGTGGAAGTCGCCGTCAAGCAGACGCGCGAGGGCGAAGCGCGCAAGGTGCGCGACCGTGCCGCCGACGCCGCCGAGGAGCGCGTGCTGGACGTGCTGCTGCCGCCGGCGCGCGAGGTCAACTTCCACGACATGCAGCCGGCCGACTCGGCGACGCGGCAGAAATTCCGCAAGATGCTGCGCGAAGGCGCGCTCGACGACAAGGAGATCGAGGTCGACATCGCGACGTCGCCGCCGCAGATGGAGATCATGGCGCCGCCCGGCATGGAGGAGCTGACCAGCCAGATCCAGGGCATGTTCTCCCAGATGGGCGGCGGCGGGCGCCGCAAGACGAAGAAGATGAGCGTCAGCGAAGCGATGCGCCACCTCACCGACGAGGAAGCCGCAAAGCTCATCAACGACGACGACATCAAGTCGAAGGCGCTCGCCTCCGCCGAGCAGAACGGCATCGTCTTCATCGACGAGATCGACAAGATCACGGCGCGCTCGGACATGCAGGGCGCCGACGTCTCCCGCCAGGGCGTGCAGCGCGACCTGCTGCCGCTGGTCGAAGGCACGACGGTGACGACGAAGTACGGGATGATCAAGACGGACCACGTGCTGTTCATCGCGTCGGGCGCGTTCCAGATGTCGAAGCCGTCCGACCTGATTCCCGAGCTGCAGGGCCGGCTGCCGATCCGTGTCGAGCTCAACTCGCTGTCGGTCGAGGACTTCGAGCGGATCCTGACGTCCACCGACGCCTGCCTCACGCGGCAGTACGAGGCGCTGCTCGCCACCGAGCAGGTGCACCTCGACTTCCGGCCCGACGGCATCCGGCGGCTGGCCGAGATCGCGCACGCGGTCAACGAGAAGCAGGAGAACATCGGCGCGCGCCGGCTCTACACGGTGATGGAACGCCTGCTGGAGGACGTCTCGTATCACGCGGCGCGGCGCACCGGCGACACGATCGCCGTCGACGCCGCGTTCGTCGAGGCGCGCCTCGCCGGCATCGCCGGCGACGACAACCTGGCACGCTACATCCTCTGACGTTCGGCGGCGATGCTCGAGCGCATCCTCGGCATCATCCTGCCGGTCTTCGCGATCGTGCTCGTCGGCTATCTCTACGCGCGCCGCGTGAAGCCCGACATGGCGATGGTGAACCGCATCAGCATGAACGTGCTCGCGCCCGCGCTCGTCCTGTCCGCGCTGTCGAGCAAGGAGTTCGACGTCGCCACGCAGGGTCCGCTGATGCTGGCGAGCGTCGGCGTCGTCGTCGGGTCGGGCCTGCTGGCCTGGCCGCTCGCCCGGGCGTTCCGCGTCGACACCCGCACGCTGGTGCCGCCGGTGATGTTCAACAACTGCGGCAACATGGGGCTGCCGCTTGCCGTGCTGGCGTACGGCGCCGCGGGGTTTGCGCCGATGGTGGCGCTGTTCACGATCTCGAACCTGCTGCACTTCACGCTCGGCGTGTGGATCATCAACCATCACGCGAAGTTCTCGCACCTGCTGCGCAACCCGATCGTCTGGTCGACGTTCGCCGGCTTCGGGCTTGCACTCACGCACCCGCCGCTGCCCGAGTTCCTGACGGTGTCGGCGAAGCTGGTGGGCGACGCGCTGATCCCGATGATGCTGCTGTCGCTGGGCGTGCGGCTCGCCGAGGTGCGATGGGACGCGATTCGCCTCGGGCTCATCGGCGGCATCGCGTGCCCGGTGACCGGCCTCGCGATGGCGCTGGTGCTGGCGCCCGCGCTGGGGCTCGACGCGACACAGCGCGGCCTGCTGCTGCTCTTCGGCGCGCTGCCGCCGGCGGTGCTCAACTTCATGGTCGCCGAATCGTTCCGGCAGGAGCCGCACAAGGTGGCGTCGATCGTGCTGATCGGCAATCTGCTGTCGGTGCTGTTCGTGCCGATCGGCCTCACGCTCGCGCTGCACTGACCCCGTGACCGCCGCCGCGCGCATCGACACGATCCTGTTCGACCTGGGCGGCGTGCTGGTCGAGCTCGCGGGCGTCGATCAGATGCTCGCGTGGGCGCCGCACGTTCCCGACACGCAGGACCTGTGGCGCCGCTGGCTGCACTCGCCCGCCGTGCGGCGCTACGAGACGGGCCACTCGACGCGCGAGACGTTCGCGCAGGAGATCGTCGAGGAGTTCCGCCTGCCGGTGGACACCGCCGAGTTCCTCGCGGCGTTCACTTACTGGCCGCGCGCGCTGTACCCCGACGCCACGGCGCTCCTCGACGAGCTTGCGCCGCGCTTCCGGCTCGCCAGCGTGTCCAACACGAACGAGATCCACTGGCGCCGCTTTCGCGACGAGTGGTCGCTGGACGACCGCTTCCACCACAACTTCCCGTCGTTCGCCGTCGGGCGTCTCAAGCCGGACGCCGATTACTTCGCCCACGTGCTCGACGCGCTCGGCGCGCCCGCCGAGCGCGTGCTGTTCGTCGACGACAACGCGATCAACGTCGACGCCGCGGC
>Ga0070671_100000998_pt1 | contig 20815 bp, 11 predicted proteins | sample KBSS73metaG_FD_65341 | JGI IMG/M metagenome (GOLD analysis project Ga0070671, IMG submission 65341) | Switchgrass rhizosphere microbial communities from Kellogg Biological Station, Michigan, USA - KBS S7-3 metaG | ecosystem: Host-associated > Plants > Roots > Rhizosphere > Soil ...
GGCAGAGAGCGGAGCTTCGCCACCATCGCCTCCGTCTTGGCGGCCACCGCTTCGTCCTTTCGATAGGGTTCGCCGACCATCGAGATTTGCATCGTCAGCACATGATCCGGATCGAATCCCGGATGCACGTCGAGCAGTCGGCCGACGCTCTTGATCATGAGTCCGGCGCCGATCAGCAGCACGACGGCGAGCGCGACGTCAGCGGCGACGAGCACCCGACGCGCGATCGATGTCGGTGCATGCGCGGTCTTGCGCGTATCGCCGTGAATCGAGGCCTGCAGGTTGATCCGCGACGCGCGGATCGCGGGCACCAGGCCGAAGACGAAGGCGGTGGCGACTGACAGCACGACTGAAAAGCCAAGGACGCGCGGATCCAGGCTCGCCGATGTCATGCGTGACATCGTCGCCGGCGCCAAGCGAACCAGCGCTGGGACGGCGACAGCGCTGATGATGATGCCGAGCGCGGCGCTGCCGGCCGCCACCAGCGCGCTTTCGACGAGCAACTGTCGTACGAGGCGGCCGCGGCTGGCGCCGAGCGCCGCGCGAAGGGCGAGGTCGTGTTCGCGGCGGGCCAGCCTCGCGAGCATCAGGTTGGCGACGTTCGCGCAGGCGATGAGCAGGACGAAGGCGACGGCGCCCATCAGAACCGCAAGCGCCGGCCTCACGTCGCCGGTCAGCACCCGCGCGAGTGGAACGGCGGTCATCGGGTCGGGTGAGTACTCAGCCGGAAACTCCCGGAGCAGCTGCCGCTGCACGGCTTCGAGGTCCTGAATGGCGGCCTCCAGCGGCACGCCGGCCTTGGTGCGGGCGATCGCCTTCAGGTGCTGGCAGCTGCGGCAGGCGAACGGCTGCGAGCGGTCGTATCCGACCAGCGCCCACATGTCTGCGCGCCGATAGAACCGCTCGGATATGAGCGGCTCGAACCCCGGCGGCATCACGCCAATGATGGTGAACTGCAGGTCGTTCATCGAGATGACCCGCCCGATCGCGGAAGGGTCGCCGTTGAAGCGGCGGCGCCACAACCCGTCGCTCAGGATGACGACGCGCCAGCCGTTCGGCGTGTCTTCGTCGGCGCGGAAATCGCGGCCGATCGCCGGCCGCACGCCGAGAGTGTGAAAAAAATTTGCCGAGACGCGCATTCCGCCGATGCGCTCCGGGCTGCCGTCGGCAATCAGCGTCGGACTCCAGGAGCGGATCAGCGCCATCTCTTCGAACGCGTGGCTGCGGTCGCGCCAGTCGAGGAACGTCGTGTAGCCGACGTTGCCCGCCGCGCCATCGGGTCCACGATCGCCAATCATCACCAGGCGCTCGGGCGATGCGTACGGCAGCGGCCGCAGCAGGACGGCGTTGACGACGCTGAAGATCGCGGTGTTTGCGCCGATGCCGAGCGCGAGCGTTACCAACGCGACAGCGGTAAAGCCCGGAGTCCGTCGCAACAGACGGGCGGCATAGCGCACGTCGCGGCCGAAGTCGACGAGAACATTCGATGCTCCGGCGGGCGGGGTCGGCGCCGCCGCGCGCGGGCGATCCGCTCGTGCAATTTCAGCGGCGACATGAGCGGGATCGTCCAGTGGCGCGAGCGCCCTGCCGATCGCGTCGGATTCGGGCACGCCCGAAGCGACGAGCTCCGTGTAGTGCTCGGCGACGTGTTGTGCCAGCTCGTCGACGATATCGGATTCGCGCGCGGGATCGACCGCCAGCGGCGCGAGCCGGGCGCGAACCAACGTCTTCCAGTTCTCCATGGGACTTCCTATTCGCCTCGGATCACGGTCAAGGGATCGACTGAAGAGGCGCGCCGCGCCGGCACGTATGCCGCGGCGGCGCCGGCGGCAAAGACGACGGCCGATGCCGTCGCGAGCGTGCTCGCGTCGAACGGCTGCACTTCGAAGAGCAGACTCGACAGCAACCGGCTGGTCACAAGCGACAAACCGATTCCGACGGCCACGCCGACGGTGGTGAGCGCGCCGGCGCGAGCGACGACCATGGTGCGGATTCCCCTGGCGGTCGCGCCGAGCGCCATGCGCACGCCGATTTCGCGCGACCGTTCGGCCACCCAGTATCCGATGGTGCCGTACACGCCGACCGCACACAGCGCCAGGGCGAGAAGCGCGAAGAGATCGATCAGCCCGGTGTGGAACCGCCGCGCCGCCACCGACTGCGCCAGCACATCGTCGAGCGGCGCCATCTGATAGATCGGTTGAAGCGGATCGATCTTCGTCAGTTCCTGGCGGATCAGCCGGGCCATCGATTCCGGCTCGCCGTGCGTCCGCACGACGAAACTGCTCCAGCGCAGCCACGGAAACGCGCGCTGCGTGTACGGCGCGTACACGGCCGGCCTTTCCGGTTTGTCGAGGCCGGCGCTCTTGATGTCGGCGACCACACCGACGATCGTGTGTGGCGCCGTGTCGAACTGCGGATAGCCTGTCGCCCAATGAATGCGCCGGCCGATCGGATCCTCGTTCGGCCAGAACCTGCGAGCCATCGCCTCGTTGACGACAACGACCATCGCACCGTTCTCGCGATCGTCTTCGGAGAATCCCCGTCCCCGGCGAACCGGAATCCGGAGCGTCTCGAAGTAGGAGGCGCTGATGGCGCGGTAGTCGGCGTTGGGACGCTCGCCGGGTGCGAACGTGCGGCCTTCGATCGTGAACGGCTGGCCCGACGACGGATCCCCAAGCGGCAGCTGAGAGATGGCGGCTGCGGCCTCGACGCCTGGAAGGGACGCCATGCGGGCGATGGCGCTGCCGATGTACTGCTTTGCCGATGCGACCGAACGGTAGCCCGGAGGCGTCAGGAACACTTTGAGGCTGAGAATCCGTTCTGAGTTGAAGCCGGGCGGCACGGCAGTGAGCCGCGCGAAACTCTTCAGCACCAGCGCTCCTGCGACCGCGAGCGTCATCGCGAGCGCGACCTCGCACACGATCAGGATTGCGCCCACGCGGCTGCGGCCGGTCGTCGAGTAATCGCCGAAGCCGTCCTTCAGCGATGACGCCCGCAATGCCCGCATCGCCGGTGCCAGCGAAGGAAGCGCGCCGGCGAGCACGGCGACGAACAGCGCGAACCCGAGCACGGGCACGTCGACCGCGGTTTCGCCCAGGCGTGGAATGTCGGCCGGCCCGAAGGCCACCACGGCCTGAATCGCGCCATAGGCCGCGGCGATGCCGCAGGCGCCGCCGATGGTCGAGAGGACGATGCCTTCCGTGAGGCATTGTGCGACCAGGCGCCCCCGGCTGGCGCCGACCGCGAGCCGGATCGTCGATTCGCGCCGGCGGGAGGACGCGCGGGCGAGCAACAGATTCGAGACGTTGGCGCAGGCAATCAACAGCACGAATCCGACGGCGCCGGCCAAAGCGATCAGCGCCGGCTTGGTGCTTCCCACGACCGCCTCGTGGGCGCCCGCCAGCCGCACCCGCCAGCCTTTGTTCGTCTCTGGATACGCGGCTTCGAGCTGTGCGGTGGTCGCGTCCAGTTCAGCCTGGGCCGAGGCCAGCGTCGCGCCCGCCTTCAATCGGCCGACGACATTCATGAACCGGCCGTTGCGGGGCATGCCGGTCATGTTGTCCTTGATGGCCGCCCAGAGCTCCACGTCGTCCATCGGAAAGCGGAATCGCGGCGGCATCACGCCGATCACGATATGCGGACGACCCTCCATCATCACCGGACGGCCGACGATGCCGCGGTCGCCGGCGAACAGCCGTTGCCAGACCGCATAGCCGAGGACGACCACTTCATCGCCACCGGGCTGGTCGTCGGCCGGCTCGATGCCGCGGCCGAGCAGCGGCGGCGTGCCGAGCGTCGGAAAGAGCGACCCAGTGACGCGGGCGCCGAACACGCGTTCTGGCAGCTCGAGGCTGGTGATATTGAACGTCCACCCGGACATCAGCCCGATCGACTCGAACGAGACGAGCTGTCGTTTCCAGTCCTCGTAGTCCGGAAGCGAGCTGCTGTAGATGGTGGGTGTGCCGCCGGCGCGGCTGTTCAAGAACGCCACGACACGAGATGGATCGCGGTATGGAGGCGGCTTCAGGACGACCGCTCGGACGACGCTGAAGATTGCGACGTTGGCGCCGATGCCGAGCGCCAGGGTGACGACGGCGGCCGCGGCGAATCCTGGTGCGCGCCGCAGCAACCGGAGCGCGTAGCGGACGTCGCGGCCGACGTGCCCAATCCACGAGCCGCCCTGCGGCGGCGGCACCGGCGCGGCGCCGCGCGGTCGATCGGCGCGGGCAATCTCGCGCGCGATGCGGGCGGGATCCTGCAACGGCGCCAGCGCGCGATTCACGGCATCGCTTTCCGCGATTCCCGCGGCGACGAGCTCCGCGTAGTGCTCGGCGACGTGCTGTGCGAGCTCGTCGACGATGTCCGCTTCGCGCGCGGCGTCCAGCTCCGAGAGCGGCGCCACGCGGGCACGAATCAGGCTCTTCCAGTCGGGCATGTGTGCTGCTCGCCGGTCCGGCCTACGCCGGCCGGATCCGCGCGACGCGGTTCAGCGCCGAGAAGAACGCGCTCCAGCTTCTGCGCTGCGATGCCAGCATCTTTTGTCCTCCGGCGGTTAGACGGTAGAAGCGCTTCCGCCGTTGACCGCTCTTCTCGACCCAGCGGCCCTGAATCAGGCCGCGGCGTTCGAGACGGTACAGCGTGGGGTAGAGCGAGGCGACGTGGAACTTGAGCGCGCCGTCGGATCGCTGCTCGATCAACTTCGCGAGTTCGTAGCCGTGTCGATCGCGCTCGTCGAGCAGCGACAGGATGAGGACTTCTGCGCTGCCCTTACGCAGCTCGCGGTCGTGAGACATAGACGAGCAGCATATGTATCAGTCACACATATGTCAACCGCAGGCGTGACGCGCCGCCGATCGTCGCCGCTGGTTCAACCGCCTCGGCACGAGTGATTCGGCGGAGCCGCCAGCGGTAGGACAGCTGCGACAGCGGCAGTGTCACGAGTCGTCCATCACGAGCGATACCGTCACTCCGAGCGATCCAAACCAGCGTTCGCGACAGGGTGCGGGCGCCGCTGCTGCGTCGACGTGAACCGCGGGCGGGCGGGCCGGACTATACTTTCATTGGCTTGTTCGAATCGCTTCTCGCTGACGTCCGTTATTCGCTGCGCTGGCTGCGAAAGAGCCCGGGGTTCGCGCTGGTCGCCGTCGCGTCGCTGGCGATCGGCATCGGTTTCAACACCGCGCTGTTCACGATCGTCGACGCGCTGCTGTTCAAGCCGCTGCCGGTCGCGGCGCCCGATCGCCTGGTCGACATTTTCACGAGCGCCTCGGGCTTCGGGCCGTTCAGCACGTCCTCGTACCCCGACTATCTCGATCTCCGCTCCCAGAACGACGTCTTCGAAGACATCGCCGGCTACAGCCCGATGTTCGCGGCGCTCAACCTGGACAACCGTTCGCGGCTGGCGATGGGCGAGATCGTTACCGGCAACTACTTTCAGGTGCTCGGCGTCGGGGCCGCGATCGGCCGGACGCTCTTGCCGGAGGACGACCGTCCGGGCGCCGAACGCGTTGCGATGGTCTCCTACCGCTACTGGCGGCGCGAGCTGGCGTCCGCGCCGGATGCCATCGGCCGCACCGTCCGCATCCGCGGAAACGCGTACACCATCGTCGGCGTCGCGCCGGCCGGCTTCAACGGCATGGTGCCGATTCTGGCGCCGGAGCTGTGGATTCCCGCCGTGGCGTCGCTCGAGGTCGAACCGGTCGGCATGCACGACACAGTGCCGTCCTCCAGCGGGACGACGCGGCTGGAACGGCGCGGCGATCGGTGGCTGTTCCTGCGCGCACGGCTGAAGCCTGGCAAAACCCTCGAGGAGGCGCGCGCGAACCTGACATTGCTGATGACACGCCTCGAACAGGCGAATCCGCAGACGAACAAGGACCGGCGGCTCTCGCTGCGGTCGACCAACGACGTCCATTTCCATCCCGCCGCCGACTCGACGGTGCTGCCGATCGCTGCCGGCCTCTTCACCGTGGTCGGCCTGGTCCTGATGATCGCGTGCGCGAACGTCGCCAGCATGCTGCTGGCGCGCGCCTCGTCTCGGCAGAAAGAGATCGCCGTTCGCCTCGCGGTGGGCGCGAGCCGCGGCCGGCTGGTGCGTCAGCTGGTCACCGAAGCGGTGGTGATTGCGCTGATTGGCGCGGTCGCCGGCACGCTACTCGCCTGGTGGGTCACGACCATGGCCGCCTCGGTGCAGTTGCCGATTGCGATCCCGCTCGCCTTCGACCTTCGAATCGACGCGCGCGTATTGCTGTTCACGCTGGCCGCCACCTGCGTCGCGGGCGTGTTGGCCGGGCTCGCGCCCGCTCTGCATGCGACCAGGCCGAATCTCGTCGGCGATCTTCGAGGAGAGCAGACGCTGTCCCGCGTCGGCGGCCACAGCTGGACGCTGCGCGACGGGCTGGTGGTGTGCCAGATGGCGATCACCACGATGCTGCTCGTGACCGCTGCGATGCTCACCCGCAGTCTCCTGGCCGCGCAGCGCACCAGCGTCGGCCTGCCGGTCGACAAACTCGCCGTGGTCTCGACCGACACCTCGATGCTCAGATATTCCGAAGGCCGCAGCCGCGCCTTCTACGACCAGGCGCTCGAGCGTCTCAAGACCATTTCGGGCGTCGAATCGGTGGCGCTGGCGACCCGCGTCCCTTTTTCGGTGAACTACAACCGGTGGGAAGTCTGGGTGCCCGGCCGCCATCAGCCGGGCGAGCGCGGCGACGGCGTCGAGATGACGACAGTGTCGCCCGAGTATTTCGCGACCCTCAGTGTTCCGCTCGTCGAAGGACGCGCATTCTCGAACGACGACAGACCGGACACCACGAAGGTCGCGATCGTCAACGAGACGTTTGCCCGCCGGTACTGGCCGGGTCAGAGCGCGGTGGGCAAGACGTTTCGGTCCCGCGTGTCCGACGGCGTCGAGTTCCAGATCGTCGGCGTCTCCGCTGATCACAAGGTGATGACGGTGGGCGAGCCGCCGACGCCGTTTCTCCAGGTGGCGCGCACGCAGCGGCCCAGCTCGTACTCGGCGATCATCGCCCGCACGCGCGGCGACGCTTCGGCGCTCCTCCGCGACATGCGCCGCGAACTGCTCGCGCTCGAACCGAACCTGGTCTTCGTCGAAAACCAGACGATGGAAGCCGAGGTGGGCGCCACGCTGTTCCCGGTTCGCGCGGGCGCCCTGCTCGTGACGGTCGTCGGCGGGATGGCCATGCTGCTGGCGGCGATCGGCTTGTACGGCGTCATCGCCTACTCCGTGGCGAGAAGGACGAAGGAGATCGGCATCCGGCTCGCCCTCGGCGCGCGCCCGACGTCGGTCCTCACGCTCGTCATGCAGCACGGGCTCCTGGTGGCGGGCGCCGGCCTCGCGCTCGGATGCCTGCTGGCCGCGATCGTCGGCGCGACCACCGGCAGCGTGCTGTACGGGGTTCGCGCCAGCGATCCCGTCTCGTGGCTGGGTGCCTCGGCACTGTTGCTCGGCGTCTCAGCCATAGCCAACGTCATCCCCGCGTTGAAAGCATCCAGGGTCGAGCCCTCGCAAGCCCTGCGCATGGAATAACGCGAAACACTGGCACCCGGATCTTCGTCTATCGAGAGGTATGAGTTCCGATATCCGCGTCGGCCTCCGGCTGTTGTGGAAGGACAAGGCGTTCACGCTGACCGCGCTGTTGACGCTCGCCTTGTGCATCGGTGCGAACACGGCCCTCTTCTCGGTGGTCCACAACGTCCTGCTGAGACCGCTGCCCGTGCCGGAATCAGACCGTATCGTGCAGATGGGCAACGCCTATCCCGGCGCCGGCGTCGGCGCGGCCCTGGGCACATCGTCGGGGGTGCCTGACTACTACGACCGCCTGCGCGAGACCGACGTGTTCGAAGAGCAGGCCCTGTATAACGGCCGCAACGCGAGCATCGATCAGAACGGCACTCCGGTTCGCGTCAGGGTGACCCAGGCGACGCCGTCGTTTTTCCGGCTGCTGCGTGTCGGACCGGCACTGGGGCGCGCCTTCACGGAACAGGACGGCGAAGTCGGCAACGACAAGAAACTGATTCTGAGCTATGCGTTCTGGCAGTCCCAGTTTGGCGGCGCTCCAGACGCCATCGGCAAAGAGATCCGCCTCGACGGCCAGCTGTACACCGTCGTGGGTGTCATGCCGAAGGGCTTTTATTTTCTCAATCCCGAGGTGATGCTCTGGCGCCCGCTCGCGTTCACGGCGGAACAGAAGTCCGACGAGCAGCGCCACAACAACAGCTATCAGAACATCGCCAGATTGAAGCCCGGCGCGACCATCGCGCGCGCGCAGCAGCAAATCGACGCGCTCAATAAGAGAAACCTGGATCTCTTTCCGCAATTGAAACCGTTGCTGATCAACGCCGGGTTTCACACCACCGTCACGTTGCTCCAGGAGACCTTGGTCCGCGAGATACGGGCGACGTTGTACCTGATGTGGGGCGGCGCGCTCTTCGTGCTGCTCATCGGGTGCGTCAACGTGGCCAACCTGTCGCTCGTGAGGTCGCGCGCGCGACTGAAGGAGCTGGCGACGCGCCTGGCGCTGGGCGCGGGCCGGGCCCGCGTCGCCCGGCAGCTGATTGTCGAAAGCGTCATCCTCACGCTGCTCGCGGCTGCCGCAGGTCTGGCCGTCGGCTATGGTGCGCTGCGCCTTCTCGGCACGCTGAACATTCAGGAGCTGCCGCGCGGCCAGGAAATCCGGCTCGACGGCGTGGTGGTGGCTTATACGCTCGGGACCGCCGCCGTCATCGGCTTCGTGCTCGGGCTGATCCCAGTGGCCAGCGTCCTGCCGGCGAATCTGAACGTGGTGCTGCGCGAAGAGGGGCGATCCGGGACGAGCGGACGCAGCGCGCGGACGTTACGACGGGCGCTGGTGGTGGCCCAGGTGGCTTTCGCATTCGTCCTGCTCGTCGGCGCCGGTTTGCTGTTTGCGAGTTTTCGCCGCGTGCTGGCGGTCGATCCCGGGTTCACCGCCGACAGCGTGATGACGGCCGCGATCAGTCTGCCGCGCGCGCGATACAAGGACGACACCGACCTGATTCGGTTCACGCACGAGGCGCTGCAGCGCCTGCGGGCGCTGCCCGGTGTGACCGCTGTCGGCGCCACCGACACCATTCCTTTCGGCGGCAACAACAACGACAGCGTGATCTTCGCCGAGGGCTACCAGATGAAGCCCGGCGAATCGGTCATTTCTCCGAGTGCGGTCGATGTCACCCCCGGGTATTTCGAGACCATGGGCGTCAGACTGGTGCGCGGCCGCTTCTTCGACGAGCGCGACGGCCCGATTGAAAAGAAAACCACCGCGATCGGAGGGCGGCCGAATGGCGCCTACTCGATCATCGTCGACGAGACGCTCGCGAAGCGATTCTGGCCAGGGCAAGACCCCATCGGCCGTCGGATGTACAAGCCGAATGACGTCACCAAGGGTGATCTCACGGCCGTCAACGAGAAAACCGTGTTTTTCACCGTCGTGGGCGTCGTGGGGAGCATGAAGCTCCATGACCTTACCGAGGGTGGCAAGTCGGTGGGCACGTACTTCTATCCGATGGATCAGGACACCTCGGCCGGCATGACATTCGCTCTGAAGACCGCCGGCGACCCGTTGTCGCTGACGAGCGCCGTTCGCGGCGCACTGAACGGCCTCGACCGCGAACTTCCGGTGTTCGACACCCAGACCATGGATCAACGGATGGAGAAATCGCTGGTCAGCCGGCGCTCGCCGGTCGTGCTGTCGCTCGTCTTCGGCGGCGTCGCGTTGTTACTGTCGGCGATCGGGATCTACGGCGTCCTCGCGTATCTCGTGACGCAGCGGCGGCGGGAGATCGGCATCCGCATCGCGCTCGGCAGCAGCGCGCGGAGCATCTTCGAGCTGGTGCTCCGCGAGGGGCTCCTCCTGATCATCGGCGGCTTCGGGCTCGGCGCCGTGGGCGCGCTCGCGCTGCGGAAGAGTCTCGAGAGCCAGCTGTTTGGCGTGAGCGCGAGCGATCCGCTGGTGCTGGCGGCCGTCACCGGACTGCTCGCAGCGGTCGCCGTCGTGGCGTGCGCGCTGCCGGCGCGGCGCGCAACGAGAATCGATCCGATCATCGCGCTGACGGAATGACGCGGGCCTGAAAGGCCCGCGCTACGACGAACCGACCAGGCATAGGCGCATCTGCGTAGCCCGACCTTTTTAGGGTCGCGACAACAACACGCAGGGACGGAGGTTCCTGGCGACCTCCGTCCCCTACGTTACAATCCGCGGCATGGCCACCCCCGTCGAGCGCGTCGACGCCGCGGCGGTGTTCGCGAAGGCGCGCCGGCGGCTCATCCCCTTCCTCTTTCTCCTGTACATCGTCGCGTATCTCGATCGGATCAACGTCGGTTTCGCCGCGCTGCAGATGAACGCGGCGCTCGGATTCTCGCTGACCACGTACGGGTTGGGCGCCGGCATCTTCTTCCTCAGCTACGTGCTGTTCGAGGTGCCGAGCAACGTCATCCTGGCGCGCATCGGCGCCCGGCGATGGATCGCGCGGATCATGATCACGTGGGGGGTGGTGTCGACCGGCATGATGTTCGTGAGCGGCGCCGCGGGGTTCTACACGTTGCGGTTTCTGCTCGGCCTCGCGGAAGCCGGCTTTTTCCCGGGCATCATCTTCTACTTCACGAAGTGGTTTCCGGCGCGGGATCGCGCACGGACCATCGCGATGTTCATGACCGCGACGCTCACGGCCGGCGTCATCGGCGCGCCAGTGTCTGGCGTGCTGCTCGCGTTCCGCGGTTACGGCCTGGCCGGGTGGCAGTGGCTGTTTCTGCTCGAAGGACTGCCGGCGGTCGTGCTCGGCGTCGTCGTGCTGTTCGTGCTGCCGGACGGACCGGAGGACGCGCGGTGGCTGACCGCCGCTGAACGCGAAGCGGTGCTGCTGCGGCTTCGCGAGGATTCTCAGAACGCGGGCCGTCACTCGCACACACTCGGGGAGGTGCTGTCGAACGGACGCGTCTGGCTGATCGCCGTTGCCCACTTTCTGCTGATTCCGGTGACGCTCTACGGCCTCGGGTTCTGGATGCCGCAGATCATCAAGACCGCGTCGGGGAAAGGCGACGCCGTGGTGGGCCTGCTGACTGCGATCCCGTACGCCGCCGGCGCGGTCGCGATGGTTCTGGCGGGCCGGCATTCCGATCGCACGGGCGAACGCCGGTGGCACGTCGCGGCGGGCGCGGCCGTCAGCGCCATCGGTCTGGCGTCGACGACGGTCGCCGTCGGAACGATGGCATCGGTGACCGCGCTGTCGATCGCGATGATTGGCCTGGCCTCGATCTTCGGACCGTTCTGGGCCCTGGCGTCGGGCGCGGCGCGAGGGCTCGGCGCGGCGGCTGCGATTGCGTTGATCAATTCGGTCGGCAACACCGGCGGCTTCGTCGGTCCGTACCTGCTCGGCGCGGTCAGCGACGCGACGCACAGCTTTGCCGCGGGACTGCTCGTCATCGCGGCGCTGATGCTGACGGGCGGGGTGCTGCTGCTCGTTGTCCGGCAGGATGAGTGATGGCGAGGTCAGCGCTGCCTCCGCTCTGGACGTGTCCGAAATGCGGGGCGAAGTTCGTCTCGGCCAACATGTCGCATTCGTGCGGCCGGTTCGCGCTCGATGCACTGTTCGCGAAGAGCGAGCCGCACGTCTTCACGCTGTTTCAGAAGTTCCGGATGATGGTCAGGGCGTGCGGACGCTCGACGATGATCCCGCAGAAGACGCGGGTCGTGTTCAATGTGCGCATGCGTTTTGCCGGCGCGACCGTCCGGAAATCGCACCTGCGGGTCGGGCTCATCCTCGAGCGGCGGCTGCCGCCCGACGCGAGGCTGGTCGACATCGAATCGTTCGGCCCGCGCTGTCACGCGCACTATTTCAAGATCGAGCGCGCCGACCAGCTCGACGCGTCGTTCGCGGCGCTGGTCAGCGAAGCCTACGACTCCGGCACGCAGAAGAATTTTCAACGGGTCGGCCGGTCGGCGCGGCGAAAACCGCAGACCTGACCCGCGCGTCGCCGCAATCTGTCACTCTCGGACCCCGCCGCCCGTCCCCGTCCGCACCCCGGGGTCAGTCGGTTGCCGAAACTGAATAAGGATCAGATACCGGGTCCGACCCCTGATCGGATCCCGGGTCGGATATCGGGTCGGATACCGGGTCGGATGCTGGGTCGGATCCCGGGTCGGATATCGGGTCCGACCCGGGTGCGGCCCCGGGTCCGCCCCCCGGAGTCAGACACCGCCAGCCGCCGCCTCTCGTCCACCTAAAACTGCCGTTCGCCGAAAAGGCCCGACCGCCGGGAATGGCCGTGCGAAGATCGCCCGTCAACCATGCTTCACGTCAACCACCTGCGAAAGACATTCGGAAAACTGGTCGCGGTGGACGATGTCTCGTTCACCGTCGATCGCGGACAGCTGGTCGGGCTGCTCGGCCCCAACGGCGCCGGCAAGACGACGACCGTGTCGATGATTGCTGCGCTGGTGACACCGGAAAAGGGCGAAGTGCTGGTTGGCGGCGCGCGACTGGCGGGCGACACCGATCCGAAAAAGCGCAAGATCGGCCTCGTCCCCCAGGACCTCGCGCTCTATGACGAGCTGTCCGCGCGTGCCAACCTCCGTTTCTTCGGTGCGCTGTACGGCCTCTCGGGCGCCGCGCTCGACAAGGCGATCGGCGCCACCATGGATCTGGTCGGCCTCGCCGATCGCCTGACCGATCTGGTCAAGACCTACAGCGGTGGCATGAAGCGGCGGCTGAACCTGGCCGCCGGCCTCCTGCACGACCCCGACATCCTGCTGCTCGACGAACCGACCGTCGGCGTCGATCCGCAAAGCCGCAACGCGATCTTCGAGAACCTCGAGCTCCTGAAGTCGCGCGGTAAGGCGCTCCTTTACACCACCCACTACATGGAAGAAGTCGAGCGCCTCGCCGATCGCATCGTCGTCGTGGACCATGGGAGAGTGATCGCCGACGATACGCTCGCCGGCCTGCAGTCCCGCGTCGCCGTCGCAGGCGAGAGAGCGACGCTCGAGTCGGTATTCCTCACGCTGACGGGAAGGAGCCTGCGAGACTGATGTCGCTCATACCGCTCTCGGCGATGGTCCGCAAGGACCTGCAGTTGTTCTTCAGCGACAGACGCTCGGTCATCGTCAGCTTCGTCGTGCCGATCGCGATCGCCTCGTTCTTCGGATCGATCTTCAGCGGCCCCAACCGCAGCAGCGAGCCGGCGAAGATCGCCGTCGCGATCATCGACCAGGACAGCAGCCCGATCTCCACCGGCATCGTCGCCGGCATGCAGGCCGACAAGAACTTCAAGGTGACGACGCCGGCCGAAGCAGAGGCCAGAGATGCCGTCAGGCGTGGGGGCCTTGCGGCGGCGGTCATCATTCCGAAGGGGTTCGGCGATGCGGCGGGCAACGCGTTCTTCGGGGACGGCGCCAAGCCGCCGCTGAACGTGATCTTCGATCCGTCCCGCAGCACGGAAAAGGCGATGGTCAGCGGCATCATGACGCAGCACGTCATGGAATCGGTGAGCAAGCAGATGTTTGGCGGTGCGCAGGGCCGGGCGATGGTGGAGCGGACACTGCCGCAGATTCAGGGCGCGCAGATGCCCGACGATGAAAAGCGCGCGCTCATCAACATGCTGAGCTCGGTGCAGCAGTTCTACAACCGGCAGCCGTCTGGCGGCGGCCAGGCCGCCGGCACGCGACAGGGCATCACGATGCCGTACACGGTTCACGAAGAAGCGATGACCGCCGGCTCGAACATCGCCTACAACGGCTACGCGCATTCCTTCGGCGGGATGGCGATCCAGTTCCTGCTCTTTGCCATGGCCAATATCGGGATCGAGATGCTGCTGGAGCGTCAGCGCGGGTTGTGGAAGCGCCTGCGCAGCGCTCCCGTTTCCAGGTTCACGCTCCTCACCGGCAAGATGGTGAGCGGGGCGGTCATTTCCTTGATGATTCTTCTGGTCTGTTTCGGCTTCGCGATGGCGGTCTTCGGTGTGCGGATTCAAGGCAGCGTCCTCGGGTTCCTGGGCATCGCCGTGGCCTCCGCCGTCATGGCGTCGACGTTCGGACTGCTGGTGGCGGCGCTGGGGAACTCTCCGGCGACCGCCCGCGGCATCACGACCCTCGCGGTGCTGATGATGGTGATGCTCGGCGGCGCCTGGGTGCCGGCGTTCATCTTTCCGGCGTGGCTCCAGCAGTTCACCCTCGCGGTGCCGGTCCGCTGGGCGGTCGACGGCCTGGACGCCATGACGTGGCGCGGCATCGGGTTGCGCGGCGCCATCGCGCCCGTCGCCGTACTGTTCGGTTTCGCTGCCGCGTTCAGCGCGATTGCGGCCTCGCGGTTCCGCTGGGAGGAAGCGTAAAGAGCGGGGTCCCGCCACTGCGCATCTTTCACACAACCAACCAGCGTCGGCGGCCGTCGAACGTCGCATGGGAACGCTGCTCTCGGACGCCCGCTATGCGTGCCGGCTGCTGATCAAACGGCCGGGCTTCGCGACGGTCGCGATTCTCACGCTCGCCCTGGGCATCGGCGCGACGACCGCGATCTTCACGGTCGTCTACGCTGTTCTGCTGAGACCGCTGCCATTTCGCGACGCCGATCGACTCGCGCACGTCCGTATCGTCGGACCCGACAGCGGCGGGCTGGTGCTTCCGGACATGGATTTCCTGGCCTGGCGCGCGCAAAACCAAACTGCCGACGCCATTGCCGCCTTCGACAACTCGTCGGCTACGCTCACCGGCGGCGACGGCCCCCCCGAACGCGTTCCGGGTTCCAAGGTGACCGATCGATTCTTTGACGTGTTGGGAGCCCGGCCACTGCTCGGCCGGGTCTTTCAGGACGGCGACGACAAACCTGGCGCCCCGAAGACGGCCGTCCTCAGCCACGCGCTCTGGATACGCCGATACCATGCCGACCCGTCGATCGTCGGTCGTACGGTTCCGGTCAGCGCGGAGCCGCATATCGTCATCGGCGTGATGCCGGCTGACTTCACCGATCCGCGCGGCAATAAGGAAATCTGGCGCATCCTGACAACGCAACAGCCGCAGCGCCGCGGGCCGTTCTACCTGTCGGCTATCGCGCGGCTGAAGCCGGGCGTGTCGCTCCCCGAACTGCGGGCGAATCTCGCGGTCGTCACCGCCGGCTTGAAGCGGCAACACCCCGGGCCGGAGCACTGGACACTCGACGCGGTTCCGCTTCAGGACGCCGTCGTCGGCGACGTGCGTCGGATTCTGTATGTGCTGCTCGGCGCGGTCGGTTGTTTGCTGCTCATCGCGACGGCGAACGTGGCAAACCTGCTGCTGGCACGCGCGGCGAGTCGCGAGCGCGAGATGGCGGTCCGCGGCGCGCTCGGCGCGGCACGCGGCCGGATCATCAGGCAGCTGATGACCGAGAGCGTCGTGCTCGGCATCGTCTCGGGCATCGCTGGTGTCGGCTTTTCCTTCTGGGGTACACGCGCGCTGATTGCGCTGGCGCCGGAAGGGATTCCGAGACTCGAGGAAGTCGGCATGAGTACGCCGATCTTCCTGTTCGCTCTGACGGTCGCGACGATCTGCGGCGTGATCTTCAGTGTCGCGCCGGCGATTCGCGCGTCGCGAACGCCGCTCGTCGAGACGCTGAAAGAAGGCGGACGCGCCGCCGGCGCGAGTCACCGACGCGTCCAGCGGTCGCTGGTCGTAGCCGAAATCGCGCTGGCGCTGATGCTATCGGTCGGTGCCGGCCTGATGGTCCGGAGCTTCGTCGCGCTGCAACGCGTCAGTCCCGGATTCGAGCCGTCGCATCTGCTGACGTTCCGGCTGTCGCTGCCGCCGACGCAGTATGCGAACGGCGACGCGCAGCGCGGTTTCTTCTCGCGGCTGCTGCAACGGCTCGAAGCGCTGCCCGGCGTGCAGGCCGCCGGCCTGACGATCAGTCTGCCGCCGTACCTGCTGGCGATGACCGACAACTTCACGGTGGAGGGGCAGGTCGTCCCACCGAACCAGAGCGCGCCGCTCGGTCCGCTGGTGTTTGTGAACGAGACCTACTTCTCGACGCTCGGCGCACCGCTCTTGAGAGGACGGTTCTTCACCGAGCGCGACGATGACAAAGCGCCCGAAGTCGTGATGATCAACGAAACCCTGGCGAACCAGTACTTTCCCGGCGTCGACCCCGTGGGTCGGCGGTTGAAAAACGGTGGACCCGAGCGACCGATCGGACCGAACAACAAATGGCAAACCATCGTCGGTGTCGTCGGCGACATCAACTACTCGGGGTTGGATGCTCCGCCGGAGCCGGTGGTCTACTACGCGTTCCGTCAGGCGACGACCAACAACCAGTACGTCGCGATCAGAACGTCGATGAATCCGCGATCGCTCGAGCCCGCGGTCAAGTCGGTGGTCGCGGACCTGGACAAGGATCTGCCGATCGTGAATCTGCGCACGATGGACGAGTTGATGACGGAAGCTGTGGCGCCGCCGCGATTCCGCACGATTCTGGTGTCGATGTTCGCCGTGGTGGGTCTGCTGCTCGCGGCCATTGGCATCTACGGAGTCATGGCGTACGCGGTGACCGAGCGGACGCACGAGCTCGGCGTGCGCATCGCGCTCGGCGCCGATCGCGGCGACGTGCTCCGCATCGTTCTCGGGGAGGCCGCGTGGCTGGCGGCGTGTGGCGTTGGCCTCGGCGTCGCCGGCGCGCTCGGGGCGACGCGGCTGATTCAGGGCCTGTTGTTCGGTGTGACGCCGACCGACGCGCTGACGTTTACCGCCATCGCCGTGCTGCTGACGGCCACGGCGCTCGTCGCCAGCTACATCCCGGCGCGGCGCGCCACGCAGGTGGATCCGATGGTGGCTCTCCGATACGAGTAGGGGCTGGGGGCTAGGGGCTAGCTGCGAGCAGGGCTCGGGGCTCGGGGCTCGGGGCTGGCTGCGCTGCGATAAGATCGCGGCATGAGACATTTTCTCGTGCGCGCGATCGGCGCCGGCGCGGTCCTGCTGCCAGCCCTGGTCTTTACACAGGCTCCCGCAGGCGATCAGCTGTCCGCGCGGGCGAAACAGCTGCACGATCGCGCGATCGTCATCGACTCGCACGACGACACCACGCAACGGCTGGTCTTCGACAAGACCTTCAATCTCGCCGCGAGGAACAGGAACGGGAACATCGACATCCCGCGCATGCGCGAGGGTGGCCTCGATGCGCTGTTCTTCTCGATCTGGGTGCCCAGCGACGTGACCGGTCCGCCGGCGGTCAAGCGCGCGCTCGATCAGATCGACGCGGTGCGCGAGGCCGTGCGGGCGAACCCGAAGGACCTCGTGCTGGCGACGACCGCCGCGGAGGTGCGCAAGGCGGCGGCCGAGCACCGGATCGCGGCGCTGATGGGCATGGAGGGCGGCCACATGATCGACGACGATCTGCGGCTGCTGCGGGTCTATGCGGCGCTCGGCGTCCGCTACATGACGCTGACCCATTTCAAGAACAACAACTGGGCCGATGCGTCGACCGACCAGGCCGCGCACAACGGCCTGACCGCGTTCGGCAAGGATGTCGTGCGCGAAATGAACCGCCTGGGCGTCGTGGTCGACATCTCGCACGTCGCGGACAAGACCTTCTACGACGCGCTCGAAGTGTCGAAGGCGCCGGTGATGGCCTCGCACTCGTCAGTGCGCGCGATTGCCAATCACCCCCGCAACATGACCGACGATATGATGCGCGCGCTCGCGAGAAACGGCGGCGTGATGATGATCAACTACCACGCCGGCTTCCTCAGCGAGGAGTTCCGTGTTGCCAGCGAGAAGAAGTCCGGCACCGTCGTCGAGGCGATGGCGGCGATGTCGAAGAAATGCGGCGGCGACGAGGCGTGCTCGACGCTGGAGAGCGAGCGAATCGATCACGAGGCGATGGCCAAGGGCGAGCTGCCGAAGGTGACGTGGGAAAAGATTGTCGAGCACATCGACCATGCGGTGAAGGTCGCCGGCGCCGATCACGTCGGCCTCGGCTCGGACTTCGACGGCGCGACGATGCCGCTGGGAATGGAAGACGCGTCGAAGCTGCCGAAGCTCACTGACGCGCTGCTCAAGAAGGGCTATTCCGAAGCGGACATTCTGAAGATTCTCGGCGGCAATATTCTCCGCGTCATGGAGGCGGTGGAGCGGGTGAAAGGATCGTGAGCGGGTTCGGGGTTCCAGGTTCCGGGTTCAGCGTTCGTTCTCGGTTCGCAGGTATTGCTGCAGCCTAGTCGTTGCCCCGATCGCGCGATTCGCGAGCTTGAACAGGTCGTGATGCAGATCGGTTGTGATGTAGTCGGCGTCTAGAGCATCGTCGAGATGATTCTGGGTTTCGATCAACGACGCGCGAGCGAATTCCAGATAGCGGGCGAATTCCGGCGGTCGAAATCGGCCAAATCCTTCGGAAATCGTTCGAGGCGCACCGCGAGCTGAGCCTCGGATTTGTTTGCAGAATTCGAAATCCTTCGAAGCCGGTGGTTTGGCAATAAACGCATATACGCGTCGTTTCAACTCGTTGGACAACTGCCAGCAAACCAGTTCTCGATAGTGTCGTGCGACCATGAACGTGACGCAGGCATTTCACGTGCCGAACCCCGAACCCCGAACCCAGAACCCCGAACCCAGAACTCCGAACCCAGAACTCCGAACCCAGAACCAAGAACCAAGAACGAACCCTGAACCCGGAACCATGAACCCTGAACCCGGTCTGCGTGAGCGACATGAAACGCACCGCTGACGTCGTCATCGTCGGCGGCGGCTGCATGGGCGCGAGCGTCGCCTATCATCTTGCGCGGCACGGCGTCACCAATGTCGTCCTCGTCGAGCGCGAGCAGATGCTCGGCACCGGATCCACCGGCAGAAACGCCGGCGGGGTGCGTCATCAGTTCTCGAACGAAGCCAACATTCGTCTGTCGCTCGAATCGATCGCCCTGCTCGAACGCTTCGCCGACGAAGTCGGCCAGCCGATCGACTTCCACCAGGACGGCTACTTGTTCCTGTTGGCCAGTGACTCGAGCGTCGACACCTTCCGGCGCAACGTGGCGCTGCAACGCAGTCTGGGTGTCGAGGTGCAATGGCTCGACGCGGGTGAGGCCGAGCGGCTGGCGCCGGGTCTCGACGCCGCCGGCGTCGCGGGCGCCACGTTCTGCGCGCGCGACGGCATCGCCGATCCGAACGGTGTCACCATGGGTTTTGTGAAAGCTGCCCAGACGGCGGGTGTGGAAGTCGCGCGCGACACGGAGGTCACCGGCGTGCGCGTCGAGCGCGGCCGCATCGCTGGTGTCGAGACCACGCGCGGTACCATCGAGACGCGCAAGGTGGTGAACGCCGCCGGACCGCACGCGCGGCAGATTGGGCGGATGGCTGGTGTCGACGTGCCGGTCGAGCCCTACCGCCGTCACATCTTCATCGCCGCCGCGCCGGGTGAAGCGGCCTGGCGCGTGCCCGCATCGCGGATCATGGTCATCGACTTCGACACCACGTTTTATTTCCACCGCGAAGGCGCCGGCCTGTTGTTCGGGATGGGCGACCCGGACGAAACACCGACGTTCGATACCACCGTACAGTGGGATTTCTTGCCACAGGTGATCGACGTCGCGGTGCAGCGCCTGCCGGCGCTGGCGGACGCGTCCATCTCGCACGCCTGGGCTGGCCTTTACGAGGTGACGCCCGATGCGAACCCGATCATCGGGCCGGCGCCTGGTGTGGAGGGATTGTTCTTGATCAACGGCTTCAGCGGGCACGGATTCCAGCATTCGCCCGCCGCCGGACGCATTCTCGCCGACGTGATCGCGGAACACGATCCACGCTTCGACCTGGCACCGTTCGACCTGCGCCGCTTTGCCACCAGCGACGTGACCGGGGAACGCTACTTCGTGTAGTCAGATGCGCCACGCCATCCGATCCCTGTGGAAGACGAAAGGATTCACGGCCATCGCCGTCGCGACCGTTGCCTTGGGAGTTGGCGCCAACACGGCGGTGTTCAGCGTCGTGGAAGCCGTGCTCCTGCGGCCGCTGCCGTTCAAGGACGCGGACCGCATCTTCACACTCACCGGATCGAACCCGAAGCGCGACATGCTCGACGCGACGATCTCGTATCCGCAGTTCGTCGAGCTGTCCACGCGCGATCGGATGTTTGCCCGGCTCTCCGCCTACACCTACGACAGCTTCAACCTGACCGGCGACGAACGGCCCGAACAGCTGCCCGGGGTGCGCGTGACCGCGAGTTTCTTCGACGTGCTCGGCGTGCCGATGGCGGTTGGCCCGGGCTTTACCGCGGCCGATGACGTGCGCGGAGGGCCGTCAGTCGTCGTGCTGGCGAGACGTTTCTGGTCGCGCCGGTTCGCGATGCGCCGCGATGTCGTCGGGGCCCATTTCACACTGAACGGCGTGCCGCACACCGTGGTCGGGGCGCTTGGCATCGACCTGCCGCCGCCGTTCGACGACGTCGATGTGTGGACGACGCGCGTGGACGCGTTGAACGGCTTCACGCCCCAGCAGATCGCCGCGGGTCTGGGGTACTTGTGGGCGATCGGGCTTCTTCCGCCAGGTGTGCGCGCGGAGCAGGTGCAGCCCCAGGTGGACGCGATCGCCCACGGTTACGCGCGTGCTCATGTCGGCAACACCGACGCCGACCCCGAAGAGACCTTGCGGCTGCAGCCGATTCGGGAGCGGACCGTCGGCAACACCCGATCGCCGCTGCTCGTGCTCACGGCTGTGGTTGGCTTCGTACTGCTGATCGCTTGCGCCAACGTCGCCAACCTCCTGCTGGTGCGCGCGACCACCCGCGCGCACGAGACGGCGATTCGCGCCGCGCTCGGCGCCAGCCGGCTGCA